>OLOR01003489.1_pt1 | contig 10979 bp, 8 predicted proteins | sample 1672521 | NCBI WGS metagenome assembly OLOR01 (sample SAMEA3136695, study PRJEB25190) | human gut metagenome | biome: human gut; feature: human-associated habitat; material: faeces | place: Austria | collected 2013
CCTCATCGAGCACGGTTGACTTGCTTGATGAGGGGCGACCAAGGTCGCCCCCTACGGGATTTGCCCCAAAGAGGGCTTCCTCCTCAAGATCGCCTTCTTCGTTGGCGATGACGCCGAACTTGGCTTCGGCAGCGTCGCCTATGTGGCCGGCAGTGGCCTCCCAAGCCTTGGGGTCGTAGGCGCCTTCCACGACTTCCACGTCGGCGTCCGCGGCCCATTCGCGCAGGGTGGCCAGGCGGCGGGCGTATTCCTCGGCAGGGTGGATGTTCGAGTTCGCGTAGAACACGACGGGTTCCACCCCTTCCGAGCGCAAAATGCGGACCGGCTCCAAGGAGCACGGTCCGCAGCAAGCATGTAACAGGATGCGTTCCAAGGGTGGCAAGCTCGGCGGCCTACTTGCCGGCCAGGGGGCTCGGCACGGTGTAGACGCGGGCGGCGCAGGCCTGATCCAGGTCGTACAGGCCCTTCGGATCGCCGCCGAACAGCTTCATGTTGGTGATCATGGTGTCGGCGTTGTCCTCTTCCTCCAGCTGCTCGTCGATGAACCAGCCGAGGAACTTCTGGGCGCGGTAGTCGTGGGCCTCGAGCGCCGCGGCGTAGATGTCGTTGATGAGCGAGGTCACGTACTTCTCGTGCTCCATGGCGGCCTCGAGCGGCTCCAGGAAGTTCGCGAAGGTCTTGTCGGGCATGTCGATGGCCAGAAGCTTCACGGCCTCGCCGTTCTCATGCAGGTAGTTGCGGAAGATCATCGCGTGATCGCGCTCTTCCTGAGCCTGGATCTCGAAGTAGTTAGCGTAGCCGGACAGGCCCTCCTCCTCGTAGTAGTCGGCGAAGGAGAGGTACAGGTAGGCAGAGTACAGCTCCTTGTTGATCTGGTCGTTGATGAGCTCGTAGACCTTGGCGTCCATGAAAATCCTTTCTCGTTGGTCGGCGCGATGCCGTCTGGCGCAACGGGGCGTTGAGCGTGGGGCCCGCATCCGCGCAGCTGGCGGGGAACGCCGACGCTTCTTGGTGAACCGCATGACAGGATACCGCGAAACCGCTTAATCTTCGTGGCAAATCTATGCAAATAACCCGCTTTTAACGAAAGCGCCAGACGGCGCGCACCGCCGCACCTTCATAATGGCTCCCGAGAATTGAAGGAAAGGGAACGCGCGCATGCTGCAGCTCAAGAATATCTGCAAGTCCTACACGACGGGCGACTTCACCCAGGTGGCCTTGAACGACGTCTCCATCTCGTTCCGCGACAACGAGTTCGTGGCGATTCTGGGCCCGTCGGGCTCGGGCAAGACGACGCTTTTGAACGTGATGGGCGGCCTGGATCACTACGACTCCGGCGACATGATCGTCGACGGCATCTCCACCCACCGCTACAAGGATCGCGACTGGGACACCTTCCGCAACAACCGCATCGGGTTCGTGTTCCAAAGCTACAATCTCATTCCGCACCAGACCATCCTGCAGAACGTGGAGCTGGCGCTGACGCTCTCGGGCGTGGGGAAGGCCGAGCGCACCCGCCGCGCCAAGGAGGCCCTGGCATCGGTCGGGCTGTCCGAGCATTTGAACAAGAAGCCGAGCCAGCTTTCGGGCGGTCAGATGCAGCGCGTCGCCATCGCCCGCGCGCTCATCAACGATCCGGAGATCGTGCTGGCCGACGAGCCCACCGGCGCGCTTGACTCCCATACCTCGGTGCAGATCATGGACCTGCTCACTCAGATCGCCAAGGACCGTCTGGTCATCATGGTCACCCACAACCCGGAGCTGGCGGCCGAGTACGCCACGCGCACGGTGAACCTCGCCGACGGCGTCATCCGCTCGGACACAGACCCCTATTTCCCCACGGAAGCGGAAATGCACGCCTCGCGCAAGCCCATCCGCAAGACCTCGATGAGCTTTCTCACGGCGCTCGCGCTGTCGGCGAACAACCTTATGACCAAGAAGGGCCGCACCATCATGACGGCCTTCGCCGGCTCCATCGGCATCATCGGCATCGCGGCCATACTCGCGCTCGCCAACGGCGTGGACAACTACATCGAGCGCACCGAGGAGGAGACGCTGTCGGTGTACCCGCTGCAGATCATGTCCACGGGCTTCGACATGACGGCGCTCATGGGCATGGCCGTCGATGGGAGCACGGGCGACGGGGGAGATGCGACGGGCGAGGGCACCGGCGACGACCCGCTTGCGGAAATGGGCCTTCAAGGTGGCAAGAACGGGGACGAGAACGACCCGGCCGCCGACGGCAACGTGCCCGAGACGCGCATGGTCACCGACATGTTCGCGAGCCTGGAGAACAACGACCTCGCCTCGCTCAAGCTGTTCCTCGACGAGAACGGCGGCGACATCAACAGCTACGTGAACTCCATCGAGTACTCCTACAACGTGGTGCCCCAGATCTTCGACGGCAACACCGAGGACGGGGTGCGCCAGATCAATCCGGACACGACGTTCTCCGCCTTCGGTATGGGCTCCGGTTCGTCCAACGCGCTCATGTCGTCCATGTACTCCACCGATGTGTTCAGCGAGATGATGGGCAACACCGCCATTGTGGAAGAGCAGTACGACGTGAAGGCGGGCCGGTGGCCTTCCGCCTACAACGAGTGCGTCGTGGTGCTGACCGCGAACGGCACGGTGCCCGATCTGGTGAGTTACGCCCTGGGCCTGCGCGATCACGCGGTGCTCGAGGACATGATCGACCAGTTCATGAACGAGGAGGACGTGGAAAGCCCCGACGACAACCTCACGTTCACCTACGACGAGATCATGGGCGTGTCGCTGAAGATGGTGCCCGCCGCCGACTTCTACACCTACGACGAGGAGAACAAGGTTTGGGTCGACAAAACCGGCGACGAGGAGTACATGAAGGGGCTCGTGGACGCCGGCGAGGAGCTGAAAATCGTCGGCATTGTGCAGCCGCGGCCGGACGCGAAGGCCACGGCGCTTTCCATGGGCATCTACTACACGCCCGAGCTGACGCGCCATCTGATCGAGCAGGCCTCCGAGGCCGCCATCGTGCAGGAGCAGCTGAATTACCCGACCATCGACGTGTTCAACGGCAAGGAGTTCACCGAGGAAGAGGAATCGGGCTCGGATTTCTCTATGGAGAACCTGTTCAGCATCGACGAGGAGGCGCTGCAGAACGCCTTCAAGTTCGATGAGTCGAAGCTGAACATGGACACGAGCGCGCTGGGCGAGGGGATGTCGGCGAGCGATCTGCCGGCGATGCCCGGGCTCGATGCAAGTGCGTTGAACCTGGATGTGACCTCCGCCTTCAACAGCGACGCCATGGGCGAGATGATGGGCGCGGCGCTGGCCGGCTACACCCAGGCCCTCGGCGCCGCCTATGCCCAGGCCGCGGCGTCGGGCACGCCGCCGGACTTCCAGACGCTGGCGCAGTCGACGCTGGAGTCCTACGCCCAAAGCCCCGAGCTGCAGGCCATTATGGGGCAGTACGCGGCGCAGATCGTCGATGCCAACGCCCTGCAGAAGGAGATGGCAACGAAGATCTCCGCAGCCCTGGAATCTTCCATGAAAGCCTACATGGAGCAGGTCATGGCCACGATCACCGCCAAGACCCAGGCCTCGGTGCAGAAGGTGATGGGCGACATGGCGGCGAGCATTCCTCTGGCCATGTCCGTGGATACCGGCGCTTTCCAGAACGCCTTCCAAATGAAGATGACCGAAGAGGAGCTGACCGAGCTCATCATGTCGCTCATGAGCAATGGGACGCGATCCTTCGATGCGAACCTGAGCAAGTTGGGCTACGCGGAGCTCTCGAAGCCCTCGCAGATCGACATCTACCCGGACAACTTCGAAGACAAGCAGCAGGTCATCGCCATTCTGGACGACTACAACGACCGCATGGTGGCCTCGGGGCAGGACGACAAGAAAGTCTCCTACACGGATTTCGTGGGCACGCTCATGAAATCGGTCACGACGATCGTGGACATGATCAGCTACGTGCTCATCGCGTTCGTGGCCATATCGCTCGTGGTGTCGTCCATCATGATCGGCATCATCACCTACATCTCGGTGCTCGAGCGCAAGAAGGAGATCGGCATCCTGCGCGCCATCGGCGCGAGCAAGGGCGACATCTCGCGGGTGTTCAACGCCGAGACCATCATCGAGGGCCTGACGGCGGGCCTTATCGGCGTAGGGGTGGTGGCGCTCGTGTGCATTCCGGTCAACGCCATTGTGTACGGGCTTTTGGACGTGCCCGACATCGCCATGCTGCCGCCGGTGGCCGGAGCGATCCTCGTGGCCATCAGCGTGTTCCTGTCGTTTGTCGCCGGCCTGTTCCCCGCCATGGCCGCCGCCCGCAAAGACCCGGTTGAGGCGCTGCGCAGCGAATAGTTACGCGTCGTTGCCGATGAGGCCGTTGACGAGGGCGGACACCAGCGAGATGACGATGGAGGCCACAAAGGCGCTGCCGAAGCTGGCGATGTAGAAGCCGGCGCCGAACAGCCCGTTGGCGAGCCACGCGGCGATGTAGAGCAGAAGCGTGTTCACGACGAGGTAGAAGATGCCCAGGGTGAGCACGGTCACAGGCAGCGAGAGGATCTGCAGAATCGGCTTGATGGACATGTTGATGAGCGACAGAATGAGTGCGAAGAACGCGATGCCCACCCAGGATGCGCTGTTGCTCAAGATCTCGATGCCCGGCACGAGCCACACGGCGGCGGCGACGGAGATGGCGGTGACGATCCAACGAATGATGAAGTTCATAAGTGCCTCCTTTTCCTGTGGCCCCATTATGTCAAAATGAGGCCATGACGAGAAAACATGACAACAACCCGAAACGCACCAGTAACCGCCCCGCTAAACCCAAGACGAGCCGGGCCAACCCGCCGCGCCCTAAACGTTTCGGGGCCGATCCCGTAGGGGGCGACCTTGGTCGCCCCTTGTCCCAGACCACCAAGGCTGCGGGAAAGGGCTCGGCGTGCGCCCTCTGTCCCGCCTTCGGGCGCTGCGGCGGCTGCAGCCGGCTTGATGTCTCCTATGCGGATCAGCTGCTTGCGAAGGAGCAGCAGGTGGCCGCTCTTTTCGAAGGCATCGCCCCCGCTGGCGCCTTGCTGCCCATCCTGGGAATGGACGACCCTTTCCATTACCGTAACAAGGTGATCTCCCCTTATGCCCCGGCCAAGGGCGCAAAGCGCAAGGGAAAGGATGCCAAGCTCGCCCGCGCCGACATCCTCACGGGCATGTACGAGACCGGCACCCACCGGCTCATTCCCACCGATACGTGCGCTATCGAAAACGAGACGGCCAAGAAGGTGACGCTCGCCATCCGCGACATCATGGCCCGCTGGAACATGGAGCCCTACAACGAGGACACCGGCGCCGGCTTCGTGCGCCACGCCGTGGTGCGCGTGGGCCATAAGAGCGGAGAAGTGCTCGTCACCGTGGTGACCAACGGCGAGGAGTTTCCCGCGTCGAAGGCCTTCTGCCGCGAGCTTGCGCGCCGCGTGCCCGAGGTGACCACCATCGTGCAGAACGTGAACACGCGCCAGACCAATGTCATCTTGGGCGACAAGGAGCGCGTGCTCTTCGGCCCCGGATTCATCTTGGACACGCTGTGCGGACTCACGTTCCGCATCTCGTCGCAGTCGTTCTACCAGGTGAACGCCACGCAGACCGAGGTGCTTTACGACGAGGCCATCCGCTTGGCGAATCTTACGGGCGTCGAGACGGTTATCGACGCCTATTGCGGCACAGGCACCATTGGGCTGGTGGCCGCGAGCCGTGGGGCGGCCCGCGTTATCGGCGTCGATTCCGTGGAGGCGGCCATCCGCGACGCCGCCAACAACGCCCGCCACAACGGTGTGGAAAACGCCGAGTTCGTGGCGCAGGACGCCACCGCTTTCATGAAGGAGCTTGCAGCATCGGAGGAGCGTCCGCAGCCCCTCGTCCTGCTCATGGATCCGCCGCGGGCCGGTTCCACGCCCGAGTTCCTCGCGGGCGCCGCGGCGCTTGCCCCCGAGCGCATCGTCTACATCTCGTGCAACCCCGCAACCCAGGCCCGCGACGTGCGCCAGCTGGTGAAGAGCGGCTACGAGATGCGCGCCATCCGGTCGGTGGACATGTTCCCCCACACCGACCACGTAGAATCCATCGTCATGCTGGAACGGGAAGACAGGCGCGGAGGGGCACGGGGTGGTGCTCACCGAGCGAGGACTGTTTGAGCGACTGAGCATTCCCCCGCGCCCCGGCCCCGGTGAGTTGCAAGAAGAAGGAAGGGAAAATGACTGACTTGATTGAAGGAACCCTCGAAAAGGCCCGTGCCGCCATCGCAACTCACGACCTGGCGGTGCCCGATGCCGCCGTCCTGCTCATGGTATCCGGCGGCTCCGATTCCACGGCGCTGGCGTATTTGGGCGCTGCCCTGCGCGAGGCGGGCGATGTGGGACCGGTGGCCATGCTGCACGTGAACCACCAGTTGCGCGGCGAGGACGCCGATGCCGACGAGCGCTTCGTGGCGGCTTTGGCCGAGGCGCTGGATATCCCGCTGTTCATCTGCTCCATCGACATCGCTGCCGAAGCCGAGCGCAGCCGCGAGAACGTGGAAGCCGTGGCCCGGCGCGAGCGCTACCTGGCCGCCAACGAGGCGCTGCGCTCGATGTGCCAGCACGAGGGTCGTCCGCTCTCCGAGGCGCGCATCTTCACGGCTCATACCGCCGACGACCGCATCGAGAACTTCTACATGCGCTCCATCGTGGGCACTGGCCCCGGCGGTTTCCGCAGCATGCTCTACCGCAACGGACCCGTGGTGCGTCCCCTGCTCGACATCACCCGCGACGAGCTGCACGACTACCTCTCCGCTCGCGAGGCGGCGGGGGAGACCGTGGTCCGCGATGAGTCCGGCGCGCTCTGGCGCGAGGACGCCACCAACGCCCACACCGACCGCTTCCGCGCCTATGTGCGCCACAAGATCGTGCCGGTGGCCAAGGAATGGAACAGTGCGCTGCCCGAGGTGCTGACCCGCTCGATGAACCTCATCGCCGACGAGGACGACATGCTGCAGAACATGGCCGAAAAGCTGGCCGAGGAGTCCACGGAATGGGTGGCCGAGGACGACACCTTCGGCATCGACCGCTCCGAGGGCTTCCGCCTTCTGCCCGCTTTTGGAAAAGCGGAGCGCCCGCTGCAGCGTCGCGCGGTGCTGCGTCTTTTGGAAGCGATGCTCGGCCCGGATGCGCGGGTGGAAGCCGCTAGCGTGGAAGCCGTGCTCGCTGGCTTCGCGAATGGCGCGCCCAACAGCGGGTATGTGGCCAATATCCAGTATGATCTGGCCGTGAGCGCGAACAAGCGGGGTGTCCTCGTGGAGCCCATGGCCTATTTCCGAGCAAGAAGGAAGAAGCATGACTGAGAGAACTGACGAACTTGCCAACGAAGTTGCCGCGAAGGTGGTCGCCGACGAGCTGAAGCAGGCTGTGGAAGAGGAAGCGGAAGTTGCGGCTGCGCCTAGCTTTGAGGTGATCCTCGCCTCCAACAGCCCGCGCCGCCGCGAGCTTCTGAATGCGGCCGGCGTGAAGTTCACGGTGCGCACGCCGGCGACCCCGGTGGACGAGTCGCTGGAGCCCGATTTGGCCGCCGACCCCGAAGAGGCCGCCAAGAAGCTCGCCGAGCGCAAGGCCGGCGCGGTCATTCAGGAGGTGCTGGCCGAGAACTACACCGGCATGCTCATCGTCATCGGCGCCGACACCATGGTGGTTCTCGACGGCAAGATCTTCGGCAAGCCCCGCAGCGCTTCGGACGGCAAGCACATGCTGCGGCAGCTGTCCGGCCGCACCCACGAGGTCATCACGGCCGTGTCCGTCTGGATGGTGGCCGCCCCCAACGCCGAGGACGTGTCGCTGGGCTTCCGCACCTTCGCCGACAAGAGCTACGTCACTTTCCGCGACCTGACCGACGAGGAGATCACCGAGTACCTGCGGAAGGGCGAGTCCTTCGACAAGGCCGGCGCCTACGCCATCCAAGGTGAGGGGGCGGCGCTCGTTGACCACTACGACGGCTCCCTCGACACCATCATCGGCCTGCCTACGACACGCCTCATCAAGGAATTCCCCGACCTCGTGAACGCCGAGGCCGCAGAATGCTAAGCGATCAATGTTGGCTGAGTCTTGCGGTTGCGTGACGCCGGGCTCTGGCATGCCGCCAGTATCGATGCGGCCCTTAGCGGCTCGATGACAATTAGCGCACATAATTTGTGGCGTTGCTGTCTTACGGCTGTTCGAGAAAAGGTCTTTGGTAAACTGGACTGCGATTAAAGAGCGCTGCGGCGTTTGCGCGAGGAGCGCGCGCTGCGGGCAAAGAGAAAGTGGTTCACGTGCATAACGACATCTCAGAGATACTTTTCTCCGAGCAGGATCTGGCGATACGCGTGCGCGAGCTGGGCGAGGCCATCACTCGCGACTATGCCGATGTTGCCGGGGATGCGGGCATTGTGGTCGTGTCCATCCTGCGCGGCGGGGCGGTGTTCACCTGCGACCTCATCCGCGCCATCGATCTACCGCTGGAAGTGGACTTCATGGCCGTGTCCTCCTACGGCAACGGCGCGAAGAGCTCCGGTGTGGTGCGCATCCTGAAGGATCTCAGCACCGACATCCGGGGGCGCCACGTCGTCATCGCCGAGGACATCATCGATTCAGGGCTCACGCTGAAGTACCTCCTGAAGAACCTGCAGTCCCGCGAGCCGGCGTCGCTTACGGTGGCGGCGCTCATGCGCAAGGACACGCCGGCCCAGGCCGACATCCCGTGCCGCTATATCGGCTTCGAGTGCCCCGACGAGTTCATCGTCGGCTACGGCCTCGACTTTGCCGAGCATTACCGCAACCTCCCCTACATCGGCGTTCTGAAGCCCGAGATCTACCAGTAAAGGCAGCAATCAACTATGGCAGACAACAATCCCAAGAAACCAATCCCGCCGGCGTCGACCCAGCGCACCACGATGGTCATGGTCATCATCCTCTTGGCCGTGGCGTTTTTCGTGGGCAGCCAGTTCATGCGTACCGGCGCCATGGGCACCACCGTGACCGATCAACTCATCACCTCCGAGTTCACCCAGGCGGTGGAGCAGGGCCGCGTGAAGTCGGTCACCTACTCCGCCGGCGACTACACGGTGTCGGGCACCTACTTCCCGGCGGCCACCGCCGGCTCCGAGGCGGCCGGCGCCTTCAACGGGGCCTTCGACTCACTGAACGCCCTCATGGCGACCGAGCACGGCGATGACGGCAAGGCGCTTGGCGGCGTGGCCACCACGACGCTCGATCCGGCCACGCTGGGCAAAGAGCACAACTACACCTCCACCTACGTGGGCTCCGATTCGCTCGGCGAGCTTCTGGCGGCACATCCCGACATCTCCTATCAGGTGACGTTGCCGAGCCCCTTCCTGGAGGTTCTGGCCACGCTTCTGCCTATCCTCATCATCGGTGGCCTTCTGATGTTCTTCTTCTACAAGATGCAGCAGGCCAACAATTCCCAGATGAGCTTCGGGAAGAACAAGGCGAAGAAGACTCTGGAGGAGCGCCCCGATGTGACGTTTGCCGATGTGGCTGGCGTCGATGAGGCCGTGGAGGAGATGCAGGAGATTAAGGACTTTCTGGCCAATCCCGCCAAGTACCAGTCCATGGGCGCGAAGATTCCGCGAGGCTGCCTGCTCGTGGGCCCTCCGGGCACCGGCAAAACCCTGCTCGCGCGCGCTGTGGCCGGCGAGGCGGGCCGTTCTTCAGCATCTCGGGCTCGGACTTCGTCGAGATGTTCGTGGGCGTGGGCGCGAGCCGCGTGCGCGATCTGTTCAAGGACGCGAAAGAGGCTTCCCCCGCCATCATCTTCATCGACGAGATTGACGCGGTGGGGCGCCAGCGCGGCACGGGCCTCGGCGGCGGCCACGACGAGCGCGAGCAGACCTTGAACCAGCTGCTCGTGGAAATGGACGGCTTCGAGTCCAATGATTCGGTGGTGCTCATCGCGGCCACGAACCGCGCCGATGTGCTCGATCCGGCGCTTTTGCGCCCCGGCCGCTTCGATCGCCAAATCGTCGTGGACACCCCCGACGTGAAGGGCCGCCAGCGCATTCTGGAAGTGCATTCCAAGGACAAGCCCATCGGGTCGGATGTGGATCTGGCGAAGATCGCGAAGATCACCCCGGGCTTCACCGGCGCCGATCTGGCGAACCTCATGAATGAGTCGGCCCTGCTCACGGCGCGGCGCGGCAAGAAGATCATCACCATGCGCGAGGTGAGCGAGTCGATGGAGCGCGTTATCGCCGGCCCGGAGCGCAAGGGCCGCGTGATGAACGAGAAGACCAAGCACACCATCGCCTACCACGAGAGCGGGCACGCGCTCGTGGGGCATTTGCTCGACCATGCCGATCCGGTGCACAAGATCTCGATCATCTCGCGCGGCCGGGCGCTGGGCTACACCCTCTCCATTCCCGACGAGGACAAGGTTTTAAACTCGCTTTCCGAGATGAAAGACGAGCTGGCGGTGTTCATGGGCGGTCGCGTGGCCGAGGAGATCTTCTGCGACGACATCACCACCGGCGCCTCCAACGACCTTGAGCGCGCGAGCAAGATGGCCCGCGCCATCGTCACCCAGTACGGCATGAGTCCTTTGGGCACCCAGGTGTTCGGCCAGCCCAACCACGAGGTGTTCTTGGGCCGCGACTACGGCAACACCCAAGATTACTCCGAGGAGACGGCCCGTCGCATCGATGAAGAGGTGGCCAAGATCATGAAGGAGGCCCACGATAGGGCCCACGCGATTCTGTCCTCCCACGCCGATCAGATGGATCTCATGGCCAGCGTGCTGCTCGAGCGCGAGACCGTGGAAGGCGAGGCCTGCGAGGCGCTGCTCGACAACAAGTGGGACGAGTACCTGGCGCGCGAGGACGACATCATCGCCGCCAAGGAGGCGGAAGAGGCCGCGGCCCGCGCCAAGGACGCCGAGCTTCTGGCGGCTCAGGGAGAGGGCGACGGCGC
>OLOR01003493.1_pt1 | contig 10959 bp, 5 predicted proteins | sample 1672521 | NCBI WGS metagenome assembly OLOR01 (sample SAMEA3136695, study PRJEB25190) | human gut metagenome | biome: human gut; feature: human-associated habitat; material: faeces | place: Austria | collected 2013
CAAGTAATTTAGGAAAAGCTATTTTTAATCTTTCCTGCATATCTAATGCTTCAATTTCTTCTGTATCTGTCAATACTACGGTCACAAAATCCTCAGAATGTTCTTTTATTAATTCTTCAAATTTTCCCTCTATTATTCTTACATTTCTCATTGGAGTTAAAGGTAAATTTGTAACTTCTACTTCCGCTTCTTTTTCTCCTATATCTACCATTAATATGCCTTTTTTCTGCCCCGCTTCACTTACTGAATATGCCATAGGTGTACCACAATATCGTATGGTTTCACTACCTACTTTCATAGGCTTATGTATATGTCCTAAAGCTGAATAGTCAAACTTTTCAAGCACATCAGCATTTACATAATCTATATTGCCCGCTGTTTTTACTTCGGATTCTGTTCTTTCTATATTTTTGGCATCTTCCCCTGTAGGAATGTAAAATTGATGACTTACAATAATATTTCTTTGGCTTTCGTCTATATCTTCTCTTTCAATAAGTTTGTGAACTGCCTCATTGTACGAAATTTTTTGCTCCATATTGTACCCCAGTACACCTTTAATATCAGCTGTACTTACATAGGGCAATAGATAAAAGTTTACATTGCCAAAACCGTCCTGTAAAGTAACCTTTTTTATATAGTCCTCTTGTGTTCTAGGTGGTATACCTACCATATACAATCCCTGTTTTTCCAATATTTCTCCATAACAGCCTATACGCTGTCTGCTGTCGTGATTACCACTAATCATCATTATAATAATACTACTGTCTGTTTCCCTGATTTTATTAATAAATCTGTCAAACATTTCAATGGCATCTCCTGACGGCATAGCCCTGTCATAAATATCCCCAGCAATAACAATAACATCAGGCTTATATTCCTGCATCTTTTCTATAATTTCGTTAAAAATATATTCCTGTTCTTCCCTCAAGTCGTAATTGTATAGCCTAATACCAATATGTAAATCAGACAAGTGAAATATTCTCATTTTTACCACCTCTTAATATAAATATTGTTTTTAGTATATCATAAAATAATACAAAATAAAACTAATATTACATCATATAAACAATATTTTCACATAAAAAAGCAACCTCAAATGAGATTGCTTTCCAAATATTCGCTAGTTATGTATACCGCCGTACCACTTCCCTTTGTTACAGTTGGTTTATTTGTAGCTACCATAGCTATGGCAACAAGAAATAGCAGTAGATAAATTACAGTTATTACTACTCTGGTTCTTTTCTGAAATGTTTCTGTTGCCCACATAATTGCTATACCTATAGGCCATAAAACTAAAAGAAGTACAACCGATAATATTGGGTGGCCTTTTTTAACAATCTTAATATCCAGTGGCTCTCCACACATCGGGCAAGAAATCATTCCATCTTCAACTGTATATCCACAACTAGGACATCTTTTATTTACTGACATATTTATACGCCCCTTTTTTGTTTCATTATATACTGGGTAACAAATATTGTCAATCATATATTGTACTTTTTGTGTATCAACTTCTCTATACCGTCAACACGACTTTATTTTCCCCAATCCTCTTTACGCTTAACTCTATGCCATAGACATTTTTAATAAGTTCCTCGTTTATAACATCATTTGGATTGCCCTCTGCCAAAATTTTACCGTCTTCCATAGCAATAATACAATCACTATAGGCTATTGACTGATTTATGTCGTGAAGAACCATTATAATAGTAATTCCATATTCTGTATTTAATTTTTTTACCAATCTCAATATTTCAATTTGGTATCTGACATCAAGATATGTTGTGGGTTCGTCTAAAAGTAGAATTTTTGTGTTTTGTGCCAAAGCCATAGCTATCCATACCCTTTGTCGTTGACCACCGGAAAGATTAGAAATCTGCTTTTTGGCAAATTCAGAAACACCTGTTACTTCCATAGCAAAATCTATGTATTTTTCATCATCAGCATAATTTCTTCTGCCTTTATCTATATGTGCTATTCTACCATAGCTTACCAGTTTTTCAACTGTAATGTCATTAGGTGCTGTATTATACTGATGTACAATGGCAACCTGTCTTGCAAAGTTTTTGAGAGAAATATGTTTTATGTCCTCCCCATTTAGCAACACACTACCTTTTTGTGGTTTCAAGTTCTTTGTTATAACATTGAAAAGTGTAGACTTGCCACAGCCATTTGCTCCTATAATAGTAGTTATTTTTCCCTCTTGTACTTTAAACGAAATATCATTTAAAACCTTATAATTGCCATAAGAAAATTCAACATTTTTAATTTCCATATGTTTTATCACTCCTTTTAAGAAGAAAAATAAAGAAAGGTCCTCCAACAACTGACATTATAATTGCCGGAGAAATTTCATAAGGATATGCAATAAGTCTGCCTACTGTATCAGCAAGGAGCATTACAAAAGCACCTAACAATGCTGAAAATGGCACAAGCAATTTATGCTCACTACCTACAAGCAATCTACCCATATGTGGCACAATAAGACCAACAAAACTTATTGCTCCAGCAACGGCAGTTGTAATTGATGCAAGCAATACAGCCACAATAGATATTACAACCCTAAGCCCATTTACATTTACACCTAAACCTCGTACTGTTTTATCCTCAAGAGCAAGGAGATTACACTTGCCAGAAATCACAAAAGCAAGCACAAGCCCAATCACAACATAAACGCCTAAAAGTTTTACATCATTCCAAGTTTTCATTGAAATATTTGCATTAATAAGTTCTGATGCACTTTGATAATTTTGACTACTCATAGAGCCAAAACCACTAGATAAGCCCGAAAATACCGCATTAATTGCTATACCCACAAGTATAATTCTAAGGGGCGAAAAGCCATTTTTATAGGAAAGGCTATAGACAAGGACACAGGCTACCATACCCCCTAAAAATGAAAATATAGGAGTAAACAAAAACCAAGTCGGGAAAAAGGCTATAATAATCGCACTTACGAAACCTGCACCAGAGGAAATACCTATAATTCCAGGGTCAGCAAGAGGATTTTTCAAAACAGCCTGAAAAAGCACACCACTTACAGCTAAGGCTGCACCTGACAACATTGCTATTAATATTCTAGGAAATCTTAAATCCAAAATAATATTTACATTGTCATTATGTTCAATAAAAATTCCCTTTAAAAGTTCCCCATAGGAAACCTTTACACTACCGGAATTTACAGCCACAACAAAAAGTACAGCCAACAATATTAATATAATTACAAAACTTAATATTTTTTTACACTTCATATCAATCACCATAAAGTATTGGTTCAAGGTCAGCTAATGCCTGTGGATAGTCAAATGTTGCACTCATACCAAAAAGCATATAGTCCATATCATAAACCTTGCCATTTTGAACTGCCCTAAAATGTTTCCAAATATCATTAGTGGAGAACTCTTTGTCAAACATTTCAAGGGCTTCTTTTGGAACACCATGAGCTGTTCTTATAATAATATCAGGGTCACGAGCAAGCATTTCTTCCGGATTTACAGTAAGAAAATCCTTTGTAGCATCGTGGAATATATTTGTACCACCGGCAAGCTCAACAAGTGAACCGGCATAGGAATTTTGTGTTGCTACAAGATAGCTACCAGGAAGACCTGTAAGCACAAGTACCTTTGGACTTTTGCCACTATGCTTATTTTTGTAATTTGAAATAAATTCATTATATTCCTTTACAATAGCATCTGCCTCTGCACTTTTGCCATACTTGTCCCCTACTAATTTAACACTGTCATAAAGACCTTTTACACTTCTTAAATTTAAAAATGTAGAATTAACACCAATATTTTTATACTTTATTTCTAAATCGCCTTTTAAAGTATCCGGACCTATAACATCAGTTGGATTTAAGCTCTTTATAATTTCCATATCCGGTGACATTGGCGAACCAACTGTCTTTACACCATTGTATCTTGATGCTATGGCTGTAACTGAAGTCTGTGGCACACCTACAAGACCAATACCAAGTCTATCCATAATATCACAAACAGCAGCGGAAGTTGCTACTATTCTAGCACCTGTTGGAGTTGTAGTTTCCTTAGGCTTTGTAGCATTAAGTGTAGCCTTACTTACTGGCTGTTTTTTGCCGGAACTGGCCTCTGCAATTACAGCAGAATTGACTTTACCTGTACTTCCACCTGTAGACTTTGCTGTCGTGTTAGGTGATGAATTTATAGCACTTGTCTTTACAGTAGTTGTTTCTGTTGTAACTACAGTTGTGGTTTGAGTTGTAATCGCTAAAGTTGTAGTTTCCGTGCTTGTTTCTTCTGTTACCTCTGTAACCTGTTCTTCCTCTGAAGTTTTCTTGCCACAACCAGTAAAACAGCCTAACACCAACACAAAACACAATATTAAAGCTATTGCTTTTAACTTCACTATGTATTCTCCTTTCTTACTTTCCGTAATATGTCATAAAGTTATTAATCATAGAGGCAACATCTCCTCTTGTAGCTGGAGAAGTATAATCATAGCCATTTGTATTTTGCTTTGTAATAATGCCTGCCTTACCTGCTTTAATTACATTTTCCTTTGCCCATTCACTTACACCTGTTGTACTAGGAGAAATACTCTTTGTTTCAAGGGAAATATTCTTATATTGTGCATATTTTACAAGTATAATAGCAGCCTGTTCACAAGTTACCGGTGTATCAGGACTAAATGATGTACTGCTTACACCATTTACAATACCGTTTTTATTTGCCCACGCAATATATGGAGCATAATAAACTGAATTATCTACATCAGTAAAAGTAGTAGTACCAGAAATATTTTCGCCACTTAATCTACCTAAAACAGTTACGAACATACCTCTGGTCATTTCCTTATCCGGAGAAAATGTCACATCAGAAGTACCACTAAAAAGGCCTTTGTTTACAACAGCCTTAATTGCATCTGATGCCCAATGATTTGTAATATCAGTAAATTTATCTCCTGCTGTCTGTTTCTTTGTTGTAACCTTTTCTTCCTCTAATTTTCCATCTGAGCTTTCAGCCTTTGAAGTATCACATTTCCAATAGAAACACACATCTCTGCCCATTGGCACTACATACATTTTTGTCTGAACATAGGCATCTGCACTTGGAAGTTCAAACTGAATGTCTGCACTATCTGTTGATGAACTTTCCTTTAAAACATTGTATTTAACTTCATTATACTTGCCCTTTGGACTTTCCTGAGTTGCAATTCTAATATTTGAAAGATTACTGTATAATTTCATACGCATTGTAACAGTAACTTTGCCATTTTTCTGTTCTATTTCAGCATTCTCATCTATTACACTTCTGCACATTCCTTCCCCTAATTCAGAATTTCCTGTACCACCGTCATCAGTTTTGCCTGTGTCTGGATTAACATAAGATGTTACAGTTTTTACTGTATATGTACCGTCTGTTATTGCAAAAGCACTTGACACCATAATACCTACCATTAATATAGTACATAATGCCAACGCTCCTATTTTTCTAAAAATATTTTTCATTATTATTTCCTTTCATTAACTTAAACTTGGGAAGGTCTTTTCAACCTCCCCAAATAACTACTCTGTTTCATCTGTATTTTCTGTTGTTTCATTTTGTGGCATATAAGCATCTAAAAACTTTACAAACATTGTTGCAATTTCTGCTCTTGTAGCTGTTCCCTTAGGGTCAAAGTTGCCATTATCTCTGCCATTTAAAATACCAGCCTTTACAAGTGCATTTACACTTTCAACTGCCCAACTACTTATTTTGCCGGCGTCTTTAAAATTACTACCTGAATAAATATTGCTAAGTTCAATACTTTGGCTTTTTGCAAAATTGTAAAGCATAACAGCCATCTGTTCCCTAGTAATATTGTTTGAAGAACCAAATTTGCTATCACTTAAACCACTTACAACGCCGTTTTCAACTGCCCACATTACATATGGATAGAAGTAATCGTTATTTTTTACATCTGTAAACTTGTTATCTCCTGTCTTGCTTGTACTAACTTCGGCAAGTCTGCCTAAAACAGTAACAAACATAGCTCTTGTTGCTGTTTTGTTAGGAGCAAATTCAGTATCACTTACACCTGTGAAAAGACCCATATTTACAGCTGATAAAATATTGTCATATGCCCAATGATTTTCAATATCATTAAATGCTATTTTATTATTATCAGTATTTGTATTTTCTTCCTTTGTAACTGTGTCAGTTTTTTCTTCTTCCTTGACTTCTCCTGTGCTTTCAGCTACAGCAAATAAGCCAAATTCCTTAACTGTTACTACATAATACTTCTTATCCTGTGAAATAGTGTATTCAAGTTCAGTTTTAGTTGGTTCAGTAGTCTTATCGCCCTTGTTTATTCTATAAATAACAACATTTTTGTCATTATCCTTTATTGGAATATAGACCTTAGCCTGACCATTTGGCTTAACTTCGCTACTACCTACTAAAGCCTTAATATCAAAAAGTCTGAAATCAGTATTTCCTAAAAGGCTTTCAGCTGTTTTATATTCCTCCCCAGAGCTTACAGCATCTGTGCTAAATGTTGTACCGTCATCAAATACAAATTCATCAGCTTCAATTTTAATACCAGTATCTTCATTACTTGTATTTACAGAACTTCCACCACCAGAACTACTTGAGCCATTTGCTGAAGAAGAATCAGGATTTAAAGTAGCACTATCATCTGTTTTGCTCATTGAATCCCAATTAAGTTTTAATCTAGCAGAAAGACTTCCGCCAGCACTAGCCATAACACCGTCCATTGGAGTATATGGAACACTAATTTGAACATTTAAAAATTCTTTTTCCATATAGTTTGTAGTGAAAGAAAATTTAGAAACATAGTCAAATTTATGTTCCTTACCGTCAAATTTTGTATTTGTAGTAAATGGAGCTTTAGATAAAACCTTTATTGTTGCATCACTACTTTGAATACTTTTTAAAGCAGAAGTATAACCACTTACAGCTACTGGATTAGACGCAACTTCTACAGTTGCAATGCCATTATTTACAGTAACTAAAGCCTGTCTGTTATTTTCAAAAGCTGAATTTCCCATTGATTCCTGGTCAATATTTGCATTCCATAAAGCTATAGGCATCCAATACTTGCCGTCTTCAATAGTTTCTGAACTGCCACCACCATTTGTACTCTTTAAATCTGCAATTATATAAATACCCTCTGTACTGATTTCAGCATTAAGAATATTGTCAGCTATTGTAGACGCAACAACTTCATAATTATTGTCATTTGTTACTTTGTAAAGTTTTGTTGAAGCCTTGTCAAAGTTTGTTACATCAGCACTTAAAAGAAGATTTTCAGCATTTTCATTAAGGGCAAAATCAATATTCATAATTTTACTATTTACTGATTTATTAATAATGTCCTTTAATGGTTCAACCTTTTCACTATCTTTTTCAAGTTTATCTATTGTAACATCACTAGCTACAGAGCCTTCCACCGCCTCTATTTTAGCACCTAATTCTTCATTATTTGCCACAACAACCTTTTTCTGTGGTGCAAATGTAACAGTTGCACTATTTACAGCTGAATTTACCATTCCGTCTTTTATTGCAATAGCCTTTATAATCACATCGCCACCAAAAACAGACGGAGCGTTTACTTCAAATTTTCCATTGTAGAGTTCTGAATTTTCATCAGGCTCACTACCGTCAGTTGTATAATAAATTTTGGCATTTTCAGTTGAAGAAGTAATACTTACACTTACCTTTTCACTATTATTAGCCTGTGTCTTATCTACATTTATAACAGGTGCTGAAACAATGCTTTCTGTATTATCATTTTCTATAACCTTTGCATTATCCCAATCAAAATCAATTCTGGCAGCCTGATTGTAAACACCCATAGCATCTACATCAACTCTAACAAAAATGTGATTTTCCTTTTCGGCATTTCTCTCCAATCTCATTACTCTTGGAAATTCAGATTGTTCAAGATTGCCACTTGTATATTCCATACCGTAGTCCATATATTTTTCAACTACTTTTGCTGGAATTTCATAATTGTTATCGCCCCACCAACTGTAATCCATAGTGTCAGCAGTTGGATAACTCCACATATTTATTAAATGACCATAAAGTCCATTTAAAGTAACAGCCTTAAACTTTAAATCAACAACTGATTTTCCGTCTTTTACTGTCACAATAGCATTTCCGTCTAGGGCACTATGTCCCATAGATTCTAAAGTTGGATTTGCTGTCTGTACCATTTTTACTGGCACACTATAAGAAACTTCCTTGCTTTCATTTTCTATTTTTTCAAAACTGTCAGCATTAACTTTTACTCTTACAATATGTGTCATCTGACCAAACTTACCGGCATTTACTACTACCTGAACATAGGCAATATCATTTACGCCATTAAGAGTAATTTCAACATATTTATTCTCGCCATTGTTTACTACCTCAAGTTCATTACTATTTCCGTCAATTACTTGAGCAAGAGAAACAATAAGGTCAGTTGTGTAAGCAAGTCTTACCTTTAACTTGCCATTTTCAGATACAATATAGGCTTTCTCCTTTTCAAAATAGTTACCAGCCATTGAATCTGCATCTGTTTTTTCATTAAGTATAGAAATTTTGCCTGTATATTCGCCATTTGCTACTGTAACAGCCTCTGTAGTTGTTTCAGTAGATGTTTCAGTTGTTGTCTGAGTTGTAGTTTCAGTAGTTGTTTCTGTTATACTCTCAGTAGTTGTTTCACTTGAAGTTTCTGTTGTGTCTTCATCGCCAATTACAACTGCATTATCCCAATCAAGGTCAAGTCTGGCTACTTGGTCAAAGCCAGCCATAGCATCAACCTGTATTCTAACATAAATATAATTTTCTTTTTCAGCACTTCTATCTATTTTTACAGACTTTATAAATTCTGACTTTGTTGTATCTCCCTGATTATATTGTAAGCCATAGTCCATATAAGTTTCTGCAACTTCTGCCTCTATTTCATTAGCACTATCGCCCCACCAACTATAGTCCATTTTTTCTGATGCTGGATAGCTCCATAACTTAGTAAGATGACCATATAATCCGGCAAAATTTGTAGCCTTTAAATTTAATTCAACGGTTGATTTTCCATTCATTACTGTTACAACAGCATTTCCATTTAAAGCACCGTTACCCATTGATTCAACGGTTGGATTTGATGCCTGTACCATTTTTACTGGCACACTATATTTAACAACCTGTTCTTCTTCAACCTTTGTAACTGTATCAGTTTTAACTACTACTCTTACAATATGTTTCATTTTGCCAAAGCTACCTGCATTTACTACCATTTGCAAGTAACCAACTTCATCAACACTATTTAAAGTAAGCTCAACATATTTCTTGTCGCCATCTGTCATAACCTCTAGGTCTGTAATGTTATCGCCTGTTTTTTGACTAAGGCTATCAAGTAAATCTGTTGTATATTCTATTCTCAACTTAATCTTGCCATTTTCTACTGTTACTGGCACTTGCGTACCGTTAAAGTATCTGCCAGCCATTGACTCTGTGTCAATATTTTCATTGAGGAAAGATATATCAGCTGTATATTTTCCGTCATCTAATGTATTCTCTGAATAAGAAACATAATCTGAAATAATATTATTTTCTGTAAGATTTTCTACAACTTCTTCAAATACGCTTTCTGTTGTATTTTCTGTATTGTCTTCATCAATATTGCTTTCTGTTGTTTCTTCTATGTATCCTTCATCAGTTCCACTTGTAACTTCTTCTGTTGTTTCCTCTGTTGTTGTTTCCTCTATCTGTTCTTCAGAAACAAATTCTTCCTCAGAAAAATCTGTATTTTCAGATTCCACCTCTGTTATATTTTCAACACCTGTATCCACATATGCCAAAGTGTTTAATGGAGCATTTGATACCGCCATTGCACTAGCCAGAAAAACTGAAAGGTATCTCTTGTATTTCATATTTTTATTTCCTCCTAAAAATAGTCAAAAACATACAAAAATATTATAGTTCATTTCTTTAAACATTAAAAGTAAATTATATCCAACTTACCTTTTATGTGCTGTAGACTAAAATAGTCTTTTTAAATTAAGTTAGTTATTGCTAACTCATTTGTAAAAATTAAAGCTTTAAAAGTATTTTTAACAATGATTTGTATAGTTAGCTTTATCTAACCTAAATCAAATTTCCCCATTTACAAATTTAAGGAACAGCTATAATAGCCATTCCTTAATCATTAAAAACAATATAAACTTGTATAGGGGCTTGGCTGCCCACCTTTTTCAAAACACTTAAAGCCATTGTTAGCTGATGCTAACCTTTCGACATTATATTATCTTTTTCAGCCTTTGTCAACAGTCTTATTGATATTTTTATTTCAATAACTACTCTTCGATTTTCTTTAATAACTTAAAATTAAATGTAATTTCTGCTATTGATTCCGGCATTTTCATTGTTGTAGCTGCTACTTTTATTTTAATTATACCAACTGACGCCTTTTCAAAATCATCTTTTTGGTACAATATTTCTTTCAAAGGTATTATCCAGTTACTTTCTTCTTTTTGCTTAGACAATACCCACGCCATATTTGTATCTAAGTAATAAAGCTCCTGTAACTTGCCCTTTAAAATTTGACTTGTTTTTGATTTATAGTATATCTCTTTAGATTTTAATACTATATACTGACAATCTTTTTCCACAACCAAAATTGCAGGATGATAAAAGCCTTTATCTCCCATAGAACGGCTTTCTCCACTACCTTGCACAACCTGAAAAGGTATTTCATACTTGCCAAATTCTATATTCATTGTCTTTTCGCTTTTACTATTTTTATTTATTTCAAAATTATATTTTCTTTCTCTAAGCTGTGTAAGTTTGTCTATAAATTCTTTGCTAAAACTACCACATATTTTCTTGTATTCATTTTCACAAAGCTCCTTTTCTATACCAAAAAAGCCATTAAATAGTGACATAAATTCAAACTTTTCCCTGTCAGTTTGATTTAAAATTTCCCAAGATTTTT
>OLOR01003516.1_pt1 | contig 10898 bp, 8 predicted proteins | sample 1672521 | NCBI WGS metagenome assembly OLOR01 (sample SAMEA3136695, study PRJEB25190) | human gut metagenome | biome: human gut; feature: human-associated habitat; material: faeces | place: Austria | collected 2013
ATTGAATGATTATTTGAGTCTTTCATGTTTTGCAATGCTTTACTTCCAAGCAACAACACCGGTGTATTTCCTAAATCATTCTGCTCTGGATTTTCTCCAAACGCATTCAGATCGATTCCTAAAAAGGTGGCTGTTTCCGTATAATCTTCAATCTTGATGGTTACTGGAATTTCCACAACGGGCCATATCTCTTTTATCCCTTCTATTTTTTGGGCCTTTTTCAAAAAATCATCATCATAAGTAAGGTCTCCAAGGGAAACCAGTGCCGAGTATTGTTTTTTCCCATCCTGTATTCCTGCAAAAAGCTTTATAGAGAAAAATAATGCCAATATCAGAAGAAAACCTACAAAACAGGTAAAACTGTCTATTCTATTCTTTTTCAATGGGCATCCACCTTTCTGGTTTCTTCCAGAAGTATGTTTTTCTTATGAAGCTTACCCAAAAGAAGTAGAATCACAGAAACAAGCAGTACTGCAATAACTGCAATAACGGAATACCACCAGCTGTTTGTTTCTTCCTGGTCATCCTCTATTTTTAAAGACTGGATTTTAGCTTCTTTAATCTCAGACTCAAACTCTGTACTTTCCTCATAGGAATTGCCGGCTGCATCCTCATAAGTAAGAATCAGTTTTCCGGTAATCCTGCCAGGAAAAGAACCGTCATCTTCTTCTGATTTTCCTTTTACATACACACGGAGACTTCCCTGTACTGCGGTTCCAGCTTCTAATGTTCCTAAAAAAGCGGACTCTTTTGGGTTCAATCCGTCTGCTTCCAGCCGGACACTTGCATTATATATCTTATCCCTTCCAAGATTCATTGCTTTCACCGGAATTTCTACCGTATCCATGGTATATAAAACGGAAGGAATATCAGAAGCTTCCAGTTTTGCACGCGCCGGCTGAGTGATCTGAAAGGACAGCGTTTCTGTACCTGTCGCTCCCGTCGCTTTTGAATCTTCGTAATCCAGAGAAAAAGAAACTGTTGCCTGACCTGGAGTACAGTCCTCTGCTATAGTGACCTTTTGCTTCAGGGTAATTGCTTCTCCTGGAGTCAGTCTCTGAACATAAAAAGAGTTTCTCTCAAATTCAATTCCCTTTGTATCCGCAGAAATAGAAATCTTTAGACCAAATACATTCTGGCTACGGCTTTTATTCCGGAATGTCAGTGACATTTCTGTGACAGAGCCTGCTTTTAGATTTTGTCCGGAAAGATTGTTATCCTCTAAAAGAACCTGCGGTTTATGTAGTATTTTCTCACCAGACGAGCTGGCAGAAGAACCGCCTCCACTATACTCTCCAGCAGAATAATCCCCACTATCTATAACAGGATCTGTAATCTGTGTTCCATTATCTGTATCAGTATTTCCATTTTCTATTATGACATGGATTGTCTTCTTTTCGTCCTCAGCAGAAGCGTCTCCTGATATAAATCCATCCAGGTCAGAATTTTGATTTTCCGAATCCGTTTTTTCAGGAGTCTGTTCCTCAGTTTCCGGAATCTTCTCATCTGTAGGATTGTTTTTTTCCTCTTCAAAAGGCAATGTACTGTCTGCATCACTATAAGAAGCTGACTGATCTGCTTCCAGAACAGACTCTCCCACAAAAGCAGCTTCCATATTCCCTGCATCTTCTGCAAAAACAGATGTCGGCAGAAGCATCATGAAACTTAATATTGCGAATGTGGTTTTCACAAATTTTTTTCCCATTTTCAGGCTGTCCTTTCTCTTAAAACTCCGCCATCCATCTCATATACGTGATCACATAAAATCCGGATATCCTCATCATTATGGCTTTCCAATAAAATGGTTTTTCCAGCTGCCTTTAAATCAAGCAAAAGTTCCCTGATCTCTGCCACGCCGTGTTTATCCAGACCGTTAAATGGTTCATCCAGAATCAGGAAGCGAGGATCTTCCATAATGGCCTGTGCGATCCCAAGGCGTTGCCGCATTCCAAGAGAGTACTTTCCAACCGGCTTTTTCATATCCGGATCCAGTCCTACTTTTTTTAGAATCAGGCGGATATCTGCCTTTGAAATCATTCTTTTCATATCTGCCAGTATTTCCAGGTTCTTTACACCGGTATACTGGGTAAGAAAGCCAGGCGTCTCAATGATGACACCAAGGCTTTCCGGAAAATCTACATCACGACCAATTTCTTTTCCGAAAACACGGATGGTGCCTGTGGTAACAGGAAGGAATCCGCAGATACATTTCATAAGTACTGTTTTGCCAGAGCCATTATTTCCTACAACGCCGTAAACCTGTCCCACCTTTAAGGTAAGATTTACTTCTTTTAATACCAGATCTTCCCCGAACCTTTTGGTTACGTGTTCTATTTTCACACAGGTATTTTGAAATTCAGATTTCTTCCACTTTTCCATTTAAAACACCTCCAAAAATTCCCATTAACACCAATAAAAATAATAGCAGAAATAACCACAATCCCGCTTTATCCGTTCCCCAGTTTCCATCTGCCAGAATCCATTCCACTGGGTAAAACCAGATCTGGTCTTTGAAATAGCGTTCATGAAGTATAATTCCAAAATAATAGCTGACAAAAGGAATCCCATATGCCATATAAGCTGAATTCCATAAGGTACCACAGATTCCACCAAAAGTGCTTAGAATACTTCCGACCAGTCCCATCCTAAGAGCTTTCATAAGCAGCTCCAGAAACTGTTCCTTTGGGAAACTGCCTTTTGCTTCCATAGGATAAAATATAACAAAATTAACAAGAAGTATGGTGCTTATAGCAAATATCCAGACTAAAAATCCAGATGTCATAACAGAAAAGACTTTTCCTTCCACATATAGCCTGCGGTTTGTCCTGGGAAATGCAGCTTTTAAAAATCCACTTTTATACTCCTGTAAAAAAGAATCACTCCACGGCAGTACCGCAGCCACAGGGATGGCAAAAGATACCATCTGACTTTTCAATGAACCATCCAGCAGGCTGATAAAAGTTCCACATGTTAATGCTTTTTTCAAACTTGGATAAGTCTGACCTGCTGCGATAGAAAAGCAGGCAATCAACCATGCCGCCAGGAAACTTCTGCCAAGAAGCATACGTTTTGTTTCTACCCGCATAGATATTTCCCTTTCTGATTATGTTTTTTCTCCCAGAAATTCAAAGGGATATTTTTTCATCCTGCGAAGTGCCAGAACCATAAGAACAAATAAAATACCTGCGAAGAACATACAGGACTGCCAGATGGTCGGAAGTAATGGATCATAGCCAAAGTTATGTTTTCCATATACAGCCTGGTTCAAAGGACTGATCCAGCAGATCAGTACATTCACCTGATACATTTCATATTTTTCCTTATGCAAAATTGCGGCTACCACACTGGGTTCCAGTAAAAATCCAAATACACTATAAAGTAGTCCAAACACCATGCCTTTTGTTTTTCCTTTATAAAGATTTCCAACAAGGATCACAAAACCAAGTGTCAGGGAATAGCAGAATAACAGGAGAAAAACCTGCAGCATACAGCCATACGGAGAGATACTCTCCATGACTCTTACTGTAGAGGGGACCTGCAAGTTTTTCCCCAGTTCAGAATATCCGAGCATGGCAGCAGTCTCGCTCCACAGGTTGCCCGGATAACTGTCCTTCATACACAGTACAGATGTAAATAGCAGCATCAATACTGTATAAAGAGCAGTCACAAGAATAATATAAATAAACTGTCCCAAAAGCCATTTTTTCTTTGTTGTTCGAATTAACTGATATGGAGTAACTGGTGTCATCTTTGGCAGGTCTGAGAACAGCAGAAGCAACAGAAGAGAACTGAGCAGTACTGCTGTTCCATCCCCAAAGGTCCAAAGAAATGGCTCTACAGCCTGTACCGGTGTATCATAGTTTTCCATAACAACCATGATTCTTCCAGTGAGAAGAAAGCTAAGTACAAATTCCAGAAGGAAGGTAAAAATGACTTTGGGATTTCGAAAATAGCCAAAGAAATTGTAATGTACAATTCCAAGTACCTGCTTCATATCAGTAGCCCAGATCCCTGTCTATAATACTGCCATCCACGGCGTTAATGGTAAGGAAGCTCCAGTTTGGATAGTCTGTGATGTCCGAGTAACTATTCCCATCATAGTCACCTTCCACTTTTCTGCTTCCAAAGAAATCCCAAACGGGAACCAGAAGACCTGTATGCGGATCTGTGGATGGTTCATAAATTCTTGCATAGCCCAGAACAATCCGGTCAACATCATAAACTCTTGATTTTTCATATTCCATATTATCTGCATTGGTCACTACCATCATTTTTTCATATGTTTTCATAATCTCAGAAAATGGAAGAAGGTTTAAATTTTCTGTTTTTGTCTCTCCTATGGTATAAGGGTTTGAATAATACATGCTTTCAATTCCATCTTTATCGACAAAGAAATAAAGACTTTCATAAGACCAGGTTTCCATAGTGCTGTCCATATCTTCCAAAGCACCGCCATCTGCCATTGTCCGAGTAATCGGAACACCGTTTATAGTACGTGTGTAATAAATCGCATATCCGCTTCCAAGATTACTTAAACTATTATCCTTTTCAAGATTATTGCACAATGCATAACTCCAGTCTGAAAACTGCAGATCTGTAATCCCCATTTTATCTACTTTTTCCTGTACCATTTTTTTTGCTTCATCTAATGAAATCCCAATGGACTCCTCAGTAGGTTTTTCCCCTTCACTGGAAGAAGTATAATCAGACCAGGTCGTGTCCACAGGCAGCTTTTCCCCGCCAGATTTTGCCGTTTTTCGGATTTTGACAGATAAGGTATCGGATCCGTAGGAAGATGTCATGTAAAAATATTCTGATCCATCCGGCATCTGTGCAACACCGGAGAATTCATTTTCCGCAGTACCATTTTCTGTCTCCTGGGAGCCTGCAACAGGTCTTCCTTCTGCCAGGGTCTTCGTCTCCGGGGCTGATTGATACTGCTCTTCCCAGTATTCAATATCATCATAAATATTATAGTAAAGGTTACCATCTTCATCCGTACCCCAATTATAGGGATCCAGATTTCCGTTTGCTACATCTTCTTTTAGTTCATCCAACGTTTTTTTGATTTCATCCTTTGTCTGGGTATAATAGCTATCCGATGTATACAGCTTTGCCTCTGAGAAAAAGGCATCTGTAATACGGTCAAGAAGATCCTGTGTAACTTCTGCAGGCGTGACAGAAATTGCGGATATCTTTTCTACATCCGGTATTTCTACAGTGGCATCCGTGTTCACTACAAGTTTTGCACTGTCATCTGTAGTCTGACTTTTATAGGTTTCCGGAGCATTGAGCAGGTCTCGAATAGTTGTTCTTACCGCTGTGTTCTTATCCTTTGTATTTTCAGAAGAGTCCTCGTTCACCATATCTACGCCTTCAGTTTCTGTATAAGCATTTTCTACCTTGCTCCCTTTTGGTTTTACAAGGGAAGATTCCGGGGTCTGGGCACATCCTGTGAGCATTCCTATACAAAGTGTTAATCCTACAATTTTATTTATGTTTTTTCTCATGTTGAATAAATTCTCCTTCCTGTTTATGTCCACAAGTATAGCATCTTTCATTACACCAAATCTTCCGCAAGTTGTAACTGTTCTGTAAATTCCAATTATTTACCATAAAACAGATACGATTGTTCCTTTTCCCAGATGGCTTGTAATTTCCAGCTGAAATCCATGTATATCTGCAATTTTCTGGCATAGCGCAAGACCAAGCCCAACACTTCCCTTTACTCTGGAACGTGATTTATCGACCATATAAAAAGCTTCTGTTACTCTTTTCAGATCCTCCTCTGGAATTCCCTTCCCATAATCCTGAACGGATAAATGATTTTGGGTTGCCTCCAGTATGATTTTTGAATTCTCATCGGAAGCCTTGACTGCATTATCAATAAAATTTGTCACTGCACTCATCATAAGGTCCGGATCAAATGTTTTTCTAAGCTCCTCTGGATTACAATGTATTTCAAGACAAATTTTTTTCTCCTGAAGCCTGTAAGTAACAAGTTTTTTTACATCTTCCAGAAATTGATTCATCTGAACTTCCACTGGAACAAATTCTGCTTCACCTGTTTCATATAATCCGGTAAGTTCCAGCATTTTCACTGAAAGCCTGGAAAGCCTTCGGCATTCATTTCTAATATAATCAAGCGCTATCTCCTGCCTCTTGGGAGATAGGCGTACCGTTAGAAGTGTATCTGCATATCCTATGATTGCAGTCATCGGTGTCTTTAATTCATGGGCCAAACTTCCAAGCAGCTGTCTCTGTGCCTGGTTTACGGAAGAAAGCTTTTCAATCTGCTCCCTTACTTTACCTGTCATAAGATTAAAGCTTTTCCCAACCTGTGCCAGTTCCGTCTTTCCCTCTGATGGCACTTTTATCTCATAATTTCCATTTGCTACAGAAACAGCCGCTTCTTTTAGCCTTGTGAGCGGTTCCATAATTTTCCGCAAAGTCAAAAACAGGAAAAAGCCAACAAACAGAACCAGAAACAAGGTAAACCCTCCTGCCTGATAAAACAGTGTCTGACTCTGTTTTTGTACACTGGTAATATCTTTGTAGGTGACGATCTGATAGTTCATGTCTGTAGAACTGTAGCAGGAAGAATAAAAGAGCAAAAATACGTTGCCATTTGTTTTGCTGAGCAGTGGTTTATCACAATAGATGTCATTTTCGAATCCATCATGTTTGTTTTTTGTTAGGTTTCTGATATTTTGCAGATCAAACTCATATTTTGTCCCATTATATTGTTCTTTTCCATCCTGATATAAAACGGCGCTGTCGTGGAATACCTGACGAAAAGCATAAATAATCATTTTTTCCCGGATTTTATCATCAGTGTCCTGTGTTTCACTTTTAATCCGCATTAGCATGTTTTCAAACTTAGAAATATTTGTTTGAAACCTGCTATTTTCATAACTGTTGATATTCTGTATGCTCTGATTTTTCCACCTGTAAGTTGTATAGAAAAAAATTCCAGATGACAGCAGAAGCACCACGCAGATTACCTGTAAAAAAATTTTTGTAAATAGCTTCATAAATCCACCTCAAGTCGATAACCAATTCTGGGAATGGTTTTGATTTTATCCTGCCAGCTTAGTTTTTTTCTGATGCGTCCAACGTGTGCATCCACAGTTCTTGTTTCTCCGCAGAATTCCTCCTTCCACAGTTCCTGCAAGATCTGGCTTCTGGTAAGTGCTTTATTTGGGTTTTTTACGAACACCATAAGGCAGTTATATTCCATAGGTTTTAAATATATTTCTTCTCCATTTTTCGTAACTATGTGACTTACGGTATCAATTATGACATCGTCTATCTGAATCTGTTTCGGTGCCGTTCCATAACGATCTAACACTTTTTCCAAACGCACCATTACCTCCAGCATTTCAAAAGGCTTTACTATATAGTCCTCGGCTCCGTCTTTTAACCCTTTTACTTTACTTGTAACATCAGCCTTTGCCGTAAGAAATATAACCGGAATACCAAACTTTTTTAATTCCGGTAAAAGGGTATAACCATCCTTTCCCGGAAGCATAATATCCACAAGTGCGCACTGAAATTCATGGTCCTGTACGACGCCTTCACTTGCATCATTTCCATCCAGATAACCTACTGTTTCATAGCCAGCAGCTTCCAGATTCATACAAAGCAGATCATTGATTGCCATTTCATCTTCTATCACCAGTATTCTTGCTTTCATAATAATGTTCCTTTCATTTTACACAAACCCGATTATTTCTTTATTGTGCGTGATTTTTACTATTACAATTATACACTAATTTCAGTACTGCGAACGTAACCGATTTGTAAAGAAAAAGGAATCAAGAACGATCCATCTGGAAGTCGTTTTGATTCCTCAAATCCCACTACATTTTTGATTTCATTTTGTTAATTGTGTTTATATGAGTCACACCCTCCCTCTCTTAGAACTGTCTATTTCCCGACAGACAATCATGAGAAAATCTCACCACAATAAATGAAAACTGGATACTAGCTATACGTTATGTAGTGGTATACTTAAGGTGCCGAATAAGATCGGAAGGGGATTGGTGCTTACAAGCCCGTCCGACAGACTGATTTTCAGCTCCTTAGGTGTACCACTTTTTGTTTCCATCGGGTTTTGATGAGGACGCAGGACAGCCAACAATTAAGCAAGGAGCTGCATCGGCTTATGCGAAGGAGGTTTGCTTTATGGAAGTATTGTATAAGCGGTGTTGTGGGATTGACATTCATAAAAATATGATGGTAGCCTGTATTTTTACGAGTGTCAGAAAAAAAGAAATCCGTCAGTTTTCAACAATAACGGAAGATATTCTCCAATTAGTTTCGTGGCTGAAAGAAACAGATTGTGAGATGGCTGCCATGGAAAGTACGGGCTCTTATTGGAAACCTGTATATAATATATTTGAAGAAGAACAGATACCGATCATGGTTGTGAATGCGCAGCATATCAAAGGAGTTCCCGGACGTAAGACGGATGTAAAAGATGCAGAGTGGATTGCCGATCTGGTACGCCATGGATTAGTAAAAGCAAGTTACATACCAAATAGGGATCAAAGAGAACTGCGAGAAATAACCCGTTACCGCCAGGAGGTAATTGAAGAACGTGCTCGTGAATTAAATCGAATCCAGGCTGTGTTAGAAGGCTGCAATGTTAAATTGAGCAGTGTAATTACCGATATCAGCGGAAAAAGCGGTATGACAATTTTAAAGGCAATTGTATCTGGAGAAACAGATCCGGTTGTTTTAAGTGAACTTGCCGAAGGAAGAGCCAGAGATAAAATTCCAGAAATGCAGAAATCCCTACAAGGACGGATATCAGAACATCAGCAAAAAATGTTGAAACATCAACTTGGGCATATTGAAAGCCTGACCGCTTTAATTATGGATTTAGATGCAGATATTAAAAAAAAACAGAATCCATAAATTGGGCAATCGAAGCTTTGGATGATATGCCTGGGATTGGAAGAAAAAGTGCAGAACGAATTTTAGCGGAAACTGGTGTGGAAATGGAGCACTTTCAAAATGAATCCCGTTTCAGCTCATGGGCGGGGCTTGTGCCTGAGTGTAAGGAAAGCGCCGGAAAAAAGATGAGTACACGAATACGGAAAGGAAATAAATATTTGAAAGCAACGCTGGTGGAATGTGCTCGTGCTGGAATACGAAACAAGCAAAGTTATCTCTAATCCCGTTATCAAAGAATTGCCGCGCGCAGAGGTGGGAAAAGGGCTTTAATTGCAGTAGCCCATACCATGTTAATCGCGATCTATCATATACTAAAAGAGAAAGTTCCTTATCATGACCTTGGAGCGGACTACTACTCCGTTATCAATCAAGAAAAGATAATCAATAGGAATATTCGTACATTAGAAAAGTTAGGGGTAAATGTAATGATTCAGCCGAAATGAATCTCTTTAACTGTATAATTAAGAGAAGGAAATAAGCCCGCCAAAAGGCGAGCTTATTTAGAATGCTTGTTTATAGGTTATCGCTGAACTACGTTTTCAGGACAGCCCCTTCCTATAAAATCATATGTTACACAAGTGTCTGTCCCATTGCCGCTGCAATTTCCTTTAACTTGTCGATAGCATAGCCTGTATATTTTGAAATCTTATCGACAGGTTCCTTTTCCTCGATCATCATCTGGGCCAGGGACATTTTTTCTTTTTCAACTCCCTGTTTCATTCCTTGCTCAATTCCTTGTTCAATTCCCTGGTCTACAAGAGCTCTACTTAGATTACACATGTCTCTCACCTCACTTTCAAATTCTTCTGTCATGGCAATATCAAAATCTTCATGTAACCGCTTCTTTTTTTCTTCTGGAGTGGCAGACGTTGAAAACAGGATATTTAGCAGGTCAAGGATCTCCAGTTCGCTTTCTTTATCTGCATTTCCCAGATTTACGATCACCACTTCCATCAGATCATAGCTTTGAGGATCTGTATAGGACTTCCCCAGTATCGTATCCTCAATTGTGTGATATTTGAAAATACCATTTTTGCGTTTTTTAGCCGGATCCGGACAGATCCAGATAGAATATGCTTTCTGGATCTTTTCGTAATGTTCATCTGTAAATATGGTTCCATACTGCTCTGATATCATTCTTGCACAATAATAAAATCCTCTGGTTACAAGTGGATATCCTGGAGTATCATTCAACTGGATTTCCAGATTGATAATAAGCTGTATAGGTTCAATGTTTCCAGGAAGATAGGCTTTAAAACGGATGTCATAATATACAGTTTGATCCTTGACAGCGTTTGCCTCTGAATTCAAACATTCGATTCTTTTGTCTCCGTTTAGTTTCTCATCACGATCCAGCTGATCCTGGTGAACAGCACGTTTAGAAATTTCTGCGTCATCTTTCAGACAGTTATTACAAATAAAGTTCACGCTGTATTGAGAAAATTCTTTTGTACAGGATTTTAAGATCCATGCTATGATTGCTTTGTAAGTCAATATTTTTTTCGCACATTCATCATATTTCGCACGGTCTGATATAAGGTCAATGGTCTGTGCCAGATTCGTCTGACGTACTATAATACCCACCTCCTGTATAATTGGTTAACTGATAACATTTTATGATTTTATATTACCATAAAGAAAAAATGGGAGCAATATATTTTTATATAAGTTTGTGCCACATACAGCCAAATAAACCATGTAACACAATATGTCATTCCATAACACTATAAGAAAAATACCAGCAATAGCCGTCTGGAAAGCGAACTGTAACCATAAGAAGTATTATTAGATAACTGATAGATTGCATAAAAACTTGTTTTTTACAAAAATATCAAATTTTGTCACATAAAAGAGGCATGATACGAAGTCTGAAACGGAAAAGTGATTGCAAAAGGTGGTCAAAAATGGCCTTTTGTCAAAGGCTTATTTTGTGTTAT
>OLOR01003517.1_pt1 | contig 10896 bp, 15 predicted proteins | sample 1672521 | NCBI WGS metagenome assembly OLOR01 (sample SAMEA3136695, study PRJEB25190) | human gut metagenome | biome: human gut; feature: human-associated habitat; material: faeces | place: Austria | collected 2013
TTATAAATTGTAATTTATAAAAAATAATTCTATATATTTGCATCCTTTATCAAATCTAATTTTTATAATATTAAGGAATATAAATTCTGCATATTTCACCATTTAAAGCAATTGAAATCCATTCAAGTTTCTGATACTTTTTCATTATTTCAATCCCCCAGCATGTTCCAACATTATCTATCTCTTGTTGAATATTTTCTTCTGTAAGTTCTTCTTCTGTAATATATTTGTTGTTTTTATGTATCCAGCCATTCCATTCTGCACTATCAATTAAAAGTTTTTTTCTTTCCTCAAATGTTAAATTATTGGGAATTTTCTTGTTTAATCGATATTTGGCCAATTCCCAAATAGGCATTACTTTTTCATTTGGATTATTTTTTTCCTTTTCAATAGCCTCTTTTAATTGGTTTTGAAATTCTATTTCATGTAATTCTGGTTGATTATTCCAGTATTCATTCAATTCCATGTTTTCATTGTTTTGTATTTCTTTTATGCGTTGATATCCAGAATCCTGATACCTAACAATATATGGACTCTCACTTATCGTTGGATTATTTCCATACCATAGTTGCTCTGCTACAGGAGGTTTTACCATAAAAATTGATGAGCCCAAGCTATAGTCAATTTTCGATATATCTTGGTATTTAGTAACCCATGTATCATTACGATAGTATAAATTTAGTAAATATAATGCTGCTAAAGCATGAAGAAAAGCTTTAACATTTCCTTTTTGCAATGACAAATATCTATCATGTTTTACCGCTTGATAAGCCTTTTCCCAATAGTTTCCTTGCCTTTTATGAGCATTTTTTAATGGTTTTAAAATATAATTTTCATCTTTCGTTAAATTAAAAAAAGGAGCTACAATCATAACAATTTTATTATGTGTTTGCCATTTCATATCAATTAATTTTAGGCAATCTTCATCAAAATAAAGATTCTTATCTCCTCTTAACTTCGTCCCCCCATTATCAAAATACAACTCTTTCGATATAGCTTCAATTTGAACACAACAACGCACTAATAAATCTGCAATGTAAGGTGAAAAAGTTTCAAGTTGTGAATTATATGCTTGAGTATCTACTCTCCCATTTGAATTTATATTCACTACATCAGTAAAAAAAATGTATTTAGATAATTCTATTGCTTCTTTTTCAAGATTTAAATATGTCTGCCAAAAAATATCTGATTTTTTCATTTTTAACGCTCCTTTATACCTTGTTTTTTATGTATTATATAACTAATTTAAAGTATTTTCAACTATCGATTCTTTATAAAAATTTTTTACTTCAGCATTAACAATTTATTTCTGCTTATATAAAATTCAACTTGAAAGGAGTTGATAGTCTATGATAAGTAAAGAGGATATTATTTCCACACTATATGAGAGAAATCAATCTAATGGTGCATTTATTTTAGATACCGAAGAATTTAGTAAGTGGAAAAAACAAAAATCTAGTAATTTTGAGAAACTAACAAATTTTATTTCTCAAAAATTAGATTCAAATTCTAAAGAAGAATTTGATAACATTGTTGATGAATATCTTGAAGCCGAAGAAGCATGTGTAGCTCTTTATCTAGAAAATTCATACAAAGTTGGTTTCCTAGATGGCTTAAGCATATTCCGTATGTTTTAATTTCAATAATACTCTATATAATAGTATAGAGTATTATTATATAAAAAAACAAATGTAACATAACTACACTTATGATACATTTTTACTTATTTTCTTACAGGATATAATAAAAAAATGTAACATAAACAAATAAATTACTATCATAAAAATGTAACATAAATGAATAAAGGAGATTTTTAATGGAAAAATTTATTTTATATATGAAAGAACAAAATATTTCAGATAATACTTGCAATAGTTATGCAAATGATATTAAACTATATAAAAAATATTATAAAGATTCTTTTGGAGAAGATCTTACAAATTTAATTCATGAAGATATTTCAATGTATCGCAGTTATTTATTAAAACACAATATAAGTGCTATAAGCATAAATAGGAAAATATCTGCTCTAAAAATGTATAATGAATTTTTAGTACATGAAGGTTTACAAGAAAAGGTAATTATTATAGATAAAGACTATATAAAAGTTCAAAAATCAATGATACAAAAACAACTTCCATCCGAAAGAGATATAAACATGTTAAAACATTTTTCTTGTAGAGATGAAAAAAATTCAAAAAGAGATTTCTGTATTATAATACTACTTTTATATGCTGGTTTAAGAGAAAGCGAATTGGTTAATTTACGTATTGTTGATATAAAACTTGAAGAAAGATTTTTAAATATTATTGGTAAAGGTAACAAGTTTCGACAAGTTATGATAAACAACCTAATGTATAATGCTTTAAAAGATTATTTAGATGAACGTCAAAACATGAATATAAAAAACCCGTATTTAATAATTGGCCAAAAAAACAAACAGACGCAAAAACCATTGAATCGAAATTTTTGTAATAGACTATTAAACAAATATAAAGAAATATGTAAAATCAATTATCTACATCCACATTTATTAAGAAGTTACTTTTGCAGTAATGCTCTTCACAATGCTGGATATACTATTGAACAAGTAGCAAATCAAGCTGGACATAGTAGTTTAAATACAACAAAAGGTTATCTAATTTCAGAGCAGAAAGATTTATTGAAATTATCTAATTTACTATAATTTTACCTTATTTAGGAGCTTTTTTAGAAAGCTCCATTTTTCCCCTTATTTTCAATATTACTATAAAAATAATACTTTTCTAGTATATTAGACATTACATACATAGAAAAACATCTTCTCATCTTTTTTTGCATCAAAATATTTTAATTGTTTTATATACTCTGGTGCGTTTTCAACCATTCCATCATACAAAATTTCATTGTTTTCATCAATAACTCTTATATCCAAAGTCCTTATAGAACCAATTGTCAAATATAATTTTTTTTCTTGTTCTTCCATATTATCTTCCTTCTACTATTTAATATAAATTTCTCTCTATATATTTATATATATCATATGCAAATAAAATTTTCAAATTAAATTTCCAAAAACAAAGAGCAATTATTAAACTAATTACTCTTTTTACTCGTATTATTATTTATTTCCCCACTTACATATCCATCTATAGTTGCTATGCACCTATAAAGCATTCCTAATTTATTTGAATCTGCCTTATTAATTATATTTAACACTGCTCTTTTAATTGTTAATGTATCATTATCCTTTTTTCCATATAAAATATAATCCGTATCAATTCCTGTTGCTGAAGCAATTTTATCAAGAGTTGATATACTAAATAAAAATTCTCCCCTTTCAACTTGTCCTACACATCTTGTTGTTAAATTACACCTTTTTGCAAAAGCCTCCCTAGACTCATTAAAATATTCTACTCTGATTTCTCTAATTCTTTCCCCTATAAGTATCTTATCTAGAGCCATTCTCCAAACCTCCTAAAGCATCTGTTCACACAAGATATTTTACATTCTTTTTGTAAAAGATTATATACTTTAAAACTCTAAAGATTTATACTTTGCCAAAGTAATATCTTTTTTAAACTTCTGTATTATCAATGCTTTTAGGTTTTTGTATCATAAAAATACCATATTTTCCTATCTTTCACGATACAAAATTCGACATTTTTCATAAACATCTTACTATATAATGCCCTCATGGGTTTGATAGACCTGTTTTAGATGAATGTATCTCTAAAGATATGGTAAAAGTAACTAGAGAAAAATTTATAGCTTAAACACGTCTATTAAGCCATTTTTAATATACAATTAAAAATTTTAGTAAAGGAGGTTTTTATTTTTTTATGCGTTCCTCTTTAATAGGAATGTCAAGCCTAAATCGTAGATTTAGGAGGAACGCTTATGGAAAATAAAAGCATTCAAAGTAAAAAGTTTGATAGTTTCCTTAATAAAACTATTATCTTATCTTCAAAAAGATATTATAAAAATGAAATAACAAAAGACTTCAAAGAACTAAAGATTGTAGATGACGAAAATTATTCTGAATATATAAAAAAATATATCCAATACGATGAAGTCTATAATTTTGATTTTATAGACAATTTTAAAGCTGATTTCGAAAACATTGAGCTTGTTTGTGCTCTTGAATCACTGTCAAACATTGAGTTGACAGTGATTTTTTTATTATATCAAGAACAACTAACAAGTTTTGAAGCAAGTAAAATTTTAAAAATATGCTCTGATTCTGTTACCAGAATTAAAAGAAGAGCTTTAAAAAAAATAAAAAAATATTTGGAGGAAAAATAATAATATGGATAAAGAAACTTTATATGAATTAGGAAAAAAAGCTAAAAATGGTGATGAAATTGCTTTAATAAAAATAATTGATAATAAAAGAAATATGATAAAAAAATATTCTTTTGGAGATGAGGATAGATATCAATACATAATAGAAAGGCTTATAATTGGCATTAAAAATTATAAATTTTAAATAATTTAATAAGATGGTCGGATCTTCACTTCAAATCGTATGTAAATATAGTGAAGGGCAAATTAAAAGGAAGCACTATATTCTAGACAGATAAGACAAGCTCTTATCTGTCTAATTTATTTTATGAAAGGAGTGAATCTCATGTTTTTTAGATTTGTATTACTAGGAATATGTCTTACTTTTGTCTTATTCTTTATAGAAGTAATATTTCCAAAACTAAAATCACAATTTAATCTTCATAAAGAACAAAAAAACAAGAAACAAAAACAAGAAAAATTTAGAAAAAAAATGAAAGAATTAGAGATTAAATAATTTCTCTAATAGCCTTGTCGTATCAAAATAGTGTCGACAAAAAATTAACCATAGGTGATAAATAATAAAATGGAAAATTCAAAAGAACTAATTATAAAATATTTTTTCAACGAGCATCTAAAAGTAAAAGAAATTGCTGAAATAATACATACATCTTCTAGTTACATTACAAAAATTATTAAACTAGATAAAAGATATCTTGAAGAAAAAGAATACAGAAATAATAAATCTAAAGAAAAAAGAAAAAAAGATCAAAATAAATTTATAAAAAATAAAAGAGAACAAAAAAGAATTTATGATAATTTTGCTTTTGTTGAAGAACAACACAGACTAGCATCTTTGGAACTTTCAAAAACAAAACATTTAAGCAATGAAACTTATCGAAAATGGAACATTAGTGCTTATAAATACAACCCTTCAAAACATAGGTATGAATTTGATGAAAACCTTGGGCGTTCGGCTGATATACCTAAATATATTAAAGAAAGGTAAAGAAAAAATGGAAGAAAAATTATTAAAAGTTTTTAAATTAGCTGATAAATTGAACACAAAACAAAGTAATATTTTTGCTGAAATTCGTTATTCAGCAAATGAATCACAAAAATTAGAACTACTTATAAGATCAAAAAAAGATTATTCATATATTGAAAAATGCGAAATTACTATAACAGAAAATTCAGAAACTAAGTGGGATAATATTATTACTCTTTTTGAAACATTTGTTGGAGGTGTATCTTATGAATAAAAAAGAGGCTATTGCATACGGACAAATAGCATTTGAAAGTATGATGCACTCCGATTATAAAGGTGATTTAACTATTGCCAATTTTGGTATAGAAATGAAACAAGCATTTAAGTTATATCCTCGAACTACTGCATTAGTAATTGCTGAAGGTAAAGTTTTTGCTGAAAAAAAATTACAAGAATTAAAAACAGGATGTGATAAAGATGAATAATTTTCAAAATCAAACTGAAATATTAAAATTTGGTATAACTATAGATGAAGCTCGAAAACAATTAGGTATAGGAAGAAATTTAATGTTAAAACTCGTAAAATTAGATGGATTCCCTGCTATTAGATTTAAAAGAAAAATTATTATAAATGGAAATAAATTGCAAGATTGGTTTGACAAAAACTATGGAAAGTATGGAGGATATAGTTACAAAAAATAATTTTTTTGAACATTGTTTTTCCCCAACTTCTACTATATAATTGAGATAGATTTTATGCTCTATTATAAATTAGTTGGCAAACCTCATTTTAGGAGGAGTTTACAATGGAAAAAATAATATTTCAACAAATAGTAATGGAGAAAGAAAACAAAAAAATAAAAAAATATAAAATAAAAGTTTCTCCAAAAGAAAATGGCTACCAAGCCAGAACTACATTAGACTTAGGAGGTGTATTAAAGAAAAATCCACGACCAGAATGTTATAGTTCAGAATCTCCAAAAGAAGCTATAACCAAACTTGTAGAAAAAATACAAATTATATTATCTCGTTATACTTCAAAGAAAATAAAGTTAGTGGGTATTGAAGAACCTGATATTGTATATTATATTCTTGAAAATATAACTGATATACCAAAAATAACAATAAAGGAAAATACCGAAGAAAAAATAATCCCTAATAAAAAAGTACCTAAATATGAAGTTTTATCTGATAATTATTCTGCAAATATTAATACTATATACACACCAACAGAATGTGCTCAAATTTGGTTTAATTCTATACTTGCTAGAACGAAAAAACAACCAGATGAAGAAAATTATTTAAGTATGAAAACAGCTGAATCATATATTGGAATATTAAAAACATATATAATACCAGCTTTTAATAATTATAAAAATATAAAAGATTTAGATGAAGATAATATAAAAGATCTTTTAAATACTATAAATGGAAAAACACAAAGAAAAGATGTCTTAACTATAATTAAACTTTTCTTTTCCTTCTTAAAATCTAATAAGTATGTAAAATATAATATTGCATCAGAAATAAAATTACCGAGAACCAAAAAAAAATTAGATGAAATACCTTTTATTGAAGAAAAAGATAGAGAGAAATGGATAAATTGTCTTATTACAGAAGATTCAGATATTTCATTATTATTTTTATCAATGTTATTATCAAGTGCAAGACCAGAAGAAGCATGCGGTTACAAATGGACTGCTTTTGATTTTGAAAATAATGATATATACATATGTAATGCGTATAAAGATTTTTCAATATATAATGAACATATGGAAGTAATTGGTCATGAAAGAAAAGATGACATTTTAAAAACCCCTGAATCATATAGACATATACATATGGATCCAATATTAAAAAAAGCTCTTTTAAAACATAAAAATAGACAACAAGAATTATTTAAAAGATTTCATAAAAAATGGACTGAAAATGAATATGTTTTTTTAAATATATATAATAGACCATATGTATCCGATATTTTGTCGAAAAATATGCCAAGATTTTTGAAAAGACATACGGAGCTAGAACATTTAACAGTATATGGACTTAGACATTCTTTTGCAACTCATTGTAAAGAATTAGGAATGGATGCTGAAGTTTTAGCTAAATTAATGGGACATACCGAATACGAAACAACACAAAAATATTATATTCACGTTTCAAAACAAAGAAAAGTTGATGCTTTAATGAAAATACAAGAAAAAGAAAGAAATGGATTTAAAAAATTAAAAATTGAAGATATAACTGAATTAGATAATTATACCACTCAAACATTCGAGGATTTTTCAAATAATGGAATAGAAATAAATGAAAATGATAAAATAAAAAGCACTTTTTTAAGTGCCTAACTTTATAAATTATTTTACTAATTGAAAATCAAATAAATGCCCAAAAAAATCGTATGGTGCACCATCCCAGACTCGAACTGGGGGTCTTATGATTAAGAGTCATCTGCTTTACCAACTAAGCTAATGGTGCATATTTCCCCAATTCTCCAAATTACAAAGGAAAATTATTGGGGAATATGATTTTATTATTTGATTTTCAAATTTCTAAAAAAGTCTCAAAACCTCGAAAATTAAGACTTTTCAATTTACATGCATCCTATAGACATAAAACTGGGGTGTCAACTCATTAAGAGTCAGCTGCTCTACCAGCTGAGCTAATGGTGCAAATAAATAAGTTTGTTATATCAATATAACAAACTTATTATAATACTATTTAAAACTTTTGTCAATATATGAATTTATATTTTAATCAAATCGTTTTTATGTTAGGCATTTAATACTATTTAATTTCCTGTTCCTACTCTAACAATTTTTTTCATTGCATTATATGTATCTTTAGAAAGAAGTGTTCTTGAAACAACCTCTCCATTTAATCTTTTAACTTTATAAGCTTCATATTTACTGCCATTATTACCATTTTGAACAACTTTTTGAGTTCCTACTGGTAAACTTGAATCATTAATATATTGTGTTGTATATGCAATTGTAGCAGTTTTCTTTGTTTCTATAGAAATATCATATTCTGTCTCTTCCCTGTGTCCCCATATTTGTATTGTAGCAACTCCTCCACTAACTGTGGCCGTAATTCTTATAGGGTATTTTCTTGAATTCTTAAATTTAAAATCTTGTGATCCCCATACAACTGTAGCATCTTTACCTCCTGGTAAATATGAAGTAATAAATTGATGATTTCTTCTCACAGTTACATCTAAATCTGCAAACACAACAGCATCATATAAAGTTGAAGATATTTGACATATACCTCCACCAAGACCATCTACAACTTTTCCACCTGAATAAGTTGCTGCCATTTTATAACCTGCTGCAATTGTTCTCTCTCCTACAGTTTGGTTATATGAAAATTCCTCTCCAACTAATAAAACTTTACCATTTATTTTTCCAGCTGCCAACTTTAAATTAGTTGTTCTTCCTGTATTACTAGCATTATATTTAGTTGAACATGTTCCTAATAAATCTGGAAACGCTTCTGTTCCTATATCATTTACTGTTTTATCTGGTTGTGTTATTATAAGTGGAATTTCATATTCTTCTTTTTCTTCTTCTATTATTGATTTTGCACTTTCTATATCAAAATCAATTCCTTTTACTTCTGGATATATTGTAAATGGATTATTTGTATAATATGCATCTTGTGCCTTTTTATATATTTCATTATGTATTTTTTCCAAATCAATTGCCTGTGGTTCTTTATAAGAAACTGGAACTTCTATAATTGTGCTTTTTTCGGAATTAATATTTAAAATATCTGTTACCATGTTTTTCACTTCAGATTCATTAACATCAATTCCTTTTTTTCCTGGTGTAATAATTAATTTATCATCTTCAATATAATAACTTGGTTCTACTATTGCATCTTCTGAAGTATTATTTATATTTTCACAAACTTGTTTTATCACATTTTCGTCAAAACTTGCTTCTAATTCATATTTATTACCGTTAATCCATGTAGAAAGGATTTCAAAATTATTTTTTATTATATTGCTTCCTCTTCCTACATGATATGCTTTTTCTACTTTTTCTTTTATATCAAATTCTACTTCTAAAGCTTCATAAGTAATTGGAGTTTCAACTTCTTTATATTTAAAAATTATTTCATTTTCTTTTTCTTTATCTGTAATCTCATTTAATAAACTATTTGCCTCTTCTATTGTCAAATTAGAAACATCTATATTTTCAATTAATATTCCTTTTATAATTTTTTTGTTCCCAATATTTATTAATGCAAATATTGTCGAAAAAATTAATAAAATAATTACTATTATTAAACTTGATATTATAATCCACTTTTTACTCTTTTTCTCAGTAACAACAATCTGCTGATTATCAATGTTTTCTTCATTGTTTTCATTTTTTATCTCTGGTATTTCTAGTTCTTTTATATCATCTGTTTTTTCTTTTAAATCAATCATATACAACTCCTTTTCATTCTCATTAATAATAACATATATTTAACTTTTTTACAATCTATTTTAATAAATCTATAACTTATAGTTTTATGAATTTTTTGACAAAAAGACTTGCATATTGTAAAATAAAATATTATAATATGTTCTATCAAAAGATAAGGAGTTTTCAAAATGGAATTAGTAAAAAATATATTCTTTAATACTGATAAATTAGTTGAAAATAGTAAAATAAAAATATCATATACAGGTAAATTTTTTCAGGACAATTCTGAAAAGGTTTCTATTCATTATGGTTTTGGAAACAATTGGGACAATTTAACTTCAACTCAAATGGTAAAAACAGAATTAGGTTACCAAATTGAAATTGAAATTGGTGAAGTTGAAACTTTTAATTTTTGTTTTTGTAACGAAAAAAATGAATGGGATAATAATGACGGAAAAAATTATATTTTTGTTATTGAAAAGCAACCTGTTGAATTAATTACTTTAGAAGATGAACCTGTTTCTTTAGGTTCTGCTCGAAAACTCAGAAAATCATATATTTGGAGTAAAAAAATAAGATTAGCAGTTTATAAAATAATTACATATCTTCCTAGAATAATATCTGGAAATTACAAAAAGAATTCAACTGCAAATGGATAAAAAAGTACTGAATATTATTTCAGTACTTTTTATCTAATCACCCATCCTCCATTTATAGAAATTATTTGTCCAGTTGTATATTCATCTTCAATTAACCATTCTATACATTTTGAAATATCACCTTTTTTTCCTATTCTCTCAAGAGGAATTTCTTCTTTTATCGCTTCTATTTCTTCTGCAGAATAACAATTATTCATTTCTGTATCAATAATTCCAGGTGCAATAGAATTAACTCTAATATTTGATGGTCCTAATTCTTTTGCTAATGATTTTGTCATTCCATCTACTCCAGCTTTTGCAACAGAATAAATAGATTCGCATGAACTCCCTACAATTCCCCATATTGATGATATATTTATAATACATCCTTCTTTTCTCATAATCATATTTGTTAATACTTCTTGTGTAGTACAAAAAACAGAATATAGATCATTATTAATTATTTTATTCCATTCCTTATCTGTAACATCTGTAAATAAACCTGTTAGTGAAATTCCTGCATTATTAATTAATACATCTATTTTTTTATATTTCTCTAATATAGATTTAATCATATTATGTACTTCTT
>OLOR01003520.1_pt1 | contig 10889 bp, 8 predicted proteins | sample 1672521 | NCBI WGS metagenome assembly OLOR01 (sample SAMEA3136695, study PRJEB25190) | human gut metagenome | biome: human gut; feature: human-associated habitat; material: faeces | place: Austria | collected 2013
CCACTGATATCCTTTTTCAATCGCCTGATTTTTTTGTACGATCTCCTTTGGATATGTGATTTCTATATCTTCAGAAATACTTTCCAAACCTGCTATTTTATAAAATTCCTCCTTAACAGTTGTACTAAATTTTGCATTTTCATAATTTACGGCATTGTATTCTTTACTTTCCAGTTTATACACCAATTGGTTCGACTCTATAGATATCGTTCTTTCTTCAACAGAATTTACTCTACAGGAAATGCTACCGTATCCCAGCGGTTTTGCACCTCCAAGTTTCAAACCTAATTTTTCTGTACCACTGTTCATAATCCAGACAAGCTGCTTCAACTGTTTTTCAGATATTCCTTCAAAATACAATTCTCCGGTAAAAGTAATACCTTTTCTTACCGGTCGTATAGTTTTATTGAGTCGATCCGGTTTAACTTTAAACATATTAATTTTTTGATGATGCCAGTAGTATTTCCTGCCTCGGATCTGCCCCATTGCAACCTTTAGTCGATTACCACACACATAATAATCATACGTCCAGAATGTGGCATTCCCTGCAGGCTTTGTCAGATAGAAATCTGTGTTTCCAAGTTTTGGTTCTCCCAATGCCTCCAGTGTGATTTTGTCACATGCATAGTAATCCACAGCATCTTTTTTTTCCTCAACATACAGATCTGAAAATCTGATTTTTGATCCCTGTCCTGTTTCACCTACATGTCCAAACAAATCACATGCAGGACAATAAACATTCTTACACGGTGCAAACTCACCTGACAATATTCCAAGATTATACTGGGATATTTCTTTTGAATAATTTGCCGGTGCCAGATATACATTTTGGTCATCCGGACGCAGCATAGAATATGTTACTGGAAAATATCCTTCTGAATCACTTGCAAGAAATCTTTCCAAATCCTCCAGATATTCTTCATAGGCTATTTTATTTTTCTCTTTACTTTTCTTTTTTAATTCTGGCTGATCCAGATAGGAAGAGACTATTGCTGACAGTTTACTCTTAATCATATCATGAGTAAGCACAACACTTTTGATTTCACTCTGAGGAGATAAAAGATGATAATGTTTCTTTTTCTTTTTACCGGCACCGCCCATACCCCATTTTAAAAGATAAGCATCCTTAATCATATCGCCATTATGCTTTTTCTCATAACCCGCCGGTGGCATTTCATATTGGGGATTATCTGATGTACCTTCAGCCTGTGAACTTGCCTTATATAAGTGATAGTTTCGTTCCGCATCTCTATAGATCAGACCATGTTCAAATCTGGCCGGACTTCTTTTCACCGGATATGTCGCTTCATTTAATAATCCCATGCAAGAATCCGTTAATGTCTCATAAACGTTACGAACTACACCTCTCATTTCGCTTCCAGGTATAACCGGTACATGATAATTCTCTTTCCCTTCATACCGTTTTTTTCCGTCAAGTTCTGTATAGGAAAAAAAATCATAAGATTTGTGATCTGGGGTATCATCTGACTCCTTAAAAGCAGTCTCCGAACTTGAATTCGGAACAAACAGAGGCGTTTTTGTCGTAATTGTATAATGGATTACGCCTGTGTGTCTGTCTGTCTCTCCATATGCCATCGCCTTTTTTTCGGGTAAATGGATAAAATTATAAGGATTCACAAATCTATTGGAATAATTTTTCTGATTTATATCTGCCACTATGCCTTCACCTCTTTCAGCCTGTAGTCTGGAATTTTCATCAGATCATTTTCATCATAACAAATATAATTTATGACTTCAATCCGGCCATACACCGGCGTTGTTTTTGATCCGGTTGTGTAGATACATTCAATATAAGAATCATCATGTGGTATCAATTCATCTGTCACACATGTTTCCACTTCACAGTCTCGCATTTTGTTATAACGATATTCCTTCTCCGTATCAAAAAGATGCAGTTCCAACAGATTTTTCATCAACTCATCTTCTGAAGGAAGTTGTTCTTTCCTGTATGTCTCATATATAACTCTATCTGTATAAAGTGCATACATGATTCCACTGTCTGGTGCATTACATAAATTCATCAGCACACTTCTCCCTTCTCTGCCATATTTTTTAACAATTCTCCAATCACAGCATCTTCGATGCCTTCTTTTCCGTCTATCACAATTGGTCCCTGTTTTTCGAAAATTCCTCGGCCAATAGCCGTTTGACCACCCACTGCCAGTAATCCATTTTGTAAATCTTTAATTGCCAGAAGCAACAATCCCAGGATCCACTTTTCATCTGCCGGATGCTCAGATTTACGAACCATAATATGAACATTCAGGTTTCCATCCACATATGTTTTTTCTTTATACAGCGTCCCTTGTTTTACAGCTGATTCAAATCGACTGACTCCTGTTCTCACCATTGTCAGTGGACGTGCATTTTTGATTTCTGTCTCACCAATAATAATATTGGATGCACAGGCATTATCTCCGTGAACATACCCAAATACAATATCAACCAGCTCATTGATATTCTCCGGAAGTTTTATTCCTGCCATTTTCATGTCCAACAGTATCGTTACTATCCTGTGCCGCAAAGCTCCTGCCAGACTGCTGCCCGGAATAATCGGCACACCATGATCTGTAATATGTACAAAATCCGGCTCCCCTTTTTTGGATGCATAACGACGAATACTGATACCCCCTCTCATTCTGAGAGGAACATCAATGTGAATCATTTTGGATGGTACTTCAGAATCATCCAGCCACTGATTCCGGCAATCTGGTTTCATTTTCCAAATATCCTTTTTATAGGACTGCGCATATTCCAGAAAATTGGTCTTATCATAAGTCTGATGTTTTACTGATAACAGGCGAAATCTTCCAAATCCTCTTGTTTTCTTACCTCCCAGGCAAATTTCTCCTTCATCAATTCCCCGGAAAATTTGTTTCAACTCGTGATGTATCTGCTGTTCATCATCCTGCTCTCTGATTGTCAGTTCCATATAGAAATGTGCAGTTGCCATAGCTTCAATGATTTCCATATCAAACTTACTGCCATCCACAGCAACTTTGCTGCCATCCACAGTGACTTTGATGCCATTCAATGCTACTCCATCCCGCACGCCAGATATATATTTACCATCAAAACACATATCTGAAACAAAAAGAGAACTCATTTTTCCATCGTCATTTCCATCTGCATCTTTTCCTGTAAATCCCATGAAGCAATCTTTATCATCCTTCTTTTTTCCAAGATACGCACGCATGGCTCCTGCAAGAGAATTTCCTGTAACAAATGGATTTCCGTCCGCATCTCTGAGCACATCACTGTCAGTCCATTCATTATCCCCGGAAGACACACTGAGCGGAGAAGTCACCTGAACCTGCACATACAGAACTTCACGCTTGATAACCTTACAATTTTCTGCCATTTCCTTCTCCTCCCTCCTGAACTTTTCTACTATGATCTTCCAGCTTTTTCACAAAATATTTTAATTCTGTAATATAGGCGCGGTATGTCTGTTTATAAAGCTGTGAATCTGACCACGGAGGAACTACTCTCATCCCATACTCTTCCAGCATTTCCTGCTCTATCATCTTTTTAATCTGATCCGGATTTACATTTCTGACGATTTCTGTACATAATTTATTCTTATCATCTTTTTCAATGCTTTCTACCTGACTTAACATTTCCTGATAATCAGGTACATCCCTATAGATACCACGAAGCTTTGCGATTGCAGCATTCAATCCATTTTTGTTTTGTTCATAAAACTTGGATTTTTCCTTCACACAGGTTCTTACAGTCCCCTGCATACGACGTCCAAACCCTGCCAGTAACAATTTCTGAACAATTTCTTCAGAATCATCCAAAGCTACATTGGCTGATTTGTCCCTGCTTTCTGGTTTTCTGACCAAAATTTTTGCATCCCTTTGTTTCTCTGCCAATATTTCACCAAAACCTTCAGATACACGCTCCCCCACAAAAATATCTTTTAAATCTTCCATACACATTCCTATATCTGAATGTATCATAAATGTGCTTCCCTTTCCTAAGGTCTGATGAATTGGTTTTCTTTTTCCCCAGGTCACATTAAAACCACCTGTTGTAGCAAATTTCAGATATGGACTTACACCATTTGCCAGTTCTATATCTTCAACCCGAAGCACCTTACGCAAATATTTTACAAATTCACTGATCTCTGTTGTCGGTATCCCACGTTCATTATAAAGAATAGCATCTGATACAAGCGTAATCACCGCATCATGTACATATTTATCCGATTCATATTGTCCTGCTTTTGTAACATCATTTACTCTGGCTTCGGCAATCTCATCAACAACCAGATCTACTGCACCAAATTCGCTGCTTCTGCCATATCCCATCCGAATCTCTCCGGCACGTTCCAGCGCATCCAGAATCACTTCTGCTTGATGCTTATTCGCATAAATATATCCTGAAAAAGTTTGTCCCGCCCGAATACTGCAAAGCTGATAAAAACCGGAACCATCATTCTTTCCCGTTGCACGTCCGACAGACTTATTTTCCGGTCTCTGATGATGATAGCTGATTTCCGTCTCCACATCCACCTTTCTGCCATCTGTACTTATATAATCAATATTAGCAGGCGTCATCTGAATGCCTGCAGTTGCTTTTCTGCTTTCCTCATAAAGCATATCCCAGACATCCATCATTCCATCCGACGTCCATGACTGATCCTTTTTCTTCTGTAAAGAACTGCGGCCAGGAATGCATCGTTTGCCTCCATATGTTATATATGCATTAGAAACGATCAATTCCTCCCCTTCTGACATTACTTTCCGATATTTCTCAGATCCCAGTAATTCCGCAATTACACCCAATACTTTACTGCCTGCAATATAATCCTCACTGATTTCCCTGTGCTGACTTGCAGATCATCGCTGATTTCAGATAAATCTTATATCGAAGTTTATTATATTCCTTTAATTGAGCTTTATTGACTTTCACATGAGGTCTTTCACTGTGAGATATTTTATCTAACCTCATATCCACCAATCCAAGTCCCCTGCTTCTGGATACTCCCATGTGTTTCACCAGTGAAACAGCCTGTTGTAAAACCTTAAAATTTTCCGAATTTATAATACCGCAATCTGCCTCTAATATAAGCCCTTTTCTGGCTACTCTGATGGTTCTCAGAGAATTTTTATCTGCAACACCTGTTTCCAGATCAATTGCAGTCTGTGTTCTGGTGTCCGTATACTCATTCAATACATTTTGCTGTAACGAAAGACCTTTTGCTTTTGAAGAACGTAAAGCCCGAAGTACCTGTACTGTCTTATCATAATCTTGGATATATGCATTGGATAATGAAAAGCCTGATCTCTGATCTCCCTCTTTTCCAAAGATTTTCAGGTACTGCAATTGCTCTATCAGCCCCATCTCCATCATTTCAAGGGCAGCCTCCCGAATACAGCCTTTGATTCTTTTTGCCGGAATATATGGTATCCCATACTCATCGTAGACAATATCTGTATCTACCATACTATTATGTGTTTCACCGGAAGCTGTACACAAATCACTTAATAATTTAATTGTTATCTTCATGTGAACTCTCCTCCACATACAAATCCATAATTTCCAGTGCATCATACCAAATCCGGTATTCATCATCGTTCAGTGTAGCTGCTTCTTTCATCCCTGAATGATCTGTCAGTTCTGTATATCCTCTGGATTCCAAAAAAGATATCTCCTTTTCCAGCTCATTGGTTCCCATCGGGATAACATTTCTAAGATGCTTCGCCTTGTTTCTTGGCATATACATAGTAAAATATTTACTCCAGTAAATCAGTTTTTCTATGCTATATTTACCATTTTTATTTTTAAATTCTTCTTCATCTTCCACCCCTGACACAAAGTATGGACGTGCTATAATAGTACCCTGATCCGAACTATAATGCCTGTCCCGATATTCTTCCAAATCTGCCGCACGGATATTCGTACATATCTGATAGTCAAAGAAATTTCCTACAAATCCGGATTTACCTCTGTTTTCTTCCTTTTTTGCGCGTGACTTTGCAGTGTCACAACAGGCTTCCGCTACCTGATATGCGTCTGAAAAAGGAAAATGACTGTTAAAATATGCAATGCCACCGCATGCACTATAGATGACATCATCTTCTCCTTCACCGCCTAAATGTTCCAGAAAATATCTTACTGCCGGTATAGCCAGTTTGGCATTGCACACAAAAGTAATATCATCTCCTGCTACCACAATTTTACGATACAATCTGGTTTTTATGTTTTCCTTTACCTTTGGTGTCAATTCATCCATATATTTTGTCATATTAATAAAAGTATTTCCAAAAACTGCTGATATCTCCTGAGAAAGACCACGCATTTTAGGAATTGCCTCTTCATAAGCGGTCACATTCTGCATCTCATTCCTGATACGGATGCCCATACTGTTTCCATCAATATGACACACTGCCAGAGTACTGTTATCTCCTTTTTCAGTCACCATATTATCAAATATCTTCTCATTCTCATTTCGCGGAAAACTTTTTCTTTTAAGATAAGCTTCTGTACAGTAATAAGTTTTTGTCTTTTCCTCAAATCTTGTCAGCGGATATCCTGTAATTGAATCAGCTTCCATAAATGGAAGTGCCCCTGTCGGCTGGGTTGATGGCATGAATGCCTTAATCCGACGCATTTCCTCATTGATTTCCGCATAATCATGATCATATGCATTAGTCTTTTTCACAACTGCAACAGCAAGATTCAGAGAATACGTTCTTTCAAGAACATATTTCGCCAGAAATCTGTTCACGTTTCGGCATTCTTCCCCTCTTCGAAAAAGAACATATGCATTTCCTCCGCCAACAAACATAACCTGCATTTCTATCTCCGGATTTTCCAGAAACACCTTTGGATCATCATTCTTCCAGTCTGTTAAATATTGTTCCTGATTCTTTGCATTATTTTTTATGTACGCATTTAATCCATCTGTAATAATGGCCTCCACCAACACAGATGCACCAATGATCTCTTTTGCCGCATTACTTTTAAAAATATAATTCTGTATTCCCCTGACATCATACATAGCCAGAACCTGCTGATTATACAATTCTTCTCTCATTTAATTTCCTCTTTTAATATTCCCGAAAACCGTTGAAAGTAAATATTGACTCTTTCCGAATCGTTCCATCTTCCTTCAAATGTTCTACTGCCTTTCGTTCCGAACAACTGGCCAGTACCCGAATTCCCTTTGCCTTTAATTTCTGCACGATTCTGAAGCAAAGTACAAATTCGCCCATACACATAACCGCTTCAGGCTGCATTTCCATTATTTTTGCTGTCATCTGATCAGCCAGATTCTCCATCTGCTGATCTGTCAGATTACACCTAACTGCCGGAAATGGAATATCTGTAATTGTTCCATACTTTTCGGCTGCATCTTTCTGTGCCTTTAACCATCCTCCTGATGGATGATTTGAGCAATTAACAAATCCTCCCATTATTATTTCATTCCCTTTCCTGTTATAATTTAATTATACTTCTGTTTTCCCGGGCTGTAACTACATAATTTATAAAAAATCTGATTATTTTCTGCCCTTCTTGTAAAAAAAAAAGTTTTTGTTATAATTTACTTAACCTGCTCACGAGATTCTCGTCTGTAAAAATTTATCTCACGGGATATCCGCAGAATTCCTATGAAAGGTAGAAAATGTTATGTTTGTTCAAAATCTGATTTCTGACTTCAATAACCAGTTAAGTATTTCTGATCATGATTTAAATGTTCTCTCTGGTTTTTTCCATTTTTTAAAAAATCAGACGAATACCTCCCGTGCATCTGTTCCCTATGGTCTTCTTTTACAATACGACAATGAAAAAGTAAAGGAACTTTTTCTGGAAATTCTGGACAAAGCACTCATGGCTCCACAATTTTCCGGAAAATACCGTTTGGTATGGATTAACGAAGAAGATTTTTCCAGAAAATCACTTGACCAATGTGTCAATCGTTCTGGTGATATTTTTCTTCTCAGAACCTGTCTTTCACATGGAAATCCTGATCACCTGATTTCCGAATTTGAAAAGCATCCGGAAATCATCAAAATTGTATGCGCATCTTCCGAAATAGTCGAGACCCGCTTCAAAAAGGATGAACATTTCTTTTACCGGATTTTACCACGCCATATTCTCCTTGGAGAGCTTGGATCCAAAGAAATCACTACTCAGTTTCTCAATGTTCTTAGCTCCAGAAAATATAACATTACCAGTGACTTTCGGGATGAAATCGCTTATTATATTGATTCTATCTATAAAACCGCCGATTTTAAAGACAGTTCTTTTGTTGAAGATCTGATCCGACGAATCGAATTACAGATGGAGGAAACAGATGGTGCCGCTGCTTATAAAAAAGATTTAGCTATTGATTCTACATTTGTCCCATATTCCAAAATCGTACAGTCACGTAAACAGGCAAAAATAACCGAACAGACAGAAAAAACAGCATCCTTACTACCTCAGCTTACTGCTGAAACTACATCAAATACTTTCAATACAGATACAGATTTTTCTGCAAACAAATCAAAAACAGACAATGACATATACAACAAGAATGAATCCGAAACACACAAACAGACACATTGTTTCGACAACAGGCCTGCCCATACAAATGTTCTCCTGCTTGCTTTAAGTACCTTTCAAAATGTAATCAGAAAGTCTACATTTTCATATGACTTTTGTGGATGCAAAGGCGAAGTTACCGGACGTTATCAACTGGATCCAATTCCCAAGATGCTGGACGAACTTCTGGCTCAAAATGGTGAAAATCTTGATAGGATTATCATGCTCTGCACAGATGACACTACACAGAAAATTGCCTCCATTCAGACTCCGGAAGGAGAACTCAAAGATATTTCTCCAGCAGAATATTTCCAGAATCAGGTACGCAACTATATGAATCCTTTTTTGAAGAACAATGAATTATTTACCCCCATCAATATATCCATAGACTCTCCATATGAGGGAATTCAAAAAGTTGTTAAAACAATTCGAAATATCAAAAATCCACATCTGTACCTGGACACACATGGCGGACTCCGAGGTATCCAGCGGATTCTGGAAGCTACTATTACTCTTTTAAAAATTGAAGGGGTTCCTGTCAGAGAAGCCTACTCTGTCGCATTTACAGATAAAAATCCGGTTAAACCAATCATTTCAGAGACAGAACAGATGAAAATATTCGATTTTGTTTCGGGTATCAATGAATTTATTACCTGCGGAAGGGCAGACACATTAACAGAATATTACAAAGAGAAATCCAAATACCATTTTCAAAATGACATTGTCTCAAAAATCACTACAGTAGCTAACGGTATTCAATGGTGCTGCGTTCCTGAATTTGAGCGAGGTCTTACAAGTCTTCAGGAGTATTTTCAGCAGCATGCTGACAAAAATGCGGATCCTTATTTAAGTATTTACATAGATGATATCAAAAGAGATTATCAAAATCTGGTATTATCCAAATATTCGGTAGTTGACGAAATTAACTGGTGCATTAAGAAAAAATTCTATCAGCAGGCACTCACGTTAATCGAATCCCGAATATCAAAGTTATTATTTGAGGAATGGAAGATTCTGAAATTAAATACTTCTCCATGGACCGAAAACAGGACTTCATATAATGAAGCAACTACCTCATATACGATAAAACATGATGCCCAAAATCCTGGTAAATATACTGTTTATTATACTACCAAATCACAAAAATCCGGCGAAAAAAAAGGTGTTGTAAATACTGATATCAACGATTTTTTTAATGGTTTTGTATATAATTTTCAAACCGAGGAATATAACAAAAATGGTAAAATTATCCGAAATAGTAATAACTCTTTTAAGTCCAAACCTTTCCTGGGATATAAAGATTTTAACAATATGACCAATGAAAAGTATGATGGCTTTACTGATTATCTTTCACAAATTAACTTTCACTCAATTGACACACAAATACCTGCCTGCATTGATCTTGCCAGAAAAAAGCTGCAGATTTCAGGCAAAACCCGAATCAATTTACCTGATGCTGTGATCATCTCCAGGAAAACTGATGAAAAACTTTTATTTCAACTACTCGTTTTACATAAAACGCTGAAAGATGTAAGAAACACAATGAATCATGCATCTGACCAACTTAAATATCAACCGGAGGCCATCATTCTCTCACTAAAGTATTACATGAAATGGGTTGATGCACTAAACCCAAATAAACAGTCTTCCTGATTTATGACTACTGCTTCAATGTCACTTTTAGCAGGTGTTGTTGAAGCAGTTTTTTTAGTCCTTGTATTCTTCCAGCCTTTTTCTAAATTCTTTCTTACTGCGTTCTCTATGATATTGAGATTTTAATTCCATACTCATAGTAGGTCGAGTCCATACATTTCCTTTTTCCAATACCCATTTTCGTTCTGTTCCATGACTCGCATTATATATTTTCAGTTTATCTGCATTCTGTTTTTTCTTCATTTCTTCTAACCTCCAATATGCAAAAGTCTCAAACTTCACTTTACAGATATAATTTAAGTCCTATGCCGCATTCTTTTTTACTGCTGCACTTATACATATGGATAAGAAAATGACTTCTTAACATTTTTTCAAATATTTCTTACTTATACGATCGACTATGATCGTCCTATCCCATGTCAATTCCTCTTAGGTACGGTACAACGAGAAGTTCTCCTCAACAATTACTTTAGAGGATTCTTTATCTGTGTCAATTCCTCTTAGGTACAGTACAACCACTAGCATTTGAAAATTACAACAAGTTTTTTAAACCAACGAAGAGTGTCAATTCCTCTTAGGTACGGTACAACTTATAAGATGGCTTAACGAAGAAAAGCAGGCTAAGTGTCAATTCCTCTTAGGTACGGTACAACAGCAGTCTTTTCCTACTATTATTG
>OLOR01003525.1_pt1 | contig 10870 bp, 9 predicted proteins | sample 1672521 | NCBI WGS metagenome assembly OLOR01 (sample SAMEA3136695, study PRJEB25190) | human gut metagenome | biome: human gut; feature: human-associated habitat; material: faeces | place: Austria | collected 2013
GCATAATCGTTCAGTGCCTTAGCCATAGGAGCGAGGCAGTTGGTGGTGCAGGAAGCAGCGGAAATGATCTTGTCATCAGCGGACAGGGTCTTCTCGTTAACGGAGAAAACGATGGTCTTGAGATCGTTGCCTGCCGGAGCAGAGATAACTACCTTCTTAGCGCCTGCGTCGATGTGAGCCTGGGACTTGTCCTTGGAGCAGTAGAAACCTGTGCACTCGAGAACAACGTCAACGCCGATCTTGCCCCAAGGAAGATCCTTAGCGTCCTTCTCAGCGTAGATGGTCAGGGTCTTGCCGTCAACAGTGATAGTACCCTTCTCATCATCAGCGGTAACGGTGTGAAGATTCTCACCGATCTTGCCGCAGTAGCCGCCCTGAGCGGTATCGTACTTGAGGAGCTGAGCAAGCATAGAGGGCTTGGTCAGGTCGTTGATAGCTACTACATCGTAGCCCTTAGCGCCGAACATCTGTCTGAATGCGAGGCGTCCGATACGGCCAAAGCCGTTAATTGCAACTTTAACATCTGCCATTGGAATATTCCTCCTGAGAAATAATTATTTGCTCCGACTGGCGAAGCAGCAGACACACCCAGACGGGTATATCATTACATATTTATTATACTAAAAATCTGTAATTTTATCAAGATGTTTGAGGAAAATTAATCGCAGACTTTCATAAAAAAATGCCAAGTTTTTTTGTGCATTTCGCCGAAACAGCGAACCTCGTCACCCGCAAAAACGGTCAATCGGAGCCGTGGAACTTCTTCACGAACCAGATCGAGTTCATATCCGCCACGGAGAATTCCCGGTGGTTCAGGTACTCCAGGCAGCCCGCCGGAGTGGTGAACTCGAACCGCAGCTTGTAGGAGTACAGCGCCTGCACGTCGTAGCCGAGCGCCTTGTTGAGCTTGTTGCTTCCGTACTTCCCGTCGCCGAGGAGCGGATGCCCCACATGCGCGAAATGCGCGCGTATCTGGTGAGTCCGCCCGGTCAGCAGGTCGACCTCCAGCAGCGAGTTCCCGCCCCGGGTCTCGAGCACGCGGTACTTCGTGAGTATCGTGCGGTTCTGCGGGGTCTTGCGGTCGGAGACGATCACGCGGTTCTCGTCGGACAGCTTCTCAAGGTAGGCGGTCAGCGTGTCGGCGCGCTTCGGAAGCTCCCCCTGCACAACGCAGAGGTACAGCTTGACAAGCTCCCTGTCGCGTATTTTCTGGTTGAGCACCCGCAGCGACTCCGCGTTCTTCGCGGCTATGACTATCCCGCCGGTGTTGCGGTCGATACGGTTGCACAGCGCCGGAACAAAGCTCTGCTCGCTATCCGGGTCGTACTCCCCCTGCTTCCAGAGGCAGCATTTTATGCGGTTTATCAGCGTGTCGGAGGTGTTGTCGTTGTCCTCGTGTACCACCATTCCGACCGGCTTGTCGCACAGAAGTATATTTTCGTCCTCGTATATCACGTCTATCTCCGGCGGGACCTCCCGGAAATCCGCGGTCTTTTCCCTGCCTCCGGTGTCAAGCAGCTCGTCGCTCAGGTAAAACCGGAACACGTCCCCCTCGCTGAGCTTCACGTTCGGCTCGGTTCTGGCTCCGTTGAGCTTTATCCGCTTCTTTCGCATGAGCTTGCAGATAAGCGGCAGCGACAGGTTCGGGTAGGCTTTGGTGAGGAATCTGTCGGCGCGCTGCCCGGCGTCGTTTTTGGTTACTGTTATCTCGGTCATAATTTCCTCTCAGTGAATTGATGTTTCTATTATACCCCCTCCGACCCGGCTTGTCAAGCGAACCGGAAATAAAAACGGCGGCTCATCAGAACCGCCGTGATTCATTTAAACCAGAGGCTTCCCGCAGAACGGGCAGAACTTCGCGCCGGGCTTCACTGCGTTTCCGCAGTATGTACAGAACGCGGAAGCGGAGTTCGCTTTCGGCTGAGCGGGAACGGGCTGGGGCGCAGGTGCGGGAATCGGCGCGGGAGCAGGCACAGGCTCGGGAATCGGTGTGGGAGCAGGCACAGGCTCGGGAATCGGCGTGGGAGCAGGCACAGGCTCGGGAATCGGTGTGGAAGCAGGTACAGGCTCGGGAATCGGCGTGGGAGCGGGCACAGGCTCGGGAACCGGCATAGGAGCAGGCACAGGCTCGGGAACAGGCGCGGGAGCGGGCACAGGCTCGGGAACCGTCATAGGAGCAGGCGCAGGCTCAACAGGAGTCGGAACCGCGTTCACAGGCTGAACCGGAACCGGCTGAACAGGCTGAACCGGAACCGGCTGAACAGGCTGAACGCTCTGAACAGGCTGCGCTGCCTGGGCATTCGGCTGATACTGTGGGTGCTGAGTCTGCTGGGGCTGCTGATAAGGAATAGTCGGCAGCTTCGGCTCAAATGCGGACTGGCTGTCCTTCGGCTCGTCTGCGGTGTTGTTGTCGGTATCGATCCCGGCGTTCTTTCTCACCGCGAGAACGGTCTCAAACAGAATGCGCAGAACGACGTTTCCCACGATGACGTACTTGAATATAGCGCCGAATCCGTCGATGGTGGTGATGCACTTCGCAATGCCTATAAACACAAGGAACGCCGCCAGGGAGTAGTAGGTTATCTTCACGATGCAAAGCGGCAGGAAGCGCTGACCGTTCGCGTACTGCATGAATTTGCCCGCGGACGGATCCTTCGCCTTCGGACCGAAAACCTTCCAGTAAAGCAGGATCCCCGCCGCGACTGAAATAACAAGTCCCAGTATAGTAAGCAGGAGATTCGCGATCATGCCGCCGCTCAGGGCTGCGTAGATATCAAACATAGCGTGTACCTCGTTTCATTTGATTTTTCGGCGTGTGCCGTAATAGAATTATAACATAATTATACGACAAATGCAACAATATTTGTTATATTTTTTCAGAAATATCAAACGGAGTGGTCTGGTAAACGAAGTAGTTCAGCCAGTTGGTGTAGATGAGCGTGGAATGCGCCCTCCACTTGAGCACAGGCTGCTTCGCGGGGTCGTCGTCCGGGAAGTAGTGAGCGGGAATCTTCGGGTTCAGCCCCTTTTCAAGGTCGCGCTTGTACTCCAGAGCCAGGGTGTCCGCGTCGTACTCGGAATGCCCTGTTATGAAGAACTGGCGGCTGTCCTCGCTGCAAACAGCATACACGCCCGCCTCGTCGGAAACCGCCATCACCTTGAGCTGCGGCACCTTCTCGATGTCCTCGCGGCGAACCTCGGTATGGCGTGAATGCGGCGCCCAGAACTCGCTGTCGAACCCTCGGAACAGTCTTGATTTCGGTGTGAGCAGAGTGTGCCTGAACACGCCGGAGAGCTTCTCCGGGAGCGGGTACTTCGGAATGCCGTAGTGGTAGTACAGAGCCGCCTGAGCCGCCCAGCAGATGTGGAACGTGGAATGCACATGCGTTTTCGTCCAGTCCATTATTTTGCAAATCTCCTCCCAGTAGTCGACCTCCTCAAACGGAAGGTGCTCCACCGGAGCGCCGGTGATTATGAACCCGTCAAAGTTCATGTCCTTTATCTCGTCGAAGGTCTTGTAGAAGTTCAGCAGGTGCTCATGTGAGGTGTTCTTGCTGGTGTAGGTTGAGGTCTGCACGAGAGTCACCTCGATTTGCAGCGGAGTATTAGACAGGCTGCGGAGTATCTGCGTTTCAGTCGCGACCTTGGTCGGCATGAGGTTCAGTATGCCTATCTTCAGCGGACGTATGTCCTGGTGGAGTGCGCGGTGCTCCGTCATGATGAATATATGCTCGTTTTCAAGTATCGACTGCGCGGGCAGTCCGTCGGCTATTTTTACTGGCATTTTTTATTCCTTTCCCATTGCGTATCCTTTGATACAGCCGCAGAACGCGGCATTTATTTTTATAATATGAATCTATTATAGCTCAACGCGCTGTTTTTGTCAAGTTTGCGCCGCACCCGCTGAATAGTACGGAAAACCCCGGGAAGCCGAGCCTCCCGGGGTCTGTATCATTCGATGTTCTGAATCTGCTCGCGTATCTTTTCTATCTCGCTCTTCTGGTCGACGACTATGCGCGTTACCTCGATGTCCTGCACCTTGGAGCCTATGGTGTTGGTCTCGCGGTTCATCTCCTGCACCAGGAAGTCAAGCTTCCTGCCCACAGGCTCGCCGGATTCCAGCATTGTGCGGAACTGCGCGATGTGGCTGCGCAGGCGTACCGTTTCCTCGTCCACGGCGGTCTTTTCGGAGAATATCCCCGCCTCCATGAGTATGCGGTTTTCGTCGATGTTCGTGGAACTCAGCACCTCGCACATCTTGTCGTAGAGCCGACTGCGGTAGTCCTCCACCATCTGCGGGGAGCGCGTTTCCACTACGCCGACCCACTCCTCGATTTTATCCAGGCGCGACATTACGTCCCGCTTCATGCGCTCGCCCTCGGCTTCACGCATCGCGATGAAGTGATCCAGAGCCTCCTCCGCCGCCGACTTCACGTCAGCCCAGAGCTGCTCCTCGTCGGTCTCGGTCTTTACTACGGTGAACGCGTCCGGGATACGCAGGATATCCGACAGCGAAAGGCCGTCGTTCAGCGAATACTCCTCCTTAACGGAGCGCAGCGCGTCAACGTATTCCTTTACTATTTCCTTATTTATAGTTATCTTCTCGTCCGCGGCCTCAACGTTGTTCACCAGCACGGATATCTCCACCTTGCCGCGGTTTATCCTGCCCTGGAGCAGGCTCTTGAGCTTCTCCTCGATGTAGCCCAGGCTGCGCGGGAGCCGCGAGCTGAACTCGTAATACCGGTGATTCACCGCGCGTATCTCTACGGTGATATCCCTGCCGTTAAGTACCTGATGACCTCTGCCGAAGCCTGTCATGCTCTTTATCATGTTACTGTCCTTTCGACCTGTTGAACCCTACTGCTGTCAGATGTGCGCCAGACCCTTGTCCAGCATGTACTGCGCCGCGTGCATGATACCCGCCTTTCCCGTCGGGAACGTAAGCCCTCCCTGGAGCCACACTGCAAAAGGCTCACGCAGCGGAGCGTCCGCTGAAAGCTCGATGGAAGCGCCCATCGTGAAAGCGCCCGCCGCCATTATGACCTGGCTGTCGTAGCCCGGCATGTCCCACGGCTCCGGGGAAGCGAAGCTGTCCACCGGGGAGCCTGCCTGAATTCCCTGGCAGAACGCGATGAGCTGCTTCTCGCCGCCGAGCTTCAGCGCCTCGATGATGTCGGTGCGCTTCTCGCTGTACTTCGGGAACGCCTCGAAGCCGAGAAGCTCCGCCAGAGCCGCCGCAAACGCCGCAGTCCTGAGCGCCGCGCAGACCGCTTCCGGCGCGTGGAATATTCCAAGGTACATTCCGCGGAGCTGATTCAGGCTCGCGCCGACCTCCTTGCCAGTGCCCGGGGTGGTCAGCCTGAACGCGCACAGCTCCACGAGGTCTGCCCTGCCCGCGATGTAGCCGCCGGTCTCCGCGATTCCGCCGCCGAGATTCTTGATAAGACTGCCCGCGATGAGGTCGGCGCCGACTGAAACCGGCTCCTTTTCCTCAACCAGCTCACCGTAGCAGTTGTCGGTGAATATCACGCAGTCCGGATTAACGCTGCGGACTGCCTCGCATATCTTCGCGATGACCTCAATGCTCAGCGACGGGCGCAGGGAATATCCCCTGGAGCGCTGGATATAAGCCATCCTGCAGGTTCCCGCGCGGCTCTTTATGCCGTCGTAGTCCGGGGTGCCGTCCGGCAGGAGGTCGACCTTGCCGAACTTCACGCCGAAATCCTTCAGTGAACCTATCCCATCGCCGGAAATTACGCCCTGCATGGTGTCGTAGGGGTCGCCGGTGACGGAAAGCAGCTCGTCCCCGGGGCGGAGGATACCGAACAGCGCGGTGGTTATCGCGTGGGTGCCGTTCACGAAATTGTGGCGCACCAGGGCGTCCTCGGCGCCGAGTATCTGCGCGAAGACCGCGTCCAGCTTGTCCCTGCCGTCGTCGCCGTAGCCGTAGCCGTTAGTCCCCTTCATGTGGATATCGCTTATCCTGTTGTCGATGAACGCCTTTAAAACGCGCTCGCCGTTGTATTCCGCCATGCGGTCGAACTCGGCAAACTGCGGAGCGCACAGCTCCATTGCCTTTTTTCCTGCTTCCACCAGTTCCGGTGAATAATCGAAGAATGCCATTTTATCTATCCTTTCAAGCCCGGGAGCCTTCCCGGAATACAATTAACGCATACATTTTTATTTTACACTTTTTTAGGGGTTATGTCAACACCTAAATGTGAAAAATTTAGAAATTCTGACGCTCTGAGATAAGGATTGACTTTTTCAGGAAAAGCGGGTATAATAGAAAGACCAAAGGAGGGTGATATATGAAAAAGAGAATCGCGATACTATCTGCGCTGCTTCTGATGACAGGCTGCACCGGGAACATCACATCGCCAGGGAGCCAGCCGAGCCAGTCCAGCCAAACCAGCCAAACCAGCCAGTCCGAGCAGTCCGGAACTGCGCCGAAGGAGTCCACGCCGGAAAGCTCCGCACAGGCGGAAGCCACCGCCGAACCGCCGAGCACCGAGCCTGTAAAAACCGCGGAGCCTCCGGAAACCATGCCGACTGGGGAGCTTCCCGGAACCGGAACGGCTGAGAGCCTTCCGGTAAAGGCGCAGTACCTCGAGGACGTGCCGGAGCTTGGTGAGCACGACACATTCAGTCAGACCGACGGAACCGAGGTCAGCGAATCAGCCGTAAAGGTGGTATTCTCCGCAGAAAGCACGGTCAGCGACTTCAGGCTGCTGTCGATAGCAATGCAGGACATCGACGAGAACGGGATCTTCACGTTCTCCGCCGAGGAGCTGTACTCGCAGCCCGAGCTTACGCCGGAGCGTCCGCTGGAAGCGGGTCTGGTATTCCTGGGAGATATTCCGAACAATGGGATCTCCTTCACCGACGCCGATGGGAACGTAAAGTACTTCTCCGTGGATATGAGCGGCATGGACGGTTCCCTGATACTCTGGGAGATAACCGTAATATGAAAAAATCCCGCAGCCATACGGCTGCGGGATCTTAATTTGTTGAACTATCAGAGGTTGGCAGAGACGTCAGAATCACGCAGCGTGAAGTTCCCTATAAGGCCCTTCATCGTTGCAGCCTGCGCCGAAAGCTCCTCGGAAGCCGCAGCGGATTCCTCCGCAGTCGCGGAGTTCGTCTGGACTACGTTGGAGATCTGATCGATTCCTATAGAAATCTGCTTGATGGAATCCGCAGCCTCCTTTGTGGAATCGGAGATCTTGTTGTTGATCTCCTCGACCTTTGCAGAGGATTCTACAACCGCCGTCATCATCGCGGCTGCTTCGTTCACGATGGCGCTGCCGTTCTCAATTGCGGAAACGGTGCCTTCGATCATGTTCGTGGTGTTCTGTGCAGCCTCGCCGGACTTGGCGGCAAGGTTGCGCACCTCGTCAGCCACGACCGCGAAGCCCTTTCCGGCTTCACCCGCACGCGCGGCTTCTATCGCCGCGTTCAGCGCGAGTATATTCGTCTGGAACGCGATGTCCTCGATGGTCTTGATAATGTTCTTGGTCTCTGCGGAGGAATTCTTGATCTCCTCCATTGCGCTGATGAGGTTCTCCATCTTCGCAGAGGTGTCGCCGAGCTTCTCGGCGGCTTCCTTTGTGCATTTGCTTGCATCTTCTGCGTCCTTGGAATTTTCGTGTATCATTTCGGATACCACGTTGATGGTCGCAGCCAGCTCCTCAACGGAGGAAGCCTGTTCGGTAGCGCCCTGTGACAGCGCCTGCGCGCCTGAGGAAACCTGTTCGGAGCCTGCCGCAACCTGGTCGGCGGCGGTGCTTATCTCGGACATGGTTGCGCTGAGCTTGTGGTTGATATCGCGGACGTAATGGAGCAGCTTCTGGCAGTCGCCGACATAGAACTTTTCATTCTCAGCAGTATGTACGTTCAGGTTGCCGGTGGACATTGACTCGAGAATGCGCCCGATATCGCCGATAATGTTGTTGAGGTTGCTGACGACCGTCTTTGTCGCCTCGGAGAGACGTCCGGTCTCGTCCTTGGAATGAATCTCGGGAACCTGGCTTGTGAGGTCGCCCACGGCGAGCTTCTCGATACGCTCGGTGCATACTTTTACGGAGGAACCTATCTTCTTGCCGAGGCAAACTGAGATGAACGCTGAAACGACGCATGCAGCAATAAGAAGGATCACGGTCATCACAATAGCGCGGGATGTAGAGTCCATAAAGTCGCCGGTGGGAGCGTAAACTGCAAGCGACCAGCCGTTTAAATCCGGGATCGGGGCATAGGAAAGGAACTTGCTTACGCCGTTCAGCGTGTACCGCGCAATGCCGGATTCGCCTGCACGCATGCTCTCGTGCGCCTTTGCAAGCGTCTTGTATCCGGTCTGACCGGAGGTGTCCGCAGCCGCAAGCTGTTCGATGTTCTCGCCGCGCTTTACAAGATCGCTGTCGAGGTCGGCGATGGTGTTGCCGTTCTTGTCGATTATGTAGGCTCCGCAGTTATCGCTGACCTTTATGCTTCTCACGATATCGTTGAGGAATTCGGGATCAGGAACGATGGTAATGCAGCCCGCTGTTTCGCCGTCGGTAATGCCGTTTTTCCAGATAGGAGCCGCGATTATGATCATCAGTTCGCCGGTCACTCTGGAAACGATAGGCTCGGTTACGGTGACATTTCCTTTCATCGCGTTCTGGAAGTACTCGCGGTCGGAATAGTTGTTGCCGTCGAAGCTTTCCCCGTTAGGCTTGATGATGTTGCATTTCTGCAGTTCGTGACGCTCAATGATCTGCTGAACTATTTCGCTGAGTTCGCTGTCGCTGGTCGACGAGTCTGAGAGCTGGGACATTGTGCCAAGCTCCCTTGCAATGTTGGTATAGGAACGCATCTCCCAGTATGCGCGCTCCGCCGCGACCTGCGCCGAAGCGGTCATGCTGCTGTATACCAGATTTACGGTACTGTTGTAGATCATGATGCAGGCAAATCCGCCAAGCGTGAACAGCGAAATTGCAACTGTAAGGATACAGCTTACCAGTATCCTCATACCGATAGATTTCATAGAAAACCCTCCCTTTTTTTGCGGCGCCGCGCAGGTGTCATTCGGATCATACGGTGCTGCATATCACACCGCGAGCCGAACATTTGAACATTTATAGAAAATGCTCTGCCGTGATGTAATTTTCTTTAATTAATAATACCACAAAAATCATGGTAAATCAAGCGGATTTCCACACATTTTTCGACAATCTGGCGATTTTTGTAGATACTATATAAAAGCCGGGGCTGCATAGAGGTTCACATTATACAAACACGAACTGCACCAGCAGCATGTAGATAACCGTCCCGGCGGCGATGGACAGCAGCATGCTGCGCTTCCACAGGTGAATTCCGACCGTGGCGGCTCCTGCGATAAGCTCAGGAAGACCCCAGCTATACTCCGTCACGGAAACGCTGCGCAGGCAGTAGACGATGAGCATTCCAAAAATTGCGCCGGGGAGCACCTTCCCGAGGTACTGTATGTATTTCGGGGTAGGCTTGTCCTGCCGGAACACCAGGAACGGCAGGAAACGCATTGCCATCGTCCCGAGGGTGCACATCGCGATGGTGATTATCTGTTCGGCGATGGTCACTTTTCCTCACCTGCCTTCCGCCCGACGGGCTTCCTGAACGCGGTGAGAAGCAGCAGTATGCATATCATCGCGGGTATCATGAAGTTATCCTTGCCGAATATCAGCAGGCAGGCAGCGCTGCTCGCCAGACCCGCCCACTCGCTGAAATGGCGCTTCTCCTTGAGCCACTGCTCCAGGAATATCACGATGAACATTGCTGTCATCACGAAATCCAGACCCTTCGTGTCGAAGGTGATGAGATTCCCGAGCAGACCTCCCAGTGTGGCTCCGCCGACCCAGTAGAGCTGGTTGAGCAGCGTTACGAAGAAGTAGAACCAGCCGCGGTCGCAGTCCTCGGGGATCTCAGCGGTGCAGTTTATGCTGAACGTTTCGTCGCACATGCCGTAGATGAGGTAGAATTTCTTCCAGCCCATGTCCTTGAAATTGTCCAGCATGGAAATTCCGTAGAACAGGTGCCGCGCCTGTATCATCAGCGACACCATCAGCACCTGGAGCGGCGCGAACGGCGAAAGCAGCATCTGCGCCGCGAGGAACTCCAGACTGCCGCCGAAAATCACCGCCGCCATTATCATCGGGTAAACAAAGCTGAACCCGGAAACGTTCATGTAGATACCGTAAGCCATTCCCAGAAACAGGAACCCCGCAAGTATCGGTATAGTGCAGGGAAACGCCGCCTTGAACGACCTCGTTATAATGCCCTTGTTATTTTCCATGTCGTGTAGTGCCTCCATTCCGAACAGCTATGTATTATATCATATTACTGGGTATTTTGCAAGAGAAGATAAGGAATTCCCGCCAGTATATGTAAGTATTCCGGGTCGTTTATACCTGTGCGGCGCGGTAAATAGTACTTTACAATCCGCGCAGAATATGTTATAATAAGTTATATTATGTTCGGAAAAGGGGAACCATTTATGAAAAAGCTGACCCGCCTTAAATGTCTATCGAGCCTTATCCTGGCTCTGGCGGCGGCGCTGTCGCTGACGGCATGCTCCGCCGATACGGCTTCCGGGGTATTCCCGGAGCTGTCGCAGATAGTCGGCGAGATAATACAGACCGCAGAGGAAAGCTCCCCGGTAACGCGGGAGTTCTTCCAGACCCAGGAGCCGGAGGAGCAGCCTGCAAAGCCTGAGCGCCCTGACGTTCCGCAGACCCCCGGCGAGGGGCAGGAGGGCTTCCCGCAGACCGATGAGGAGTCCGTACAGCCTGACGCGCCGACGGAAAGCTCCCCGGTAACGCGGGAGTTCTTCCAGACCCAGGAGCCGGAGGAGCAG
>OLOR01003543.1_pt1 | contig 10839 bp, 9 predicted proteins | sample 1672521 | NCBI WGS metagenome assembly OLOR01 (sample SAMEA3136695, study PRJEB25190) | human gut metagenome | biome: human gut; feature: human-associated habitat; material: faeces | place: Austria | collected 2013
GGATGAGCTTTCTTTTCCTTAGTCATGTTGTAATTGCGCTGTTTACACTCAGTACATGCCAATGTTATCTTTACTCGCACAACTTCCACCTCCAATTATTATTTTTGTAGGTGTTAAAACACCAATTGGTTTCTTTGCCCGCCTAATCAATGTTGGGTTGTTGAAATTCAGGCACGCAAAAAAGACCGCTTCCATAGCCGTTCTAATATAGCACAGTACATTCCAACTCGTCAACAACTTTTTTAAAGAAAATATAGTGACAAAAAATGAACTTCATATTATAATGTTTGTACAAAAACATACGATATATATAAGGAAATGGATTTCCTTACATTTTCTACCGATTATTACAGACAAGGAGGTGACTGTTATGATCAGCAGCGTGTACAGCTATTATCTTGCCCAGTATAGACATAAGACTAACTCAAAGTACGATACACACACTAAAGCACAATTAAAGAATACATATGGCAGAGTTCTGAAATCTAACAGTCAGACTCCTACATATAAGACAGATATGTCAGAGGCTGCGCAGAAATATGCAATCGACCTTAAAGAGAATGCCAGAGAATTAAGTAACATTGCCAACGAACTTTCAGGAAGCGACGGTCACGGCATGGTATTTAAGAAATCAGCAGTATCCAGCAACCCACAAAGTGTAACCGCAGAATACATAGGCGACAGCACTTCACCTGACAGTTCAAGCTTTGAAATTGATGTAAAGCAGCTGGCAACCAGCCAGATTAACACCGGTAATTTCTTACAGCCTAACAATCGCGCTGTGGAACCAGGTGATTATTCATTTGACCTTAACATTAATAACCTGACCTATGAATTCCAGTTTACGGTAGATGAGGAAGAAAGTAATTCTGACATACAGAATAAGCTGGCAAGACTCATCAACCGATCGAACATCGGATTAGCAGCCAACGTCAATGAAGACAGCCTCGGCAACACTGCTCTCTCAATAGTTTCAGACATGACTGGTATAAGCGGTATTAAGCCAACAATATTTAACATCAGTCCTAACAATGATATCCAGACCAATAATCCTGATTTCGTTGAAGGCTTTGATGAACCAACAATGAAGAATAATACTAACTTCATTAATGCATTTGGCTTAGACAGAGTATCACAGTATCCATCTAATGCAATATTTTCAATTAATGGAGAGGAACGGTCTTCGGCATCCAACGATATTACAATTAACAAAGCATTTGCAATAAACTTCAACAGTACTACGGAGGAGCCTGTAACCATAAGTCTCAGGGAAGATACTGATTCGATAACAGAAAGTATTGGCGAACTTGTTTCAGGATACAACAGGCTTTTTTCAATTGCTGCTGATAAAGAGAACGATAAGTTTGAGGGCAATGCCAAGTTAAAGAAAGAATTTTCAAGAATAATGAAGGATTACCAGCCACAGCTTGAAAAGAATGGTCTAACTGTTGATTCCTCTGGAACAATTGAAGTTAATAAGGCGGTTATTCAGAAAGCTGCTTCTGACGGCACACTTTCCGATGTATTTAACGCTTTGGATTCATTCAAGAAATCAATCCAAAGAAAGGCTGATGATATCTCCATCAACCCTATGAACTATGTAAACAATAAGATTGTCGCTTATAAGAATCCGCATAAGCCTGTGAATGACCCTTATAATCTTTCTGCCTACTCAGGCATGATGTTCAATGGCTATATCTAACTACCATAATATAAAATAAGGCATCCGTCTGGTTCATGTAATACATAAACCGGCGGATGCCTTTATGTTTCTTATTATTCATTAATCAGTCTGCTTCCTGCATCATGTAACTGCTTAACAAATGTACTAAGCCTTACAAGCGCTTTAGAAACAGCCACATCATCATCAGCCTTTACAGCCTCTGAAAGCTCCTTAACACCAGAATTAGCTTCTGCCTCATCAACTGCACCTGCCTCAATAATATCCTTTGTTCCATTATATACTTCAAAAAGCCAGTTAAGCCCTTCAATAATAACGTTCACTGCATCATGAGTCTCTGGAAAAGGAACTCCTGCAAGTTCATCTGAGACTTTCTCTATTGCTCCAATAAGCTTCTCGCTGTAAGGAACAGCTTCCTTAAGTACATCCATCTGCTGCTGTCTGTAATCATCCATAATTCTAATCACCTTTCTTTATGAACCTTTTGAATATATATCGGCTGGATTGGTGGGGAATTAACCTTTTCCTTCATGTAAAATGTAATCTCAAACCCTCAGCCTTCCACTTGAGACCTCTTCGCAGAACTCGTCAACAGTTCCCTTAAAGCCCACATTTCTAATCTGTTTAATCAATTCCTGCTCCATGTGACCGTAAAATGGGTAGTCGTGATTTGAAGCTCCTTTTACTGGAATCATATAATTACCTCCGTACACAACTTTTAATATTTCGTCATAACCCGTCGAAACATTTAGCATCATATTCTCAAAAGGCATCTTAATCACATCTTTAAAGCACTCTTTATGCATTCTATAATTGTCATTATTAATCCAGCCATCATAATATGCTGCATAGTCAGCCTCTTCCTCATAACACATAGCGCATACTTTATCTATCAACTTCCATATATAATTCCTGGTTTTAGAATCTAATGCAATATCCACATTACACAGCTTTCCGAATTCAGCAACACACTGTTTTAAGCAGCCATTTCTATTCAATTCATTCCATTGTCTTAATATCATCAAACCAAGCTGTATAATTTCTCTCTGTGTCTCTGCAAATTCCTTATCTCTTGAAATATAATCTATAGGATAAATGTCAATTCCAACTCTCTGGTATGGGAATCCATGAAAATACTTCATGTAATCATTAAAATCCCATAATTCTTCGTCTGCAATAACCCTTGACTGAAGTACAAATGCTGCTTCCTGCAGACGTTCACAATCGGAATACATTCCAGCCACAACAAAACCATATGGTAATTCTTTAGGAAGAATCTTTATAAGGCGATTATAATCTACCCTCATAAGGCTTATATCAATATCATCATCCCACGGAATCATGCCTTTATGCCTTACTGCCCCTAGCCTCGTCCCAAATTCTGCAGAATATTTTATTTCATTCCTATCACATATATCAGTAACAACCTTAAGTACTTCCATCTGCGCAGCCCACGCCCGCTTCATCATAGGCGGAACTTCAAAGCCGTCTCTTGTCTCCGTTTTAAAAAAATCATCATCAAATCTCATGACATCTTCCTCAACTAATCATTCATAAATAAACTCACACACCGCATCTTCATCAACCGAACCATCTGCATTCCTCGGAAGCGGTTCTTTTCTTAACACAATCTTCTGAATCTCCCAGCGGTAGCCCTTCTTCTCATTATACTTATCAATACGGCGTTTAAATATATCTTCTGATGCACTCTTATCAATAGGCACAATAACCGCCGTAAGCCTGTTATTGTAAAATGTTATAAATCCTTCTGCAACTCCATTAATAGCTGTAATCTGTTCATTAGTTCTTACACGGCTTATCTTCTCACCTGTAGGCAGCAGAATAATATCCGGATTACGCTGCAACAGAACAAGTCTGCCGACATTGTTAATCCTTCCGTAATCACCTGTATGATACACACCGTCTTTTAATACATTTTCAGTAGACTCCACGTCATTATAATAGCCTTTCATGACACATGGTCCACTTACAATAATCTCTCCATCATCAGCAATAGATACTGCATTATTATCAAAAAGAGTATACGAACCATCATAAAGCTCATTAACCCCTACACAACCCGAAGTCTCTGTCATTCCATATATATTATAAACCTTCAAATCACTGTCACAGAGATTCTCAAAAAGTCTGAACGGGCAGCTTGCACCACCTATGATAATAGTATTGAGCTCTTTATTAAACCCACTTATAGCTCGCTGATAGTCAATCATAGAAGGAGTACCTATAAGAATCGTTGGATTATAATAATAAGTATCTGCATCAACATGTCTTAAGCCTCTGCCTATACACACCATAGCACCATTATACAAAGGCCATATGAGGCTGTATATAAATCCAAATTCATTATGAAGCGGAATCTGTGCAAGCACAATATCATCACTTGTACATTCAACCCTGCTGTTTATCGCCATAACCGCATTAAGAATATTATCAACAGACAGAACAACCGGCTTATCACATTCATTAGCTGTAGCCGTAAACATGATAATATCGCCCTCCTGCGTATTCTCATCATATATAAGTCCGTCAACATTATCCTTCTCCGCACTTGATATGATAATAGAATTCTCATCAGAGAGAATATACTGGTTAGTAGATGTCAGTGTATAATTAACTTCCGTCTTCTTAAGAAGGTCAACCCTCGAATCATGAGGAAGGAAGAAATCAACAAGTGCAAGCTCCTTTCCCGCAACAATCGTTCCGAACATATTAACGATCCATCTATATGAAGCCGGCCCGAATATTGCAATCCTCTTTCCTTCAAATTTCTGAAAATGTAATGCCTTCTTAGTTACATCATCAAAAAGCTTCGCATAAGTAACCTTCATCGTATCATAAACGACAGCCACAGCGTCTGGCTGACTCTCGGCATTACTCTTTAACATATTATAAAATGTATTCTTATCTGTCATGATTTTCTCCGTTCTTAAACATAAATCCTGCATCAAATATAAAAAATTATATCACTTGATATAAGAAAAGCCAACACACTTAATTGCCCATATATTCCAGTTTCTTCTGCATAAAATATTCATATTCCATATTATTTTTGTCCAAAAGCTCATCGTGTTGTGTCATTACCAGAACATCATATAGCTGCTCCTCTTTATCCGAAATTACACATTCCTGATTGGAAATCAGACCTCTTATGGTATTAATTATTGAACAGCCATTAAACCCAACATCATATCGCCCACATATATCAATCATGAATTCGCGAAAAGCAAACTTCCCATATACCCCTCCTATGTTTGGAAATTCTATAGATTTCGACTTTCTGAACAAACCAGCTTCTATCGAAAAATATTTTTCTAACAAATCCATTATATAATATCTTTCAACTGTCTTATATTTTTCAGCATCATCATAAGGTATAATACTCCAATTAGAAATTCTATCATAAACATAAGCACTTGAAAAAGCTGCTGCCAATTTATCATCATAATCTAATGTATTAATAAGAACATTAAAATGATTAGCATCAATCGTTGTCCCTGCCGTAATAAATGCATAAAATTGTCCATTGCCAACAGAATAAGCTGTCCGGAATGTTTCATACATTCCCATATGTTCATCATTCTGAATATACATCACATTATTTCTATCAGCATATCTATTCTCAAGCACAGACAGACAATTATTTTCTGACGCATCATCAACAACAATAATATTCATATTAGAATAAAAAACCTGATCTATACTATCCAATGTCTGCAATATATATTCCGTTGAATTATAATTATATATAACCACATCTATTGTGTACTTCTCTATATATTCAGAATTAAACTTTTGAACGATATTATTCCAACCACGCTCAAGTGCCTCCATCGAATATATCTTTTCATATACCATTCTTCCGTTTTTCCTTATATTCTCAAGGCAACATCTGTTATCAATAACATATTTTATCTTTTCTGCCAAAGCCACCGAATCACCACAAGGAAATATCAAAGCACTTTCTTTATCTTTCAGATAATTTACTACACCACATGTATCTGAACAAATGCATATCTTTTCTTTCATAAGCCCTTCAACCGCAATAGCAGATGTAGCTTCTTTAATTGATGAAACAACTATACAATCTATATAATCATATAATTTATACAATTCATTTTGTTCCATAGCATCAATAACTTTTACATTATTACTATTTTCTCTAAGGGTATATAATTTCTTTAATACCAAATTATCTGCTGTCTCAATTTTTCCAACAAATATAAATTCTGCTCTCTTTAAATACTCATATGAAAGTTTTTCAATGGCATCAGCTAAAATAACCTGCCCCTTATTTTTCTCAATTGTTCCTACATGAATAAATTTGACCTTCCCACCAGCAATTTCCTTATGCGATATCCTTACATCTCTAACTCCAAAATTCAATATAGGAACATCTATTCCAAAATACTTTTGCACCATTCTATGTACATATGGACCTGCTGCCACTATCTGCAGATATCGTGTTGGACATATCTTTTTGCACCAGCTCTGTTCCGCAATAAAAAAATATTCTGATTCATGTAACCACCATACTATATTAACCCTTTTATTTCTCATATAGTTAACCAGCGGTGCCATAACAAGAGTATTAATTATCCACATATCAAACAATCTGCTCAACTGTGTCAGCCATTCATTATCTATTCTTTTCTCACATATTGTAACTGTCATTCCTATTTTCAAATAATTTTCTTTCAACTCTCCATCTTCGTATGAAACAACAAAAACATCATATCCATTTTTCTTAAGAATCTGCACCAAATCAAACAAAACTATTGGAGCTCCCGTTCTTGATAATTCATGCGATACTACAAGAACAGGTTTTGTTATTTCTTTCGATACATCTATTCCCTCTGGCTCTTTTAATTCATATTTCCCTAATACATTTTTGTAATCAATATATTGCATAAATCCCCCATATTACTGTTATTAATTCACGTTATGATTTAAAATTATAGCATTAGACATAGAAAAATCCAATATAGTTAATGTATAATACTATAAGATACATTATAAATTCATTTCAAGGAGAATATTAATGAAAATATATTTTTACAGATATAACAGCATATGTGAACCTGATGTTATCGACTCATTTAAAAGACTTGGTTTGCAGGTCGACGAAGAAACCATTGAAATGTACAAAAAAGATTTACTCCCTTCAGAATGTTCCAAAATTGTATCTCCCAAATTAATTAACGGAGGATACACATTTGTATTCACAATCAATTACTTTCCCTGGCTTTCTGAAATATGCCAAGTCATAAATATTGTATATATAAGTCTTATAGTAGATAGCCCTGTTCTTGAATTATATTCAGAATCTCTGTCTAATCCAGTCAACAGAGTATTTCTATTCGACAGAATGCTGTATAATGAATTCAAGTCATACAACAAGGGACATGTATTTCATATTCCTCTTGCAACTAATGTCCGCCGTAATGATAAAGTCATAAGGAATGCAAATCCGAAAGACAATGCAAAATTCACTAGTGAAATATCATTTATCGGTTCAACATATCAGGAAAAATGTCCTTTTAACAGTGCCATTCTTCCAGAATATGAAAAAGGATTTGTTGACGGAATTATTAATGCACAGCTTGGAGTATATGGTTACAACTTTATTGAAGACATGCTCACTGACGAGATGGCAGACCAGCTTCTTTCATACATTCCATCGCACTATGAATTTCCTGAAAAATCCCGTGTCAACAATAAAGCCCTACTTGCCCAGGAATACTTAAGTGTTAAGGTTGCAGAACAGGAAAGACTCCGATATCTGAAAATGTTATCTGACTCATTTAATGTTGATATATATACAAGCAGTGATACAAGCAGTATGCCTCACATACACAACAAAGGATTCGCTGATTCCCTTACAGAAATGCCAGTTATATTCCACAATAGTAAAATAAACCTAAATATAACAGCTAAATCTATTCGTTCCGGACTATCTCTCCGGATATTTGATGTCCTTGGTTCAGAGGGATTTCTTATAACGAATTATCAGGCTGAATTACCAGAATTCTTTGAAATCGGAAAAGATCTCGTGGCATACGAAAGTGAAAAACATCTTAAAGAATTGTGCTCTTATTATCTTGCACATGATGATGAAAGAAACGAAATTGCCAGACACGGATATCAGACAGTTGTAAATAATCATACATATGATATCCGCATGCTTCAGATAATAGACAAATCGTTCCCTGCCAATTAATGGCCGGGAACAATCATCTATTGCTTATACTCTTTCAGGAAAATTCCCCGGAACTCATCATATCTTGTTAAATTAAGAAATCCATCATCATGAATACACCACGGTTTATCCATATATGGTACTACCACTTTGTAGCCATGCCTTCTGAATTCTTCTCCCTGTGACGCATCATAAAAATCCCAGCCTGTGAATAAATCCTCTCTCCACCTAACATCATACTGTGTAGCTATAAATAGTCCATCAACTGCTTCCACTTCCATATATGGTTTTTCATTCCTGTCAGATGCAATAAACTCCTTCGCTGTCAAAACATTACTTGAATATATTCTTCCAACTCTAGGACCATTCCACATGCAGCCATCTTCCGGCATGTTCGGTGTTCCTACCACTCCAATCATCCCAACATTTTTATCTTTAAATATTTCAAGAATATGTTCCAGCAGATTAACATTAACTATAAAAACATCCTGATGCATATATATTTTATACTTTGCATCAGTCTCATTCATTGCAGCATTATAACCAGAAGTCATTGAGTCAGCGTACTTTACCGTTAAGACATCTATTGTATATCCAGCTGGTACAACTAACCTGTTTATGTAATACAGACATTCGCTAATATATTTATCATCGTTATAACATATAATAAAACATATCTTTTTATCATTCATAATATTATCCGTTAATATCCTTTCCATATTTTAACATTTCAATTGCTTTCTCTTCTTTATTCAACCTTATGTAACACTCACACAGTTTTAATAAAACATTCTTTTTATCAAAGCATGCTGTTCTTACAATATATTCCACGGCTATCACTGACAACTTTTCTTCTTCTATCCTGTTTACCACCTGCGTCAATGCCTCTGATTCTGTCTGAAACTCAACTCTCCACAAAAGAAATTTAATATCACATATTAAATCATATATTCCTCCCAGGCTTTCCACATTCGTCAAAATATTTTCTTCAATATGCGCAGCTTTTTCTGCCCGGTATATACATATCGCTATATATACATACCCCAGCCTTGTATCTTCTAACATATCATTCTTTCTGAATTCTTCATTAGCAAATAAATCTAATAACTCTTGCTTTGACTGTTCTGTATTCTCACGCAGAAGACTATTAATATACAGCTCATAATCTTTTTTAGCCATGTATCCTCCTCTAATTAAACACTATATTAAATATCTCTTCAAATCTTATATCATATGTGTGCTTTTCTTCAATTTTACCAAATCCATTCTGTGCAATCTGTCTTCTTTCCGCATCATGCGACAGATAATATTTACATTTGTTCATCAAATCATCAATTGAATCATATATAATCATATCCTCCCCTGGAACGAATACATCATATAAATCCTCCTGATAATTAGAAAGTAAGAATCCTCCTGCACCACATATGTCCATACACCTTAATGGAATTCCACTTTTAATGCTTCTCAGTGTAATATTAAGATTAATCCTAGAATTTCTAAATACATACGGCATTTCATTATAATAATCTACAGTTCCTCTATTATTCACATTAATGAATTTCACAGCCGAATCAGGTGTATAAAGATTAATTTTATTTTTCGTTCCTAATTCCCTACCAATTCTTGACATAATATCAGTTCTTTCATCAGTTGCCATTCTTCTTGCCAGAAAGTAATTAGCATATACATACTGAACTGTTTCAACTCCATCTTTATTAGGCTTAACCGGACATACTCGCAGCATTTCATCAAGCACATCGCCTTTCAACATATCTTCCAAAAAGAAATATCCATATATGCTTCTCTGAGCTTTCATTATTGCATCCAGATATCCTTTTATATAATCATTAACCCCATTTAATTTATTATAAAGATTATGTTTTTCATTATACATAGAACCTATAAATGATATATCCCCCGCATAAGACTGGCTTTTATCTATATCTTCATTTTCAAACATTCTGTTTAATCTTTCTGTATTAACAGCCAACGGAGCATAATATACTGTTTTTATGCCCTCATTGCTAAGTTCCATATATTGGGTTTTATCAAATATAAATACATAATTACACGGATTAATAATTGTATATGAATATAATAATATTTGTGGGCTGTCATAAACAATCGATATGTATGGAACATTCCTTTTATTACAGTTATTAGATACTACCGGGCTATAATTAAAAGTAAACACGCAGTCAAACGCTCGTCCATCTATACCATCATCCAACTCCTTTTCAAATACACCATCAAACTCTGTGCATTTTCTCTGGTCCAATTGTTCAGACCATACCATTTTGAACTTATATCCTTTTTTTTCAAAACATTCTTTAACATCTTCTATCCCAAAATTATAGTTATAAAAAATCAAAACATTCATAACTTCCACCTCACAGCCTGAATTTATATCATTATACTAAAAAAGACTGAAGTTTAGCAAATATATCTGCTAAACTTCAGCCCTTTATTAAAATCTATGTGTTAATTACTGTAAGAGTGAAAGTACACCCTGTGTCTGCTGATTAGCCTGTGAAAGCATAGAATTACCAGCCTGTGAAAGGATATTATTCTTGCTGTACTGTACCATCTCATCAGCCATATCTGTATCACGGATTCGTGACTCAGCAGCCTGTGTATTCTCAGCGTTAGTATCAAGGTTATTGATTGTGTGCTCAAGTCTGTTCTGGATAGCACCAAGCTTTGATCTCTGCTTTGATACCTTCTCAATAGCATTCTGGATAGATTCCATTGCCTTACCTGCTTTAACATTAGTGCTAACTACAATAGCACTAACTTCCAATCCTTTTGCAGATACTGCTGTACTAATCTTAATGTCCATTGTCTGTCCATTAAGTGCACCAACCTGAAGCTTTCCTGAGAACTGACCATTTAACAGATTCTTCTTATTGAACTGTGTTGTTGTTGAGATTCTGTCAAG
>OLOR01003565.1_pt1 | contig 10793 bp, 11 predicted proteins | sample 1672521 | NCBI WGS metagenome assembly OLOR01 (sample SAMEA3136695, study PRJEB25190) | human gut metagenome | biome: human gut; feature: human-associated habitat; material: faeces | place: Austria | collected 2013
TATACAAAGGCATTGCCAGGGGGAGAGACCACACCGGCACTGTCCGATACGATCCGTGTCAATGAATCCATTGCACAGGATGTGACAAAGCAGGTAGATGGAAATACCATTCGATACACTTATAAATATGACGGTTACAGTTTTCATGTAGATGCGGAAGTAGATGCAGTCCAGACGCATAACGCACAGGAAGCAATCAAGAGTGCCTGGGGTGTGGATGTCAGCGTGAACGATGATGAGACTGTTATGAGTCTGCAGTAAGGAGGTACAGAGCTATGAAGAAGAAGATTTTGTGCCTCATGATGGCAGCGATTCTGGCAGTTGGGGCACCCCTTACGGCATTTGCCAGAGATTATCAGGGCGCTGACGGATGGCAGGCAACATTTGACGGCAGCAAGCTGAACAGTAATTTCAAGGATGAAGATGTGACGGATTCTATGTCTGAGATCCAGCCGGGTGACAGCATTACACTGCATGTTCAGCTGACGAATCAGGACAGCAGCAATACAGACTGGTATATGACCAATGAAGTCCTTCAGACATTGGAGGATGCACAGAATTCCGCATCAGGCGCAGCTTATGAGTACCGTCTGACCTATGTGGACAGCAAGAACAAAGAAACAGTTTTATATGACAGCAGCACAGTGGGCGGCGAAGGCAGTTCCGCAGCCGGTGAAGGTCTGAAACAGGCGGATGCCTCGCTGGATGAATATTTCTATCTTGGCAGACTGGCCAAGGGTGAAAGTGGTACTGTTTACCTGAAAGTCGGCGTGGAAGGCGAGACAGGTAATAACGGCTACCAGCAGACACTGGCGAAGCTTCGTATGACTTTCGCAGTTGAGAAGGTCAAAGAGGGCCAGACCATTGAGAAGAACACAGTGATCGAGAAGAAGGTGCCTCAGAAGAACAATCTGACAACCTCCAGAAAAGCCGTTAAGACCGGTGATACATCCAATTTGCTGATGTATTCGGTGATCGGTCTTGTAGGCGGTCTGATCTTCCTGATCGCAGGCATTATCCTTTTGAACAATTCCAGAAAAACAAGACAGCACAGGGAAGGAGAGAACTAAGATGAAAAAATATAAAAAATTATTTGTATCTCTTCTTGCAGCAGCAGTGCTGACGGTTGGTTCTGCATTCAGCGTTATGGCAGCAGATACATATACCTACAAGGTAACGGTATATGCGGGCAATAAAGGCACGATTGACGGACAGGAACAGAAAGAGATCACAGGTCTTTCCCTTGGTTCACAGGTTATCCTGGACATCAACAGCGTCAAGGTAACGGATGACAAGTATTATGTTAAAGGCTTCCGTCTCAGCGGACGTGACAATGAAGAAGCCCTTGCCACACCGACGATCGAGGTGGACGGCGATGTGGATTACGTTGTTGCATACGGCATCAAAGGCGATATGGTGGCTTACACAGTGAACTATCAGGATGCCAATGGCAAGACCCTTGCCGACAGCCAGACATTTTATGGCAATGCCGGTGATAAGCCGGTGGTTGCTTATAAGTATATTGAGAATTATATCCCTCAGGCCCTTGCATTGACCAAGACTTTGAGTGATAATGAAAGCCAGAATGTATTTACATTCACCTATACGCCTGGTGAGACAGATCGTATTGTTGAGACAACAACAACTGTGACAACCATTGTTCCGGGTCCAACAACGACGACAACGACAACAGGAACCACCGGTACAGGTACAACAGGAACCGGCACGACAGGAACGGGTACAACCGGTACGACGGGAACGGGTACAACCGGTACGACAGGTACAGGAACCGGTACAGCTGCGAATGGTACAAACGCAGCGAACAATGCGGCAGGCGACAATACGGCCAATGGTGCCAATACCAATGCAGGCGGTACGACAGACAATCAGAATAACGGTCAGGATGCCGATAATCAGGATAACCAGACGACAGATATTCCGGATAATCAGGTACCGGAGACACTGGTAGACCTGGATGACGAGGAAACACCAAAGTCCAATATTGATGCAGAAGACGGCAGCAATACATTGCCGATGGTAGGCGGTGCAGCCATTGGTATTCTTTCTGTAGCAGCGTTGGTAGCATTGTTTGTTTATCTGAAGAAACGTTCAAGATAGACATTATTGAAAGACAAGTAACAGCAGGCAGTACTGTTTGGAATAGAACAGTACTGCCTGCTGACAAAGGAGAATTTGATTTTGGCTAGACGCAACAGGCAGAAGAAAAGCCCGGTGGCTGCAGTATGCAGCGTACTGGGCACTCTTTTATTAATCATCATTGTGGCGGCATATCTTCCAATTACGATTCCGAGAGCTTTCGGCTATGAGATTTACACAGTGATCAGCGGCAGTATGGAACCGGCGATACCGACGGGCAGTCTGGTGTATGTGAAGTATATCCAACCGGAAGAGATCCAGACAGAGGATGTTATTGCTTTCTATGGAACGGATGCGGATGGTTCTATTGTCACTCATCGTGTGGTATCCAACAGTGCGGCTATGGGTAATTTTATTACGAAGGGCGATGCCAACAGTGATAATGACATGAATCCAATCCCATATGCGAATTACATAGGAAAGGTGCAGTTGTCTGTGCCGAAACTGGGAGGCATCTTCCAGACGATCACCGGTACAAACGGCAAGATTGCAGCGGTTTCCATGATCGGGTTGGCCATCGTGCTGGAGATACTGGCGGCGGTGCTGCAGGGTAAGAGAGAAAAAGAGGAATAATAAGGGGCTGGACGCTGGTAGATTTAGCGTTCAGCCTTTTTTAGCAGAAAAATTGACAAAAAGTCCGAGATTACACCCGTTGCCTAATTCAGAAGAGGTATGTATAATTGGAGATAAGAATAGAACATTGCTGACTGGTATAATGATTAGAATAGATATGACTGCGGGACGTTCAGTATTCAGAAGTATGTGGAGTGAGTATGGATAAAATAATAGAAATAGATGAACAATATAAGAAATGGATTTCAGAAGTGAGTAAACGCTTTCGGCAGAGTCAAATTAAAGCAATGGTAAAAGTAAATGATGAAATGCTTCGATTTTACTGGCAGCTAGGTAAAGAACTTCATGACAGAAAGGATAGTTTTTCATATGGTCAGGGCTTTTACAAAAAGATTAGCCGTGATTTGCGTAAAGAATTGCCCGATGTAAAATCATTTTCGGAAACAAACTTACGATATATGCAGAAATTTGCTGAATTATACAGCGAAATTTCAAACCTTCCCCAAGTTGGGGAAGATTTCGGAAATGGAGAGGTAGAGACAATTTTTGCCATTCCGTGGGGACATCACAAGCTTATTATAGATAAGTGTAATGGAAATCGGAGAAAAGCATTGTTTTTTGTAAATCAAGTGCTTCAAAATGGGTGGTCGCGAGCAGTATTGCTCAATTTTTTGGATACGGATCTCTTTGAACGACAAGGAAAGGCGATTACAAATTTTAGTCAGACACTTCCGGCTATTCAAAGTGATTTAGCACAGGAAATTACGAAGGACCCTTATAAATTTGATTTTATTACACTGACGCAAAGTTATAATGAAAAAGAACTGAAAGATGCGCTGATGGATAATATTCAGAAATTTTTATTAGAGCTAGGTAATGGCTTTGCTTTTGTAGGACGCGAATATCGGATTGAGATTGGAACGACAGAAAATTTTATTGATATGTTGTTTTATCACATTCGTCTACATTGTTATGTAGTAGTTGAAGTAAAGGTTACGGAGTTCGAATCGTCTTATGCCGGGCAGTTGGGAACCTATGTAGTGGCCGTTAATCATCAATTGAAAACAGAAAAGGATGAGCCTACATTGGGATTACTTGTTTGCAAATCAAAAGATGATATAAAGGCACAATATGCATTAGAATCGAGCAGTCAACCTTTGGGAGTATCTGCGTATGAGCTGTCAAAGTTGATACCAGAGAATTTTAAAGGTTCATTGCCGTCAATTGATGAAATAGAGAGCGAATTACAGAAAGATGTAAAAAAGTGATTTGAAAGAATTTAGATTATTTAGGCCGGACTTAAAGCAGATATTTTTAGTCCGGCCTTTTTTATTATGCCGCGGAAAGGCATTCTGCTTTATAGCCTTTTTTTCAGCATTTCCGGATTGGATGCGTAGGTCAGCGCAGTTTCCTTTGTAATGATGCCCTGTTTACAGAGGTTCATCAGACTCATATCCATGGAGATCATATCATCTTTGGCCGATGTGGCGATGAGACCGTCGATCTGGTGGACTTTGTTGTCGCGGATCATATTGCGGATGGCCGGTGTGACGCTCATAATCTCGAAGGCAGGTACCATTTGTCCGTTTACCGTCGGCACAAGCTGCTGTGAGATGACGGCATTTAAGACCATGGACAGCTGAACGGCGATCTGATGCTGCTGGTTTGGCGGAAAGACATCGATGATCCGGTCGATGGTATTGGCTGCTCCGATGGTGTGCAGCGTGGAGAAAAGGAGGTGACCGGTCTCGGCGGCTGTCATGGCAACGCTGATGGTTTCATAGTCACGCATTTCGCCCAGCAGGATAATATTCGGGCTCTGGCGCAGGGAGGCCTTCAGAGCGGTGACATAATTGTCCGTATCAATCTTGATCTCTCGCTGACTGACAATGCTCTTGTTGTGACGGTGCAGGTATTCCAACGGGTCTTCCAGGGTAATAATGTGCGTATTCCGTGTGTTGTTGATGCGGTCAATCAGGCAGGCAAGGGTAGTGGACTTGCCGCTGCCGGCGGAGCCGGTGACAAGGATCATGCCCTTGGTGTGATCGGCAAACTGCATAACAGCTTCAGGAATGCCAAGTTCCTGTGGATTCGGCAGCTGGAATGTGATGACACGAATAACGGCTGACAGAGCGCCGCGCTGTTTGTAGGCACTGACACGAAAACGGGAAACTCCGGGTATGGCAAATGAGAAATCATCATCACCATGAACCAGCAGATTCATCATATCACGGTCTCCGGCCATGCCATAGATCTCATTTAATAATGCTTCAGTTTCTTTCGGGAAGAGTTTTTCTTCCTGTGTCTGAATGATATTGCCGTTTTTTCTGCATGAAACAGGAAGTCCGGCTACGATAAAAATATCCGAAACATCTTCTCTGACGGCCTGTTCAAGTATTTCTCTGGCGTTCATAAAAATCTCCTTTGGTTTTTGCTAAATCTTATTTCATTAAATTCAAAGTCTGATCGCCCTTCCACTCACCAGAAGACTGAACCTGCCACTGTGAAATGCGGTAGTAAGCCTCTCCTTTGGCAGGCGCTGCGGTCAGTGTCAGCGTGACACAGAGGTTCTGTTTGTCATCGATGGCGACAGCATAAGAAATGGTTGGTTCACTCTGTGTAAAATTCATGGAGAGCTGCAGCTGTTCGCGGCTATCGAGTGCTGTCAATTGGGTCTCGATTTCAGTGAAGACAGCAGCAGTGTCGCTGCTTGTCAAGTCAGGCTGGCTGCTGTCGTTGCTTGTCGAGTCAGGCTGGCTGCTGTCGTTATTTATCGAATTCTTGCCAGTGTCGGTGTCTGACAGCTGCCAGGCATCGGCCAGGACGGCATCAATCTTATCCAGGGTGCTTTCTGCCGTATTGCAGGCCGCATAGTAGTTCATTTTGTGATGGGCCAGTTTCTCTGCAAAGTCGGCATCACTTTTGGCGCTGGTCAGTGTCAGGATGGCAAAGGTCACCAGACAGAGGATCAGGAAGATGACAAGGAGAGAAGAGGCGCCGATATTAAAAAAAGGTGCCGGGGCTTTTTCTGACTGTTTTCTCATGATTCGGCCCTCCTTTGTCGGTGCTTAGTGACATCCAGTGTGTAGATATTCCGGTTGTCAGTGACGGTATCCATGGAAATATGGGCCTTCAGAAGGGTATGTTCCGGTTCATAATGGACGGTCAGGACATAAACGGCATCTGCTTTTTCACAGGATGCATAGCTGCTGTCATAGTAGGCGGCGGCATCCTGCAATGAATCGTCGGGCATCTGTGTGGACGGATCAGATGCTGTATCATCGGATGAAGCCGCTGTATCTGAATGCAGAGTGCCGGCTGAAATCTGTTCGGCCATACTGCTGACTTCATTGACGGCGAAATTCAGATCCCTGGCATCCTGGCTCATCAGATGGGCTTTGGTAAAAATCTGGATGCAGAGGGCACTTGCAACGGAAAAAAACAGAACGGCAAGTATAAGTTCCAGAAGAAACAGACTGGATATATTATTGTGACGTTGATATTTCATATGAATCCTATTCCTTTCCCGTGACAGGTGCTATGACTCACTGTGGATGCTGATATAGGACGCAATGGTGTGTCCCTGCGCATCGGTACATGTCAAATGCAGGAGATCCGATTGAGACATCTCCATATCCAATGACTGCAGCGGCAGAATGACTTTGCCTGAGCCGACATCGACATCTGCACTGCTTTTGGTGTACAATTCCATCAGATTTCCCTCACTGACATAAATATAAGTGACATATTCCGTGTCGTTGTAATGCTGCTTCAGAATCAGTGCCTGATGACCGTCAAAACTGCCGATAGATACGGCACCTTCGGTATCGTTCTGGTGAATTTTCTCAGTAATATAGGAAAGAGAAGTGTTGGCGTTAAAGTTCAAAGCCGAGTTCTCAGTGGTTGTACGGTAAACATTCGTGGCCAGCAGAAGCACTGTCAGGGCCGATACCGTGAAAACAAAATACAGGGAGATGGGAAACAAAATATCAATGATATGATGTTTCCTGGATTGAAATCTCATTTGCCTGCCCCCTTTTCAATGATGGTCACATCCGGATAAATATTGGCACCGACGGTCTGATAATCTACGAAAAAGAGGTCTTCGTCATAGGTCAGACCATAATGCGCTTTCAGGTCTTCCAGACTTTCGGGATAGGTGCCTTCCGTTGCATAGCAGTAGACGATGCTGCGGTTTAATGCCCGCTCCAGGCTTTCTTTCTGATGACGGCGGGTGCTGTCCGAAAATGAATCAATGGAGGCCCTGTAACTAAACTGCGGGGACACCACACGATCGCGATGAAAGAGGATCATTCGTAAAAGAGAGAGTAAAACCGGAAGATTTGGTCATAGATCAGAGCCTTCCGGCTTTTCTTTTGATTTTGAAATCGTACCATAAGTGGGCCTCCTGACTTAGATGCTGGACATGATTCCGACGAGCGGAAGCATAACGGACAGTAAAATGAAACCGACAACAAGCGAGAGCGCAATGACAAGGGTTGGCTCTAAGATGGATAATGTATTGCTCATACGGTTATCCAGATCCTCCTGATAGAGTTCAGCAATATCAGACATCACCTGATCCAGTGAGCCGGTTTTGAAGCCGATGGAAGCCATACGGGCATAGACGCCGGTGAAAATACCTGTCTGATGGAGTGCAGCTGTAAAATCTGTACCGTTTTCCAGTAATTGTTCGCATTCGGTCAGCTCTTTCTGAAAGGCTTCATCATCATTTAATTCGCGGACAAGGCTCAGACATTCTTCGGGAGCCATGCCACTTTTGAGAGTCAGCGCCATGCCGCTGGCAAACCGGCATGATGCAATATCATGATGCATGCGTCGGATAGCAGGAATATGGCTGCCGAGCCCTTTTAAGAAAGCGGCACCTTTGGCGGTGTGGTTGTAGGCAAAAAAGCCGATGACGATGACTACAAGAACCGCAATGAATACAACGGAATAGCGGTTGATGGTATTGCCGAGGTCCATCAGAACTCTGGAAAATCCGGACATTTCCGAACCGAGCTGAATGAAGACCTGGTTGAAGATCGGCATGACTTTGATGATCAATACGAGGATAACAACGATCATCATGCTGATAATGATCATTGGATAAGTGACAGCGCTGCGGATCGTTCGGGCAATGGTATCTTCACGGGCATAGTGGTCGCCGAGGGCGGCCATGACATCGTCCAGTGTTCCGGTTTCTTCACCGATCCGGACCATACGTGTCATATAAGCCGGAAAAAGCTGTGTCTGTTCCAATGCTTCGTTCAATGAGCCTGTTTCCTGAAGATTCTCTGAGAGTGCGTTGAGAATGGCTTTCTCTTCCTCTGAAGATGCATCCTCCAGCATGATAGAAATCCCTTCCAGAGCAGAGATACCGGAACGCAGGATCAGAGATAACTGGCTGCTGAAAGAAGAAAGTTCCGGATTGGAAAGTGGTTTTAATTGTGGTGATTTGTTCATGATCATTCCCTCCATAAATGCAGGATATTGTATAGATCCACAGATTGACAGGAAAACTGTGAATGCAGGATTAATAAGAGTATTTCACAGTGTATTTGCTGCCGTCTCCGATATATTTGGCAACGGCTTTGGAACTGTTGTTGGCGGCCAGAGTCGGATCCATGAGTACCCAGTCTTTGCCGTCAAATTCGATAATATTGTCCACCCATCCGGATTCCTTGAGGTAAACACTGATCCAGGCATGATAGGCTTCACCGGAATAACCGACTTCCAGTTTTGTCGGAATGGACTGGGAGCGCAGCAATGCGGCCATCAGAGAGGCATAGTCGAAGCAGATGCCTTTCTTTTCTTCCAGTATCGTGTCAATATCCGGCACATAGTCGGTGGGTGTATTCTCGGCTTTATCGTTGTCATAGGAAATATTCCGGATCACATAGTAATAGCTGTTCTGCACGTAGTCCAGATCATCGGCAGACTGGTCGGATAATTCTCTGCCCAGGGCGACGACCTGGGAATCACCGGTGAACCAGACATATTGATTCGGATAGAGAAATGGCTTGAATTCATCGTTGAGGCTGACGGAGAGATCCTTGGAAAAGGCAAGGGCGTAACTGTTGTCAACTACCCATTCATAGACTTTGAGGGTGTAATCGCCATTGCCGCCGGTCAGCGGAAAAGTGTTGTAATCGCTGCCTTTGATGGTGTATGTATAGACGGTACCGTCGGGAATGGTGATCTGGGCCTTGGCTTTCTCGGAGCGGCCTGTGTAGCGGATCATCATATACCCATCGGAAATGTTGGAGGCGTCAATGGAAACGCTGTCATCACCATAGCATGTCTCACCGGATGCGGTGGGAACAAGGGAGGCATAGGCATCGGCACGCTTCTGGCCGGAGCCGTCTGCATCCGAGCTGCCGGAGTGACCGGCGTTTGCCTCTGCCTTCGATGAGGTGCCGCCTGAACAGCCGGTCAGAAGGCAGGAACTGCCAAACAGCAATATCAATAGCAGGAAGAACAGGGATGCACAGTATGTGTGCTTTGATCGATTGTGCATGAATGAACCTCCTTCGGATGATTTTTCTTAAAAACTGTTATCAGTATACCATATATTTAATATGAAAACACCTCTGTTTTTTCATGGTATTTTGCGGAAAGCTGTGGTAAAATAAAAGTAATTGCGTATTATCATCTATTTTAAAATCAATTCGGAGGAATTTTATATGCAGAAGTTAACAACAATCAGAGAGATTTTCAGAAATCGCGACAATTATCTCGGTCAGACAGTCGAAATCGGCGGCTGGGTGCGCAACATCAGAGATTCCAAGACATTTGGTTTCCTTGTTGTGAATGACGGTACTTATTTTGAGCCTTTACAGGTTGTTTTCCATGATGCTATGGCGAATTTCAGCGACATCTGCCATCTGAACGTAGGTGCAGCCGTGATCGTTAAGGGCCAGCTGGTGGCTACACCGAAGGCGAAGCAGCCATTTGAGATCCAGGCTGAGACAGTTGAGATCGAAGGTGCTTCCACACCGGATTATCCGCTGCAGCCGAAGAGACATACATTTGAATATCTTCGTACACTGACACATTTAAGGGCGAGAACCAATACATTTGAAGCTGTGTTCAGAGTGCGTTCTCTTATTGCTTATGCGATCCATCAGTTTTTCCAGGAGAGAGATTTTGTATACGTGCATACACCGCTGATCACAGGCAGTGACTGCGAAGGTGCCGGCGAGATGTTCCAGGTGACAACGATGGACCTGAACAACGTACCGAAGAATGAAGAGGGCAAGGTTGATTTTTCAGAGGATTTCTTCGGCAAACCAACGAACCTGACTGTCAGCGGTCAGTTGAACGGCGAGACATTTGCTATGGCATTCCGCAACATTTACACATTCGGACCAACATTCCGTGCTGAGAATTCCAACACAACCCGCCATGCGGCTGAGTTCTGGATGATCGAGCCGGAAATCGCTTTTGCTGATCTTCAGGATGATATGGAACTGGCAGAGAGCATGATGAAGTATGTTATCGGCTATGTATTGGAGCATGCACCTGAGGAAATGAAGTTCTTCAATCAGTTTGTGGACAAGGGCCTTCTTGAAAGACTGGAGCATGTGAGAACTTCTGATTTCGGCCGTGTGACTTACACAGAGGCCATTGAACTGCTGGAGAAGCACAATGATGAATTTGATTACAAAGTCAGCTGGGGCTGCGACCTTCAGACAGAGCATGAGCGTTATCTGACAGAGAAGATCTTCAAACGCCCTGTATTTGTGACAGACTATCCGAAGGAAATCAAGGCATTCTATATGAAACAGAATCCGGACGGCAAGACAGTTGCTGCTATGGATATGCTGGTGCCTGGTATCGGCGAGATCATCGGCGGCAGTGAGCGTGAGAATGATTACGACAAGCTGCTGACACGTATGAAAGAACTGGGTCTGAAGGAGGAAGATTACAGCTTCTATCTTGATTTGAGAAAATACGGTTCAACACGTCATGCAGGTTTTGGCCTCGGTTTCGAGAGATGCGTGATGTACCTGACAGGTATGGGCAATATCAGAGACGTTATCCCATTCCCACGTACAGTC
>OLOR01003568.1_pt1 | contig 10788 bp, 10 predicted proteins | sample 1672521 | NCBI WGS metagenome assembly OLOR01 (sample SAMEA3136695, study PRJEB25190) | human gut metagenome | biome: human gut; feature: human-associated habitat; material: faeces | place: Austria | collected 2013
CCGAAGATAGTTAGCTGGAAACGGCTTGTGAAAATAGGTAGTCGCCGACTTGAACAGAAAGTCCTGAGAGATTTCTCTCAGGACTTTTTTGTTGTGTCTGGGGATGCCGGAATGCCAAACATCAAACAAAACCTTGACTCTATAACCGTTGTAGGGTTTCCTATCTATGACGGAAAGGTGCGTCCGCCAGCTGGAACAGGACCAGAAGGTTCCCCTGAACTACATTGGCAAGGTGGGGGTGGGCATCCCGGTGAACAACGGCGGCCACGTTCTGGGTGAGTGTGTGGGCAACGCTTCCAGCGACGGCATGAAGCTGAAATAAATCCTGTTTGCAGAAAAAGGCGCTTTCGTCTCGTTCTATGAGATGAAAGCGCTTTCTTATTCTGCAAAAAAGGATGCGAACAAGATGAAAACAAAATCAAACCGCCGCGGCAGACGCCAACGCGGATATCGGGGATTGCTTTGGGTGCTGGCGGCCGGCCTGCTGTTGTTCGGGCTGATCGCTCAGCAGAATATCCTGCTGGGCACGTCCAGCCGACACGCGCTGCTGATGGATGCCCGGACCGGGCAGGTCCTGGCCCGGAAGCGGTCTGGTGAGGAAGCCGCTCCGGCCTCCCTGACCAAGATGATGACGGTGCTGCTGGCAACGGAAGCGCTGCCGGATCTGGACACGCCGGTGACCTTGCCGGAGGACATTTTTCCCGCCCTGTACAAGGCAGACGCTTCCATGGCCGGGTTCCAGCCGGGCGAGACGGTCACGGTGCGGGATCTGCTGTACGGAGCCATGCTGCCTTCCGGCGCCGAGTGCTGTGAGGCGCTGGCCCGGCAGGTGAGCGGCAGCGAGGAGGCCTTTGTGGCTCTGATGAACCGGAAAGCCGGGGAGCTGGGCATGAAACACACCCACTTTGCCAACTGCACCGGCCTGACCAGCCCGGAACACTATTCCAGTGCGGCAGATCTGGCCGTGCTGCTGCAGGCCGCACTGAACAACGAAACTTTCCGCACGGTGTTTACCACCGGGCAGTACACCAGCAGCGTCACAGCGCAGCACCCGAAGGGACTGTATATGGCCAGCACCCTGCTGAGCAGGCTGGACGGTGGAGAGGTGACAGGCGGGCAGATCCTGGGCGGCAAGACCGGCTACACGGATGCGGCCGGTCTGTGCCTTGCCAGCCTTGCCGTGGTGAACGGAAAGGAGTATATTCTGGTCACGCTGGGGGCACCCGGAAACCACGCGACGGAGCAGACCAACATCATGGATGCTGTGCAGGTGTACCGCAGACTGGAAAAGAAAAAATGACTGTTTTGCGCCAATTCTACCGCCAGTCGGTTGTGCGGGAATGTCCGGTCCGGTACAATGGAGCCACAAACAGAACTGCTGGCTCACAAGGAGGACAAAACGATGTACGAACTGAACAAGATCGCTTTTGGGAGTTTTCTGGCACAGCTGCGCAGGGAAAAGGGCATGACCCAGAAGGAGCTTGCCGCCTGCCTGTATGTTTCGGATAAAGCCGTCAGCAAATGGGAGCGCGGCTTGAGCGTGCCGGATATCTCCCTGCTGGTGCCGCTGGCCGAACAGCTGAATGTGACCGTGGCCGAGCTGTTACAGGGCTGCCGCGTGGAGGAGGAGCAGCGCTTTACCCGCGAGGAAACAGAGGAACTGATCCGCAAGGCACTGACTTTTTCGGCAGAACCGCCGGAACGCCGCCAGGCCCGCACGCAGAAGTTTCTGCCGCTGTATGGGGTCAGCGTGGTGCTTGGCCTTGTAGAGACCGCAGCTGTCTGGGCCGTGGGGCTGGCCGGGAGCGAGGGCGCAATGATGCTGCTGATTATAAACGTGATCTTCGGCATCGTATATGGGGCCTACACCCTGTTCTGGATGCCGGAAACATTGCCGCGCTATTATGACGAAAACCATGTCTGCAATTTTGCACAGGGCGCGTTCCACATGCATATTCCGGGTGTGTACTACAACAACCGCAACTGGCTCCATGTGCTCAAAGCAATGCGGGTGTGGTGCGTGGTAAGTATGCTCCTGACACCGCTCTGCACGGCAGCGGCGGTCGTGTTTGAACAGGCCACCGGATGGCAGGTGTGGGGTGCAGTGCTTATCGGATACATTGCATCGCTGTTTGGCGCAATCGTCATCCCGGCAAAGAAGTATCAATGACAGGATAGCGCAAGGGGAGCGGAAACGCTCCCTTTTGCTTTTGACGGCAATGTGATACAATAAAAATCAATATCATTCAGGAAGAAGGAAGATCATCCATGCGTGACGACCACATCGACCTGTGCGGGCAGGTGGATTTTACCCGCACCGAGGCCATGCCGCTTCTGGAGCGGGAGGCGCAGTTCTGTTTTGCCTGCGCCGGATGCGGCGACTGCTGCCGGGGCAGGGAAGATATCGTATTATCTGGCTTTGACCTGTGGCGCATTGCAGCCCGGCTGCGCCTGCCGCCGCAGATCGTGGCCCGGGGCTATTGCCGGGCCAGCATCGGGCAGGTGAGCCATCTGCCGGTGCTGCGGCTGGCCCCGGTCAAAGAGAACCGCAGCAACTGCCCGTTCCTGACCGAGAACCACTGTGCCATCCACGATGCGGAACCGCTGGTGTGCGCGCTCTACCCGCTGGCCCAGGAGATCAGTCGGGAAGGGCAGGTAAGCTACTTCTTGCAGCCTACCGGCTGCGGAGGGCAGGTGATCGAAGCCCGGGTACAGGACTACCTGTCCCGCTACGACGTGCCCGCCCGCGAGGCGCTGGACGTGCGCTGGGCACTGACCTGCATGGAGCTGGAGGATGAGGTGGAACGTCTGGAAGCGGTGCTCAGTCCGGTGCTGCTGCGGCGTGCACAGGCAAAGCTGTGGCAGGCACTGTATTACCACTACGACTACGCACAGCCCTGGCTGCCCCAGCTGGAAGCCAACCTGCACGGTCTGAAAGCCGATTGGGCAAAACTGACGGCTTACCAGCAAAAGCAAAACGCGCAATCAAAATAATTGATGGAAATGTTTTAAATAATAGATAATAAGGGCCGTTTTTGCGCAAAAGCGGATTGTTTTACCGGGAAATGTGTGCTATACTTCACGAGTGTAAAGCAAACCTGTTTCTGGCTCGCTTACAATTCAGCAGTTCGCGTGCGGCAGCCTGTGGCCGCACGAACTGCAATGTATAGAGGAGAGAAATCAAAATGCGTAAGATCACTCGTCGTTCGTTCCTGGCTGCCGCCGCTGCCTGCGGTGCCGCCGCCGCTCTGTCTGCCTGTGGCGGTTCTTCCGCTTCCTCCGCAGCTGCTTCTTCCGTGGCTTCCTCCACCGCAGCTTCTGTTTCTGCAGCGGCTGACGGCCAGAAGTTCACCGTTGGCATCTGCCAGCTGGTGCAGCACGCCGCTCTGGATGCTGCCACCCAGGGCTTTGAGGATGCCCTGACGGCTGCCTTTGGCGACAACGTTACCTTCGACTTCCAGAATGCACAGGGCGACTCCGCAACCTGCGCTACCATCGCCAACGGCTTTGTTTCTTCCGGTGTGGATCTGATCATGGCCAACGCGACCCCCGCTCTGCAGGCGGCTCAGGCTGCCACCAACACCATCCCCGTTCTGGGTACCTCTGTTACCGAGTACGGCGTGGCGCTGGGTCTGGATAACTTCTCCGGCACCGTGGGCGGCAATGTCTCCGGCACCTCCGATCTGGCCCCGCTGGATCAGCAGGCGGATATGATCGTGGAGTGGATGCCGGACGCCAAGAAGGTTGGCCTGCTGTACTGCTCCGCTGAGGCCAACAGCCAGTATCAGGTGGACGAGGTCCAGAAGTACCTGGAGGCTAAGGGTGTGACCGCTACCCAGTACGCTTTCTCGGATTCCAACGATCTGTCCTCTGTGTGCCAGAAAGCGGCCGATGAGAACGATGCCCTGTATGTGCCCACTGACAACACCGTGGCGGCCAACACCGGCATCGTGGACGGCATCTGCCGCCCGGCCAAGAAGCCCGTGTTCGCCGGTGAAGAAGGCATCTGCTCCGGCTGCGGCGTGGCCACCCTGTCCATCAGCTACTATGATCTGGGCTACACCACCGGTGAGATGGCCGTCAAGATCCTGAACGGCGAGAGCGATATCTCCACCATGCCCATCGAGTACACCGACGTGACCAAGAAGTACAACAAGGCCATCTGCGATGATCTGGGCCTGACCGTGCCGGAAGGCTATGTAGAGATCGAAGCCTGACAACAGCGGGAACCAAAACGAAAATAGCGGAGGAGAGCATATTTTTACTCTTCTCCGCTTTCCCGTATCAAAACGGGAGATAAAAAAGTGTAACGTTTAGGAGGAAATTGTTTTGGAGATCATTGCAAGACTTGCCAACCTGCCGGGCGCTCTGCCGGGTGCCTGTGCGCAGGGGCTTATCTGGGGTATCATGGCCATTGGCGTATACCTGACCTACCGCATTCTGGACGTGGCCGACCTGACCGTGGACGGCTCTTTCGGCACCGGCGGTGCTGTGTGCGTCATGTGCCTGCTTTCCGGCATGAACGTCTGGCTGGCACTGCTGGTGGCGGTGCTGGCCGGTCTGGCCACCGGCCTTGTCACCGGCCTGCTGCACACCTTTATGGGCATCCCCGCCATTCTGGCCGGCATCCTGACTCAGCTGGCTCTGTACTCCATCAACCTGAAGATCATGGGCAAGGCCAACCAGTCCATCAACGTGGACAAGTACGGCCTGCTCATCTCCCTGCGCTGGGTCAAGGAATTTGCCCTGCACAACCCCATCATCATGATCATTCTGGTCACGGCGGTGGTCATCGGCGTGCTGTACTGGTTCTTCGGCACCGAGCTGGGCTGTGCCATCCGTGCCACCGGTTCCAACCCCGCCATGTCCCGTGCACAGGGCATCAACACCAACTTCAACATCGTGCTGGGTCTGGCCGTGTCCAACGCACTGGTGGCCCTGTCCGGTGCTCTGCTGAGCCAGTATCAGGGCTTTGCGGATGTGGGCATGGGCCGCGGTGCCATCGTCATCGGTCTGGCCGCCGTCATCATTGGCGAAGCCGTATTTGGCCGCATTTTCCACAACTTTGCCCTCAAGCTGGTGTCGGTCTCCATCGGTGCCATCATCTACTATGTTGTTATCCAGTTGGTGCTGACCCTTGGCTTTGACGCAAACCTGCTCAAGCTGCTCAGCGCTTCTGTGGTGGCCGTGTTCCTGGCCGTGCCGTACTGGAAGAGCAAATACTTCTCGAAGCCGGTCAAAAAGGCACAGAAGGAGGATGCAAAAAATGCTTGAGATCCAGAATGTTTCCAAAACCTTTAACGCAGGCACGGTCAACCAGAAAACGGCGCTGAATGGCCTGAACCTGAAGCTGAACGAAGGTGACTTTGTCACGGTTATCGGCGGCAACGGCGCGGGCAAGTCCACGATGCTGAACGCTGTGGCCGGTGTGTGGCCGGTGGACGAGGGCAAGATCCTCATTGACGGCGTAGACGTCACCCGCCTGAGCGAGCATCAGCGCGCTGCCTACATCGGACGCGTGTTCCAGGACCCCATGACCGGCACCGCCGCCACGATGCAGATCGAAGAGAACCTGGCGCTGGCTGCCCGGCGCGGCAAGCGGCGCACCCTGCGCATCGGCATCACCAAGGCCGAGCGGGAACAGTACCGTGAGCTGCTCAAGACGCTGGACCTGGGCCTGGAGGACCGGCTGACCGCCCGTGTGGGCCTGCTTTCCGGCGGTCAGCGACAGGCGCTGACCCTGCTCATGGCTACCATGAATAAGCCGAAGCTCCTGCTGCTGGACGAGCACACGGCAGCACTGGACCCCAAGACCGCGCTCAAGGTGCTGACCCTCTCCGCTAAGATCGTGGAGGAAAACCATCTGACCACCATGATGATCACCCACAACATGAAGGATGCCATCAAGTATGGCAACCGCCTGATCATGATGTATGAGGGCCACATCATCTACGACGTGTCCGGGGAAGAGAAAAAGAACCTGCACGTCAGCGACCTGCTGGCCAAGTTCCAGATCGCCAGCGGCGGTGAGTTTGCCAACGACCGCATGATCCTTTCCAACTGAGCACAGCTGCACAGGCACCTGCCCTCCGGGGTGGGTGCCTTTTTTGCGCACCGGAAACAAACAGGGCCTGCCGGAAAACCGGCAGGCCCTGCTGCATCGTGCGGTGAATTACCGCTTGATGTCGTAGTTCATATTCATCAGATTGCGGATGCTGCTCACATCGTCGGTGATGTTGGCATCGCCGTGGATGGTGTGCTTGATGGCGCTGCTGGCCACGGCAAAGTTGATCATATCCATGGCTTTGTAGTTGTGCAGCATGGCATAGATCAGGCCGCTGGCGAATGCGTCGCCGCCGCCCACGCGGTCCAGAATGTTGAAGGTGAACAGCTTGCTCTCGAAGGTGTGGCCGTCGTACCACATAAAGGCCTTCAGGCTGTTTTCGCTGCCGCTGTGAGCATAACGCACATGGCGGGCGATGCACTTCAGGTTGGGGTAGCGCTCAATGAAGTGCTGGAAGATCTCGTCCTGCTGCTCGTAGCTGGGCTGCAGGGGCACGCCGTCCTTCCAGTCACCCTTGCTGTGGTCGTTCTCGTCCTTCCACAGGTGATAGGGCTCAATGCCCAGCAGCACATCCACATAGGGCAGGCACTCGGTACAGAAGTCGCGGGCCTCTTCCCAGGTCCATAGGGTGGAGCGGAAGTTGCCGTCAAAGCTCACGGTCAGGCCCTTCTTTTTGGCCACCTTCAGCATATCCAGGGTCAGGCTGCGGCAGTTGGGGGCCAGGGCCGGGGTGATGCCGCTGAGGTGCAGCCAATCAAAGCCCTCCAGCAGGGCGTCCAGGTCCACCTGAGAAAAATCGTACTCGGTGATGACACTGTGCTTGCGGTCGTAGATGACCTTGGACGGCCGGATGCCGTAGCCGGTCTCCAGATAGTAAGTACCCAGACGGTTCGAGGGGGTCTCGTCCGGCTCGGTGAGGATCATGGGGGTGCAATGTACGTCGTTGGAGCGCAGCCAGCGCACGGCGCTTTTGCCCAGGCTGTTGTTGGGCACCACGCTGAAGAAGGTGCTGTCCACACCCAGGTTTGCCAGAGCCAGTGCAATGTTGGCCTCACTGCCGCCGTAGCTGGCCTCAAAACTGGAGGCCATGCGGATCTTTTCGTAGTTCGGCGGAGTCAGGCGCAGCATGATCTCGCCGCAGGTGATGAATTTCTGGCCGGTGGTCTCGTTGCCAAGGATGGGATTGAAATGTTCCATAACGGTCCTCCTGATATTGTAAAAAACTCACCGTGGATCCTTTTGACACATCGTTGTATCCATGTAACCATTATAGTGCGCGCACCGCCGGAATGCAAGCATTTGCGCGGGAATGTAAGAGAAAATAAGAACCGAAATTTGGGTAGTTTGACGAAAAGAGAGAATTCGCGTTACACCCCCGTCAGGTCAAAGCTGGGGGTGTATTCCTCCTTGGCACTGCTCTTCTGCTGCATATAGCCCTGCACAAGGCCTTTGTCCATGGCGTAGTTCACCACCCGGTGGTACTCATAGGTGGTGATGCGCCGCCCGATGCCGTGCTCCGCAGCCTTGTAGAACGGCGTATACTGGCTCATGACGCTGGGCAGGAAGCACCCCGGGTCGGCATCGTTCCAGGCGGCCATCTGGTCCAGCACGGCAAAGCTGTCGTCCACATGGCCCGGCAGCGCCAGATGCCGCAGGATGACGCCCCGCTGCAGGATGCCGTCGGCGTCGAATACCGGGTGCCCGGCCTGGGCCATCATGGCTTCAATGGCGGGTTTTGCCTGAGCAAAGTAGTCCGGTGCGGCGGAAAGTTCCGCCGACAGGGCGGGGGAGACGTATTTCAGATCGGCCAGCCAGATGTCGATGTACCCGCGCCAGGCCTCCACATTCTCCACGGTCTCATAGCCGCCGGTGTTGCACACAATGGGCAGATGCAGGCCCTGTGCCCGGGCAAGGTCCAGTGCAGCAGTGATCCAGGGCCGCCACTGGCCCGGCGTGACCAGATTGATGTTGTGGGCTCCCTGTGCCTGCAGGCTGAGAAAGATTTCGGCCAGATGCTCCACGCTGATCTCCTTGCCCAGCCCTTCGGCGCTGATGGGGTAGTTCTGGCAGAAGCAGCACTTGAGGGTGCAGCCGGAAAAGAACACCGTGCCGCTGCCCCTTGTGCCGCTGATGCAGGGCTCCTCCCAGTAATGCAGGGCGGCACGGGCAGCTTTTAACGTAGCGCCTGCCCCGCAGAAGCCGGTGCGCCCGGCGGCACGGTCAGCACCGCAGCGGCGGGGGCAGAGGGTACAGCAGGTGGGAACGGAAATGGTTTTCGGCATAATATCCAAAGTCCTTTGCTTAAAATTTTCGTATTCAGTATACCACTTTTGGTGCCATTCGTGCTATACTGAAATACAGAGAAACGATAATACAAAAAACGCAACATCTTTGCAGGGCAAGGAATGCGTTGTGATGGAGGAGACCATGCGCATCGAAACCGATGAGATTCGCGATAATCTGAAATATCTGACCCTGCTGGCCAGAGATTACCCCTCGCAGGCGGCAGCTGCCAGCGAGATCATCAGCACACAGGCGCTGCTCAAGCTGCCCAAGGGTACGGAGCATTTCATGAGCGACCTGCACGGCGAGAACGAGGCCTTCGTGCATATCCTGAACTCTGCCTCCGGCGTCATCCGGGAAAAGGTGGATGCTGTGCTGGGCGGTACTATGCCGGAAGCAGCCCGTGCCGAGCTTGCCACCCTGATCTACTATCCCACCGAAAAGCTGCCCCAGCTCAAGGCGCGCTGCACCACCGAGGATGCGCTGGAGCAGTGGTACACCCAAACCCTTCTCCAGCTGATCGATATCTGCCGTCTGGTGTCCTCCAAGCACACCCGCGACCATGTGCGCAGCTGTCTGCCGTCCAGCTGCGGCTATATTCTGGACGAGCTGCTCCATGCCCACTTTGAGGATCACGATAAAGACTTGTACTACGGCCAGATCGTGGGCAGCATCATTGAGAACGGCCGCGCCGACCGCTTTATCGTGCGGCTGTGTGAGCTGATCAAGCATCTGGCGGTGGATAAGCTGCATATCGTGGGCGACCTGTTTGACCGCGGCCCGCGCCCGGACATCATTCTGGATCTGTTGATGCGCCACCATAACGTGGATATCCAGTGGGGCAACCATGACGTGGTATGGATGGGTGCTGCCGCCGGCAGTCCCATCTGCATCTGCACCGTACTTAAAACCACGCTGGCCTACCACAACCACGGGATGCTGGAGGACTGCTACGGCATCAATCTGCGGCACTTGCAGCGTATGGCGGAGCAGTTCTATGGCGAGGATGACCTTTCCATCTGGATGCCCCACACGGACGCCGCCCGCGGCCCCTATACGGAAGGAATGCTCCACCGCTGTGCCGTGATGCACAAGGCCATCTCCATCCTCATGTTCAAGCTGGAATGTCAGGTCATCGACCGCAACCCGGATTTCCAGATGCAGGGGCGGGATTATCTGCGCCGCATCGACTGGGACGCCCACACCGTGCAGGTAGGGGAGAAGAGCTACCCCCTGCGGGACACCGCCTTCCCCACGGTAGACCCGGCAGACCCCGCAAAGCTGAACCCGGACGAGCAGCTGGTACTGCAAAAACTGGTGCAGTCCTTCCGGCAGAGCGAGAAATTACAACAGCATATTGAATTTTTGTATGCCAAGGGCAGCGTGTACCACATTGAAAACGGCAATCTGCTCTACCACGGCGCTGTGCCCATGAACACGAAGGGCGGCTTTGCGGTGGAGCACTTCGAGGGACGCCGCTACTCCGGCCGTGCCCTGATGGATTACTGCGACGCCCGCGCCCGCCGGGGCTACTATGGGGCAGAGGGCAGCGCCGCCCGCCAGAGCGGACAGGATTTTCTGTGGTATCTGTGGTGCGGCAAGCTTTCGCCGCTGTTTGGACGTAGCGCCATGACCACCTTTGAGCGGCTATATATCGCAGACCCCGCTACCCATACGGAGGTCAAGGATCCCTATTATAGCTGGTACAACGATGAAGCCGCCTGCCGCCGCATTCTGGCAGAGTTCGGCCTGCCGGGCACGAGCCATATCGTCAACGGCCATGTGCCGGTGCAGGAGAAAAACGGCGAAAGCCCCATCAAGGGCGGGGGACGGCTGGTGGTCATTGACGGCGGGTTCTGCCGCGCCTACCACGAAAAGACCGGTATTGCCGGGTACACGCTGGTGTATTCCAGCCGCACCATGTCCCTGCGCACCCATCAACCCTTTGAAAGCGCCGAAAAGGCGGTGCGGGAGAATTTGGACATCCTGTCCCAGAAGAACATTCTGGAAACCGAAAATCATCGCATCCTCGTGGAAGATACGGACGAGGGCGAGGTGCTGCGGGAGCGCGTGCATGACCTGAAGCAGTTGGTAACGGCCTATCAGCTGGGCTGGATCCCGGAAGCGCGATGCGAGGATCACGTTTGGTGATATCGCCAAAGGGTAAAATTTGGGTCGGCATTCGTCAAAATTGATGAAAAATTCAATAAATTTTTGGAATATCCGCGTGTAATCTGGGCAAAACAGAAAATAATGAAACAGATACAAATCGGGCTTTGCTTTTTTGTGGAAGTAGTGTATAATAGGATAGTTATAAATCTGCCCCGGTGTTGGTGAATCTGTACACCCTGGCGGTACAAGTAACGAAATGGAATGCTTTCAGTAGCCTTAACAGGCCTGTGGCACAGGCCTTTGACAAGGAGATCATAAAAGTGGAGAAA
>OLOR01003575.1_pt1 | contig 10772 bp, 12 predicted proteins | sample 1672521 | NCBI WGS metagenome assembly OLOR01 (sample SAMEA3136695, study PRJEB25190) | human gut metagenome | biome: human gut; feature: human-associated habitat; material: faeces | place: Austria | collected 2013
TTGCGCTTTCATCTCGGTAATTGAATTGCCGAGGATTCCCGCTTATTATCCTAAACCAAATTTTACAGTAAAAAAATATTCATTGTTATTTCGACTAGCCCAAAATTCTCAGGAAACACGTTTCAATCTATAAATTTTATTTTTGGTCCTACCTTCACTTTCAAACAGATCGTTCTTTTCTGCTTTTGCCAGAAGCCGTGAAGCTGTCTTCTGCTGGATATCAAGGATGTTCGCTGCTTTTGCACTGCTTATACTCTGAAACTTTATCATGTACTGGATAAGCCGATTCAGACGGTTTTTCTCCAGGTCAGTAAATATTGTAGACTCCATGAGAAATGTTGTTTTTTCTCCTATTAAATCTATATGAGCACCGTCTCGACTCACTACTCTATCCGGTATTATTTCGGACACTTTTTTGGACACTTTTTCGGACATTGAGGGCTGATTGAATCCATCTCTTATAAAAATAGTAGTTTCGAGATAGCTTCTGTCTTCGTCCATGTCAAAAAACGGTTCCGGTGAACCATTCTTTTTCAGCTCTCTGAGTATCTTTGTGATTCCAGTCCCCTGCTTTTCAGACAGATCAATTTCCTTAAAAAGCTCTCCGATCCTCCTATTGCGGTATTTACGTGCTCGACCCTTTCCGGTTTTAAATTTCTCCAGACTGATGTGCTTTTCCACGCCTGGAAAATTGATGATTCTGATACAGTCCACATAAATCCGGATTTCTACAGGTTCCGGTTCACGGTAGGATTTATGAAATACTGCATTCACGATGGCTTCTTCCAGTGCATTATAGGGATAATTAACGTATCGCTCTGATTCTGCCTGTCCCTGTATTTTGACGACTTTTTCTTCGATGATATTTGTATTGATATAATCAAGGACATCCCGAACCTGCTTCCAGATCGGACCGTAAAAGGTTTTTTCAAAAAAATCATCTGATCCTTCTGCTTCTTCTGTATTGAATTTGACCAGGTCTATCTGTGCTCCCGGAATGAATTTATCCGGCCGCTCTGTAAACATAAGCACGCCGATATTTCTTATGCTCAGTTCTGTATCTGTTTCATTTGCTACTTCTAAGGAAACCAGAAGATCTTCCAGGGAGCTTTCATTAATTTCATCTACAAGTGAACTTTTACTGTCTCTTAAAAAGTCTTCCAAATAACCTCGACGTATGTCCTGAATCGTTGCTTTTCGATTGATACGGTCATCAAACGGAACTGAATTAAATTTATCAAATAATTCTGCAATCTCATCTCTGTCAGCAGCAACAGTAAGTGAGGCTGGTCTGATCCAGTAATACATGCGTTTATCTTTTTTCGTTCCTTTTTGTGCATATACATCTACCGATGCCTGATATGGTCCGCTGTCACCGGCACTACACCACAGATAGATCAAAAAAGTGCCTGTATTCTTGTAATCAACGACTTCAATCCTTGGAATATATCTGGGTGTTATCATGTTGCAATACTGAAAAATTTCCTGCTGTACAGAATCCAGCGTATTTCGTGAAAGACCTTTAGGGGGAAGTATAGGAAGCCCTTCTTCAGCCTGAATTCCTATGACAAGATAGCCACCATTTACATTTGAAAAGTCATTCGCAAATGCACAGATCGTATGGATAATATCGTTGGGGTTCCATCCTTCTTTATATTCTACCCGGTTCTGTTCAACAGTCCGGCCTTTAAGTAATTTCTCTAGTTTCAGTGGAATCATCCTCTACCCCCGTATCTTCTCCTCCCACTCCTTCTCGCGGAAACCGGTCAGGACGAAGTCTTCGCCAATTACGAGGGGGCGTTTGACCAGCATGCCGTCGGTAGCGAGGAGTCTGAGCTGTTCGTCTTCGGTCATCTCTGGAAGCTTATCCTTAAGGTTCATCTGCTTATAGAGCATGCCGCTGGTGTTGAAGAATTTCTTAAGCGGCAGTCCGCTTCTTCCGTACCATTCCTTTAATTCTTCGTAAGTAGGGTTCTCATCCACGATCGCGCGTTCCTCAAAAAAGATTTTGTGCTCCTCCAGCCATTTGAGGGCTTTCTGACAGGTACTGCATTTTCGATATACCAAAACTAACATAATGATTTCCTCCTCTTTATAGCGATATTAAGTCTCTTTTGTTCTATGATACCTTACCACCACTGTACTGTCAACGAGCAGTTTTTGTAAGGTTTTGTCGAAAAACAGCTACTGTTCACTAGCATTTCAGGTAGGAAGACCTTCATATAAATAAGCGTCTTCTAGACCATTCTTCTGGAGACAATTTATTGACTTACTTCCTGTCAAGTTATTCAAACTTCTAAATTCCGTGGACTTTAAATGATTTACTTCCCGTAGAGTCATCCTTCCTCTCGATTTCCATAGCCTTTCAACTCACTTGCCTCCTACCTGATCATTCTCTCTCTTTTTCTTTGTGCGTCCAGATGGGAAACACGCCACTCTATTGCCTCTGAGCAGTAACGAAAAACAGGTGATGTGAAATGGTTGTTTTTTGTAACTATTTTCTTCTGCCGGTCTGGTAATCTCGGTGAGAATCTGGTACAATATGTTGCAGTGAATTAACTTGTTTAGGAGGTCCCATCATGGGTTATGATAAACTTGAAAGAAATTTAATCGACATCATCAAAGAAGAGCAGGCTAAGCTTGGATTTTTTAGGGAGGATATCCGGCTGTATTATCCGCTTTCCTCTCTGAATCATTTCTTTGATGCCAATGATACTGCCGGAGAAATGCAAAATCGTCTTGATACGCTTCCGGCTTCTCTCACAAGCAAGCTCGGAGATATCCGAGTTTCCCACAAGGGTGACCGCTTCTGCTTCCACATTCCACAGCAGGGCACTGTCTATGTGCATGATAACACTGCCGGAAATGAATTTATCAAAGAGCTTGTCAGTCTGGTCGGCAGACATGGATGCACTATGGATGAGATTCTTGATCTGTTCCATGCTCATTCTGATGATATCATTACGGAAGAAATGGACAACGGTGAGTTTGACCGCCTGATCCGCTTTGCAGACGATCCGGATGATACTTATTATTACTGTTTTAAAGACGAAGGATGCCACATCATCTACCACCGCTTCCTTCCAGAAGACTACGCTGATTTCGATTTCTGATAAGGAGGATTTTTTATGTGTACTGCTGCAACTTACAAAACCAGAGATTTTTATTTCGGAAGAACTCTCGATTATGAGTTTTCCTATGGTGATCAGATTACGATCACGCCGCGAAATTACCCTTTCCATTTCCGTCATGCAGGAGTGATCGATACGCACTTTGCGATCATCGGTATGGCACATGTAGCTGAGAATTATCCTCTGTATTACGATGCTATCAACGAGAAAGGCCTCGGCATGGCCGGGCTGAATTTCGTTGGAAATGCTGCCTATGCAGATGTAAGGTCTGGACTTGACAACGTTGCACAGTTTGAATTCATCCCGTGGATCCTCAGCCAGTGCAGTTCTGTCGCAGAAGTCCGCACGCTTCTGTCCAGAATAAATCTGGTAAACACACCATTCAGCAAGCAGTTTCCACTGGCACAGCTCCACTGGATCATTTCCGACAAGGAGGAATCCATCACCGTGGAATCCATGTCCGACGGGCTTCATATTTACGACAATCCGGTGGGTGTCCTCACCAACAATCCACCGTTTCCACAGCAGATGTTCCAGTTAAACAACTACATGCATCTGTCCCCGAAACAGCCTGACAATACTTTTGCTGATGATCTGGCACTTTCTGCCTACAGCCGCGGCATGGGGGCACTCGGACTTCCCGGCGACCTTTCTTCTGCTTCCCGCTTTGTCCGCGTCGCCTTTACCAGAATGAACGCAAGCTCCGGCGATTCCGAACTGGAAAGCGTCAGCCAGTTTTTCCATATCCTTGGCTCCGTTGACCAACAGCGAGGCTGCTGTGAAGTTGCAGACGGCAAATATGAGATTACACTCTACACATCCTGCTGCAATGCCACCAAGGGCATTTACTACTACACCACTTACGAAAATCATCAGATCACCGCCGTTGACATGAAACGGGAAAATCTGGACAGCCGGACACTTATCTGTTATCCTGTCATCCAGGGCGAAAAGATCCATTTTCAGAATTAATCAAACAGGAGGAACATCATGAATTTCGGAGGCTTATTTCAGTTAAAAAATTCCTGGGCTGCTTTTACCAGAAATCATCCCAAATTTCCTAAATTTCTTCAGGCCGCAGGTGCTGCGATCACACCAGATACCATCATCGAGATCAAAGTAACCACACCACAGGGCAAAAAGATCGAAACCAATCTCAAAGTCAAACAGTCTGACATTGAACTTGTCAAAAACCTCGCAGACAGTGCGAAATAATATCTGTATCAGAAAGAAAGAGAAGATGCGGCTCTCATCACAGCCGTATCTTCTCTTTTTTCTGATTCGCCACGCGAAACGCCCGTGGTGTCATATTATAACGTTCTTTAAATACCCGGTGAAAATAACTTCCATTCTCGTAGCCGACCGCCGCGATCACATCACTGATCGGCAGATCCGTCTCACACATCAGCTCTGCCGCCTTGCTCAGACGCTTGCGCTGGAGCAGTTCCTTGAAGTTAAATCCCGTGTTCTTCTTGATCATCTTGCTCAGGACATGCATCGGAAGATGAAGCTGATCACAGAGTTCTGTCAGAGTCGCCGTCCTGTACTGCTGCTCAATATAGTCCAGGGTTGTCATTGCGATCATGTTCTCATACTGGTTCGGAAGACGCATCTCCGCATATTGTACAGATTCCAGAAGATACAGAAAGATAAGTCCCATTGTCGTCTGATTGATCCGGTTCTGGTCGCCCTTTCCTGTCACCAGCGAGTAGATCATATTTTCCAGAAGATTCTGGATCTGCAGCACTTCTGCCACCTTGAAATGAAGGTACTCGCCGCGCTCATCATCCTGCCGGAGCACATTTACCAGAAAATCAGCCAGCACATTATTATTCCCCGCCATCGTATAAGCCACATCAAAAAACTCCGGAAGGATCATGAAATTGATCGCAATATCCTCTTCCCCCGCCGGCAGGATCTCATGCCTTGTAAACTGGTTCAGAAAAAGCAGTTCGCCCTGGCGGAGCACCACTTCCTTGCCGCCAATGATATTGGTAAGCTGTCCCTGACAGACATAAAGCACCTCGATAAAGTTATGGCGGTGCGACGGAAAATGCACGAACCGCGTATGTGTCCTGACCGCGATCAGCTTGCCCTCGCTGAGCATCTTGGCACTGTCCACGGTAAAATCCTTACCAGAGGTGTACAGATCCTTATCTACCTCCGCGACTCCGTCCAGGATCCGCTGTTCTTCCTCTGTGATTTTTCTTAAATGCTCCAATAAAGCCTGCTGCATATGATATCTTCCTGCTTTCTGATCGTTACTTTTGCTGTTCCCTGCTTTTTTATATTCTAACACGTAACTTATGACGATTGCAATATCTCCCGGCTCCCGTACAACGCAGACAGGGCGAAGCCTTACGGTCCCGCCCTGTCCTTTAAGGATTTATCATATTCAGAAAAACTTTAGCTTCTCCAAACGCGCTGATTAGTACAGTTTAGCGTAGTCAGCTACGTTGTCTGGTGTAAACTGAAGTGGCCCACCAAGAACGATTTCTGTTCCTTCGTCATCAGCTGTTGTGATTGTGTATTCACCCATATCGCCAGCTGTGAATGTTTCGTCAACTGCACCAGTGATGTCACCTTTTACAAGTGCCATTGTTGCATATGCGGAAAGTTTTCCAAGACCTTCCATATCCCACAGATAGAAGTATGGGCAGGAATGTGCATCGTCATCACCTGTGTACTCCTGCATTTCAGAAGGAAGTCCAAGACCTGTCAGTTTGCAAGCAGATTCGTTGTCCTGAAGGTATTTAGCAGCTGCAGCGATACCAACTGTTGTAGGTGCGCAGATAACTTTCAGATCTGGGTAGTTCTGAAGAAGAGCTGCTGTCTGGTCTGTAGATTTACCAGCACCGTTTTCACCCATAAGTGCGTGAACTTCGCCAGGTTTTAACTGGAACTGTACATTGTTCAGTGCCTTAACGCCCGGGAAAATCTTTGTTATGCCTTTAAGTTCAAGAACATATTCAGACACGGCTCTTTCCTCCCTTTTCTTTAAATCTGTATTTATTGTAGCATTGGTTATTTTTTTAGGAAACGGGAAAATATTTTGAATCAGGGTAAAATATTTTCCACTTATCTGCACAAAACATCTTTCATTTTTTCTCGTAATCTTGTATAAAATATGCTAAACTGTTTTGGGGATTGTTTTCATATGGAAACAATCTTATCATAATAAACAATTTTCTTTTTTTACAAATATCAAGGAGAATATTATGAAACTACTGATTGTTGATGACGAAGAACTTACCCGTACCGGTGTGATCTCTTCGATTGACTGGGCTTCACTTGGAATCAGCGAGGTGCTTCAGGCAGACGACGGTGTGCATGGTCTGGAAACTGCACAGCTTCACAGGCCGGAGATCATATTATGCGATGTCCGCATGCCGCGCATGGACGGAATCACTATGCTGGAAAAGCTTCTCCAAAGTTTTTCCAACAACTGCAAATTTCTTCAGAATCCGGTCAAAGACCTGTACTACAAGCTTTTTCTCTGTCTGGAGGATGCACGTCATCAGCAGAAAATTCCAGGTTCCGGCAATCCGGAAACTGTTGCGGAAACAATCGACAGATGTTTTACCTTCGGTGAACTTCACCAGACTCTTGTTGATAAAACAGAAGATTTTTTAAGAAAGTTTCTGACTGTTCTCAGGAAAACCCTACTATTTTTCTGATCAGGGAATATATCAGCAAAAATTATATGAATGAAACTCTGTCTGTCAAAGATATCAGCAGTCACGTATTCCTGTCCACATCTTATGTATGTACTTTCTTTAAGAACGAAACCGGACAGACTCTGAATCAGTATCTGACGGAATACAGAATGGAAAAAGCCAAACAGCTTCTCAAAGATGCACGCTTCAAGATCTCTGATATTTCTTCACAGGTAGGCTACAGCGACGGGAATTATTTTGGAAAAAGTTTCAAGAAATATACAGGGTTTTCACCCTCCGAATACAGGGAGCGTAATCTGCAATGAATCATTTTTTTTCAAAAGTCCGTCAGAATTACGGAGATATGAAACTTGCTTCAAAATTCACTCTGGTCCTGATGATCACAGTAACTGTTCCTGTCATCATGATGGCATGTTTCTTCTATGGCAAGCTTTATGATATGACCGTATCCTATACGATCCGGCAGGAACAGGATATTTCTGCAAAAACAGCACCTATCGTTGAAGATCTTGTACAGCAGGTCATTGATGCCCACGACAGGATCACCGACCAGGATTTTTTTCAGACTCTGTTTCACCAGCCTGTGAATTCCCCATTTCGTATGTTTGAAAACACAGAGGAAATTCAGGAGTTTCAGGAATATACCAAATCTCTGATCTCTTCCGGCAAAATTTCCGGTCTTCAGATCTATATGGATTTTCCTACTTCTATGCGGCTTTTTCAGGATGAACTGACCAGGGATTATTTTTCTCCGATGAGCAAGGCAAAAGGTACTTACTGGTATGGGATCTTTCAGGGTACCTCCGTTTCCTCTCTTTTCTGTTCTTCCTTTTATCTTGGTGATCGTGAAAAAAAATCCTATGGAGATATGGCCTACATTACTTCGACCACTTTTTATTTTCAGGGCCATGCATATCGTGCCTATATTGCGGCATATACCTCATCTGATAACTTTACAGATCTGCTCAAAGATAATCTTACTGTTGATGGAAGTGTTTCCTATATTATCAATGACCGAAATGCGATCGTTGCTTCTTCCGATCAGTCACAGTCAGGAATTTATCTTCTGGATTATGACAGTATTGAAGACTCTTTCATGTCCTCCAATAACTTTATTGAAAGAACGATCCTGGACACCACTGTTTATGCCGGATTTTATAATATCAAACAGCCCGGATGGTTTATGGTCACAGTTCTCCCTGCCGGTCCGCTGATCACTCAGAGTAATATGATCATGGTCCAGTATATCCTGATGTATCTTGCCTTTCTTGTACTGGCACTCATCCTGACTCATTATATGTCCCGATCTATTACCAACCGGATCTCTTCTGTTATCCACCAGATGAGCAAGGTCCGCAAAGGCACCCTAAGTCCTATGGAAAGCCCCACCTACCATGATGAGATCGGTGATCTGATCGACACCTACAACTACATGACACGTAAAATGGATCAGCTGATGTCTGAGCAGGCAAAAGCCGCCGAGGAACTTCGACTTGCAGAATTCCACTCGCTCCAGGCACAGATTAATCCACATTTTCTTTACAATGTGTTGGATACAATTAACTGGATGGCCAGAAAAAAAGGGGAAGAAAATATGATGGACATGATCAACTGGCTTGCCCAGCAGGGACGGACAGCCGAAGTTTCCAGCGCGGTGCAGAGCCTTTCACGTTTTTATAAACTTACTTTAAGCAGAAAACAGAGTATCAGCACAATTGCCCAGGAAACAGAACATGCTACAATCTACCTTGAGATTCAGAATATGAGATATCACAACAGCATTGAATTTGTTTCTGACATTCCTGATGAGTTGATGGAATATCAGATTCCAAAGCTTACCCTGCAGCCACTCATCGAAAATGCCGTTCTCCATGGAATTCTGGAAAAAGACGACAAAGCCGGAACAATTGTTCTTACAGGCTGGCTTGAAGATTCTTCCATTGTTCTCCTGATCTCGGATGACGGTGTTGGAATTTCACCCGACAAACTTTCCAGCATTCTTTCCGGTGAGGGCAGCAGTTCCTCCGGCGGCACAAATATTGCAGTTTACAACACCCACCGGAGACTGCAGATCCTTTACGGTACTGATTATGGCCTCACTTATTCCAACAATCCCGGCGGCGGTACGGAAGTAGAGATTCATATTCCTGCTATCAGAAATACCACCTGCTGAACAGTTACCAGATTCCGCCAGCCAACAATTCTATAAGGAAGTGAAAATTTCAATGAAAACAGATGCACAGATTTTAATGTATAACTTTAAAGAAAATGAACGAACCAGGCAGATCAGCCGATATCTTAATATTGCAGGGATTTCCTGCAAAACAGTTCCTGTAACGGATTATCTTCATCCACTGGGATATCTTTTTGGACTGACTGGCTTCTCTCCTTCGCCGCAGTTTAATCTTGGCGGCAATTTTTCTGACGAAATGCTCGTGATGCATAACTTTTCGCAGGAACAACAGACAGATTTTCTGGGATTTTTCCACAGGAACGGGCTGGCTCCGGTGGATCTGAAAGCAGTGCTTACACCGGTTACGCAGCACTGGAGTTCGTTGAAGCTTCATGGAGAGTTGTCGAAGGAGCATACGTTGATGCACAAAAAATGATTTTAAAAAAGAGAGGCTGTACATCTGCACAGTCTCTCTCTTTTTTTGAATATGAATATGTGTTTCAAATATAGATGGTTTTTGTTATCTTGTTACGATATCAACCGGAATGTTGAAGATCTTTGCAACCTTCAGAATCGTGTCGATATGTCTTCCTGTAGCAGCTGCCATATGATGTGTCGGGCCTGCTTCGCTCCAGCGGTTTACGAACTCTCTTGCACCGCATGTAAAACGTGTTCTCATGTTGGTATCACCGAAGGAAAGGATCGGTCCTTCTTCGTTTACGCCTTCAGCAACAACGAATTTGAAGTGTCCGTCAGCATCCTGTGTGATCGCAAGATAGGTAACCGGACCTGTGTATGGATAGAACTGTGTCAGATATCCGCCGCCTGTTTTGCCGTGGAATACCGGTACGATCTTCATGGTAGGTTTCTTATCAGAGATATCAGCATCTCCGCTTCCGGAATGTCCGATGATGCAGATATCATCGTTGAAGTCGATGGAGTACATCTCAGAAAGCTGGCCTGTACCGGAAATGGTCTTGAGAATGCTCATTGCCATAGCAACCTTCATGTCACCTTCAACAGCGCATGCTGTACCCTGTTTGATCAGCATGGAGAAGGCCGGGATCAGCATACTGTCAAGGACACCTGCCTTGCCCTGTGCAAATCCGTCATAATGGGAAGCAACCATGCTGAGATGTTCGTCTTTTACCCATTTCTCGAATGCAACAACGTATTTTGCCATATCCCATACTTTTTCGATTGTGCCGCCGTCCTCAATATCAAAAGTATCAAGAATATCCTGTGCTTTTGCACGGATTGCTTCTTCATCTGTGATATCATCAGCGATCGCCCACATTTTTTCCCAGTCAAACTGTTTGGTGTACAGGAACATTCTGTTGTACAGGTTTGTCTCATCGATGTAAAGGTCCATCATACCCGGATAAGGTCTTCCGATCTGAGCGATATTGGTATCGCGGAATCTTCTTCTTACCTGTGCAGCCTTGCACCAGTCTTCGATCTCTGCCTGAACAGCCGGATCTCCACCCTCAACTACACCTGTAATAACAGCATGTCTCTTGCCTGCTCTTTCCAGATCGGCAACTGCTTCACCTACAGCACCGCAGGCATATCCTTCACCAAGCCATGCAGCGATATCTGTGTGATCATAATCCAGTGCTTTGAGCTTCTGAACGTTCACAAGAACAACCGGAACATCAAGATCACGGATTGCAGGGAGCATATTGTAGGATGTCGCATAGGTCAGCATCTGAAGAAATACGATATCAACGTCTGCAGCACGGAATTTATCTCCGGCTTCCATAGACTGCTCTTTTGTTGTTACCATTCCTC
>OLOR01003576.1_pt1 | contig 10770 bp, 6 predicted proteins | sample 1672521 | NCBI WGS metagenome assembly OLOR01 (sample SAMEA3136695, study PRJEB25190) | human gut metagenome | biome: human gut; feature: human-associated habitat; material: faeces | place: Austria | collected 2013
TACGCCAGATAGAAAAAGAGTTGCTTCTTCATATCCGATATTAGACAACTCTTTTTCTATCTGGCGTATTCGCTTATTTAAAGCTCTTGCATCTCTTGCATTTCGCAACAATAACTGATAAAGCTCATCGGAATAAATATCAACATATGTGGATGTCAGTTTACCGGCAATTCTCTTTCTAACATATAAATATTTTTTTCCACTTTGTTCTTTTATTTCAGGCGAACCATCATATGGTATCAAATTTAATCGTGCCTGACAATCTGCTTTCTCTTTCAATAATTCCTGCATTTGTAACAATTCACTCATAATAATCACTCCTAGGGAACTTTTTATATAATTATTATAACAAAAGTTCCCTAAATTATAAACACAATTTTAGGGAACTTTTTTTGCAATTTATACCATTAAAGTTCCCTAAATAATATATCTTAACAGCGATATCGCAATCTGAACGATTGTCCGAAGGAGTTGTTTCATAACAATACTGCCCCTTGCTGCTCTTTGGTGTTGCATACCAGAGAGGAACAGGGGCAGTGGGGGTATTGATATATGATTGGTGTGTTAATTGTTCAGCTTTGTATTTTCTTTGCCAATAATTGTAACTGTGTCATCACATTTTATTCATAGGATACAAAGCCAAAATCTTTCAAACTCATATGAAGTCTTTCATTTAACAACTGATTCCATCCTTTCAAAGAACGCTGAAATTCCTGGTTAGCTTCGGTGTTGAGTGCTGAACCGGCAACATTCCCATTATCTTTGAATTGAAACCTTGATAAGGATGTAGTATCTAAATTTCCAATACAGGCTGATACATATTCATCATCTGATACATTATAATAAACATAACCAGCTAAACGAGTTCCCAGGACATCATATTGCGTTTTTACCTCTTGGGATTTCTTATCATATTGTGAAAACTCCCAGTTTATGAAATCGTCATCTTCATCATAGGAAATCATATATAAATACTTATTATCTTCCAAAATCATTCCTTTTCCAGTAAATGCATAATCAGAATATTCTTCCGAACTAAAATCATTATGATTATAATTTCCAATATAGTCTTTAAGAATAGTATAATTATTGATAACATCATCTTGATCTATTCCACTTGGCTGTCCGGGATCAATAAAGCATTTTATCTCTATGCTATCCTTTGGAACTGGAATCTTTTCGTTAATAGTTGATAAAGCACTCCAAACACTTTTTACGTAAAAATAGCTTTTCGTATCTGCTGCAATATTTACTCTATCTAAAGTTTTTACCAATTGTCCGTCCATATATAATTCAAGATCTCTACATTGCATGTTGGTATTTAATCCCATATCAGTATCAAGAAATAATATCAAAAAATCTTTTGCATTCTGTAGCATGTTATTCAATCCACTAATCTTGAAATCATACATACCGGCATGATCAATTGTTACCTCTTCATAATCCACCTTATATTTATCATCCGTAATATAATTACCTAATGAATCATAACAAAAAAATGCATTTGAACTATTACCAATATAGCCTTTTTCTATATTTGCATAATTGTTAGTCCAATCATCTGTTGCAAAACGCAAATTTGCATGATACGTCTGCTCTAATTTGGGACCATCTGTATACTGTGGTGTAGAAATCGGTGTTGCATCCGGCTGAACTGTTGCACTAGGTTTCTCTGTAACACCAGGTACTCCCGTTGGACTTACCGGTGCAATTGGTGCAACTGTATTTGCAGGAGTTTGCGTTACGCTCGGCTGCACTGTCGTATTTGTGTTAGCCGGCTTTTTCGTTGTTGATGTATTCGCTTTCGAATTTTTACTTTTTTTCGTTTTCTTGCTTTTTACTGTCAGATAACAGATCAGCTTCTTTTTGCCAATCTTTGCATAAATTTTAGCTTTTCCTGCTTTCTTTGCTTTGATCTTTCCTTTGCTCGAAACCGTTGCAACCTTTTTGTTACTGGTATTCCATTTGATCTTTTTCTTCGTACCTGTCACTTTTAACTGGTACGTTTTTCCTACTGTTAAAGTGACTTTAATCGTATTTTTTGACTTTGCTTTTGATGCTGTTGTACCGCTCATCCCGATAAGCACGATCAGACACAAAACCAAACCAAGACTTTTTATAAATTGTTTCATCCTATTCTTCCTTTCTCGTAAATAAAATTTACTAAAAAATATTCAGATAATAATTACAAAAATCTAATTATGACATATAAATTATTGTATCCTTTTATCATGTGCATACATTACGAACTTATAGGATTTATACCCTTTTGTATATCCATTATTACCATTATCAATACATGGTCCGTCAAAAAGCTGATTATTTTTTTCTTTAGGGTTTAAACTCATACCATTAAAATTACATACATCTACAATATTTCCCGATTCATCATAAAAATATAAATACATAGATACTTCTACATATTTCGAAGATGTATTTGTTACTTTACAATTAAATGAATCTACTCCTGTAGCTTCATTAAATGTTTCTGACATAGATTGTGATATGTATTTATTTATATTTTTATAATGTTTTCCTTCAGCTTCTTGATTCACATAACATTTGACAACTGTTTTTGATGTATCTATCACTGACAATTGTTCTTGTTCAAGATTTATTACTATATCTCTTGTTTTTCCAGCCTCTAAAAAATCAAAACCATCTCTTCCAGTCTCTATAACTTTACCACTTGATGTTTTTAATGTATAAACTGCACGTAATTCATCAATTGTCTGTGAGTTATTATTTTTCACACATAGCAAAACGCCCTTCTTATATTTCTTCACAGTAAATGAGCACTTTGATGCCAGCTTCGTTGTCGATACGTTTTTTACCTTCGATGACTTCTTTACTGTCACTTTGCAACGGAATTTCTTTGCACCAACCTTTGCTGTAATGGTTGCCTTTCCGGCTTTCTTCCCTGTTACAACACCTTTTTTGCTGACGCTGGCGATCGCCTTTTTACTCGTAGTCCAGCGTACCTTTTTCGTAGTTCCCTTAACTTTTAAACTTACCTTTTTGCCAACTGCAACCGTAACTGATGATTTGTTCAATTTCATCTTAGCTGCTTTACTTTCTGTCGATGGCATTGCAATACTTGCTGCTGCCAGCACAAATGACAAAACAATTGCAATATTTTTCTTACAAGTCTTCATCCGCTTGTTCCTCCTTTTTCCTATCTTTTGTAATCATTATTTCTCATAACAGAGTTGATGATCATTTTTGTTATCAGATTTTCTAATGTACATGATCCGATAACTATAGATAGTATATCTCTTGTACTTTCCATAAGACAATATGTGCAATATACTGTGCACGACTTTTTATTCTTGCTGACTAAGTTAGATACTGTTTTAACTTTATAACCTTCCGGATAGCATCTGATATCTGCTGCCCGGAAGACTTTCTTATGTAACTTCTAATTCTTTTTGGTACACTTTGAAATATTCATTTTACAATAGATTGGTTAAATTTCCATTCAAAGTATTACCAATAAAATGTATTTCCTGCATTCTCAAATGCATCTGAAAAATCAGCGATACTTTTATACTCTATATCTTTCCAGATAATACTCGTTAAATTATCACATCCATCAAAGGCATATTCATCAATCTTGGTTAAATTATCCGGTATGTTAATCTTTTTTAAATTACTGCATCCCTGAAATGCAGTAGTTCCTATCTTCGTAACATTTTGAGAAATTGTAACCTCAGTAAGATTATTACATCCACTAAAAAGACTATCCTCTATAACTGTTACTTCTGATGGGATTACTATGCTTTCAAGACTACTGCAACCATAAAACACACTTTCCCCTATTCCTGTTATACTTTCCGGCAAATTGATATTTTTCAAATTTTTACACTTCCAAAAGACCCACCCACCTAGCTTTGTTACACTATCAGGAATCACAACTTTTTCCAACTTTTGACATTTCCCAAAAGTACCATTACTAATTTCCGTTATTCCTGATAAAATTGTTACTTTAACTAAACTATTACAAGATTCAAATGCATCGTTTTGCATCTGCAACACATTAGATGGGATGGTTATCTCTGTTATTCCACTTCCATGAAATGCATCCGCATCAATAATAGCTACATCATTCGGTATAATTGTACCGCTGCTTCCAACGATCAAACTATTATTTTCCGTCTGAATAATTGCATTACAATTATTGCGACTATCATATACTGTATTCTTCTCATCCACCTGAATACTTTTCAAATCGTGGCATTCCCAAAAAGCATTATATTTTATACTTGTTATATTTACCGGAATATAAATATTTGTCAATCCACTTCCATAAAATGCCTTTGAACCAATACTGGTTACACCTTCCGGTATGGTTGTATTGCTACTTCCAACAAGCAGACTATTGTCTTCCGTCTGAATGATTGCATTACAATTATTTCGACTATCATATACCGTATTATCTTCATCCACTTGAATACGTTCTAAACTATTGCAATCGATAAATGCATTATCACCTATTGATGTTATGCTTGATGGAATGGTTATACTTTTTAATTTGCTACAACCATAGAAAGCATTCTTTCCTATACTTTTTATTCCTTTTGGTATAATTGTATTATTACTTCCAACAAGCAGACTATTGTCTTTTGTCTGAATGATTGCATTACAATTATCTCGACTGTCATATACTGTATTTTCTTTATCCACCTGAATATAACTTAAATTATCACACTTTAAAAATGCACCAGATTCATCTCCAGCTTCTATACTTGTTACATTTTTGGGAATGATTATACCTGTTATTCCACTTTCCTCAAATGCTCCAAGTCCTATAGTTGTTACACTTTCCGGAATTGTAATATTTTTCAAAGAACTACATCCATGAAACGTACTGAATTTTATTGCAGTAATATGCTCAGGAAGTATAATATCCGTTAAATTCTTACAATTATAAAAAACACCGCTATCTATTTCTGTTATACTATCTGGTATACTTATTTTCTCTAAACTACTACATCCACAAAATGCTGAACCACCTATACTTGTTACATTTTCCGGAATGACTATACTTGTCAAACTATTACAATCATAAAAAGTATATCTCTCGATACTTGTTATATTTTTTGACAATGTAATACTTTTGAGACTGCTACATCCCCAAAAAATCTCTGTGCCTAGAGTTGTCACACTATCTGGTAATGTGATTTTTTCAAGACTCTTACAACCCATAAACGCTTCCCATCCAATTTTTGTTAGTGTATTTGGCAGTATTACAAATTTTAAATTATTGCAATCACTAAATGCACACATTGATATAGAAGTTATTCCCTCCGGAACTTCAGCATATTCTGCTTCCTCTCGATTTTTCACATCATATACTGCGGTCTTATCGTCCGACAGTTCCAATTCAGCCTTAATAAGCCCTTCTGTTTCAGGATTTTGTGTAGGCTTTACACTTTCCTCCGGCTTTGCCGTCTCTTCTGGTTCCATACTCTCTACCGGTTTTACACTCTCTACCGGCTTTGCCGTCTCTGTCACATTCACCACATTTCCATTCGGTGTTGGTGTTACTTTTGTAGTGGTTTTCTTTGCCGCTGTGGTTTTCTTCGCTTTTGTTTTTACTGTTACCTTGCATTTATACTTCTTTTTTCCAACCTTTGCTGTAATGATAGCTTTTCCGGCTTTCTTTCCTGTTACGACACCTTTTTTTGTAACACTGGCAATTGCCTTTTTGCTGCTTGACCATTTTACCTTTTTCTTGGTTCCTTTCACTTTTAAAGTCAGCTTTTTACCAACCGTAATCGTAGCTGCTGATTTATTTAACTTCACCTTACTTGCAGCCTGACTTTTTGTCGATGGCATTGCGATACCTGATACCATCATGGCAAGCGACAAGCCGACTGCTATTGTTTTCTTTGCATTTCTCATTGGTACATCCTCCTTTTTTCCTATCTTTAGTAATCCTTGTTTCTCATAGCAGAGTTGATGATCATTTGTTAGCCTTTTCTCTTGTTCCGCTATAAATACAATTGATTCTTACTCATATGATACAAAGCCAGGATCTTTCAGACTCATATGAAGCCGTTCCTGTAACAGCTGATTCCATGCACTTAACGAACGCTGGAACTCCTGATTGGCTTCGGTATTGATTGCTGAGCTTGCAATAATTCTATGATCGTTCATCAACACTTCATTTTAAATATTTAACCGATCTACTTGGTAGGGGCATATCAGCATTAGGAAGTAATGCAACAGCCCCTACTCTTAATGTTCTTAATCCTTAATTTAACTTTGTATTCTCCTTGCCGATAACGGTAACCGTATTATCGCAAGACAAATATGACAATTCCGTATTCTTACTCACATCCAGACTACTTAACTGATTATCACGGCAATCCAACCATGTCAATGCCGTATTCTTGCTCACGTCCAAACTATTTAACTGATTATTTTCGCAATCCAACCTTGTCAATGCCGTGTTTTTGCTCACATCCAGACTACTTAACTGATTATCAGGGCAATCCAACCTTGTCAATGCCGTGTTTTTGCTCACATCCAGACTGCTTAACTGGTTATAATTGCAAGACAAAGTTTCCAATGCTGTCAAGCCACTCACATCCAAACTGCTTAACTGGTTATAAGTGCAAGCCAAAGTTTCCAATGCTGTCAAACCGCTCACATCCAAACTGCTTAACTGGTTTTTATAGCAATACAAGTGTGTCAATGCCATATTCTTACTCACATCCAAACTGCTTAACTGGTTTTCAGAGCAAAACAAAGTTTTCAATGCTGTCAAGCCACTCACATCCAAACTGCTTAACTGGTTTTCAGAGCAAGACAAAGTTTCCAATGCTGTCAAGCCACTCACATCCAAACTGCTTAACTGGTTATTATCGCAATTCAAAGTTTCCAATGCTGTCAAACCGCTCACATTCAGACTGCTTAACCGGTTTTCAGAGCAACGCAAGTATGTCAATGCTGTCAATCCACTCACATTTAGACTGCTTAACTGGTTTTTATAGCAAGACAAGTTTTTCAATGCTGCCAAATCTCTCACATCCAGACTACTTAACCGATTATTATCGCAATCCAACTCTGCTAATGCTGTCAAGCCACTCACATCCAAACTGCTTAACTGGTTATTATCGCAATTCAAAGTTTCCAATGCTGTCAAACCGCTCACATTCAGACTGCTTAACTGGTTATTTTCGCAATGCAAAGTTTCCAATGCTGTCAATCCACTCACATTTAGGCTGCTTAACTGGTCATTATCGCAATCCAAAGTTTTCAATGCTGTTAAGCTACTCACATCCAGACTACTTAACTGATTATTAGAGCACCTCAAGGTTACTAATTTCATATTCTTACTCACATCCAGATTGCTTAATTCATTAGTAGAGCAATTCAAATACATCAATTCCATATTTTTGCTCACATCTAGACTACTTAATTTCTGATTATTGTAAGACCACCAGTCACCAGAGCAATCCAAGTATGTTAATGCCGTATTTTTACTCACATCCAAACTGCTTAACTGGTTTTTAGAGCAATTCAAGTGTGTTAATGCCATATTTTTACTCACATCTAGACTACTTATCAGGTTTTGAGGGCATTCCAACCATGTCAATGCCATATTCTTACTCACATCCAAACTGCTTAACTGGTTATCAGAGCAAGACAAAGTTTCCAATGCTGTCAATCCATTCACATTTAGGCTGCTTAACTGGTCATTATCGCAATCCAAATTTTTCAATGCTGTCAAGCCACTCACATTCAGACTGCTTAACGGATTTTTAGAGCAAGTCAAGGTTACTAATTTCATATTCTTACTCACATCCAGATTGCTTAATTCATTAGTAGAGCAATTCAAATACATCAATTCCATATTTTTGCTCACATCTAGACTACTTAATTTCTGATCATTGTAAGACCACCAGTCACCAGAGCAATCCAAGTATGTTAATGCCGTCAAACCACCCACATCTAATTTGTCACATACATCTAAATCAGACCAATGAATTTCTACCAGTCTTCCATCTTCCCATATATACTGCTCTGTATTATCCAAGTCCTCACTTACCGAAGCTCCCTTTTGTCTCTGCTCCTGAATGATTCCTGTTATGATTGACACATCACTTTCATTCTTGTAAGCATCTGCTGTTGCACTTGGTGTCTCCGTTACATCCGGTGACTCTGTTGCACTTGGTGTCTCCGTTACATCCGGTGACTCTGCTACATTTGGTGTCTCCGTTACGCCTGGTGTCTGCGTTGTCATCGGTGCCTGGGTTATAGCCGGTGCGTTCGTTGGCACAGCCGGTACTTTTGTTGCAGATGGTACCTTTGTTACAGCCGGAGTTTTTGTTGCTTTTGTAACTATCGCATTTGCCTTTTTTACAATGACTGGAATGCTACATTTCTTCATTCCCTTGACAGTTACTGTCAACTTTGTCTTGCCTGCTTTCTTTCCGGTGATAACAAGCTGTTTCTTACTTACTTTGACGGTTGCGATCTTTTTATTTGCCATTTTTGCTTTGATTTTCTTCTTACCGGCATTTTTCACTTTGATCGTTGTTTTCTTCTTAACCTTTACCGTCACCTGTTTTTTGCTAAGTTTTACTTTGGCTGCTGCCGATGCACTTGTCACTCCTGTTCCCGGAATTGGCATCATACTAAGCACCATTGCTCCCGCTAATACACAAGCGGCTGCTTTTTTGCCTGTTCTTTTTTTCATAAGTATCTCCTTTCATGCTTTGCACGTTTTTAGGCGTTTGCGAAACGCCATAATGCTATTTGCATATTTTATATCAATTCATTTTTTCTTTACCGGAAGCTCTGCTTCCATTTTTACTCTACTACTGATTCATAACGTACTATTCAAAATACTCTGTTTACAAATGTATAAGACAGATGCAAAAACTTATTGTATGCACATCTGTCTTACATATTGAAAAGGAAAATTTATAACTTGGTATTTTATTTTGGATACGCATATACGTGTGTTACTAATTTATAAGAAGCATATGCCTTTACCTTATAAATACTATACTCATCCGCTTGTTCCTCCTTTTTCCTATCTTTTGTAATCATTGTTTCTTATAGCAGAGTTTATGACTATTTTGCTGGCAGAAATTTCTAAGTGTACATGATCTGCTAACTATAAATAGTATATCCCCTGCCCATTCCATAAGACAATATGTGCAATTTACTGTGCACGACTTTTTATTTTTGCCAACTAACAGAGTTTTACAATTGCTTATTAAGATTACACTCTTGCAGACAATTCTATACAATCTACTTTGTTGTTTTTAAAGCTTATGGCAACTTGACTATACTTCTTTCCTGTATTAAACTCCCTTAAAATTTTTTTCATTTTTGCAGCAGTTGTGCGTGAATGTTCAAATATATATTCACATTTTGAAGATATTGTATATTTTCTTGTATTTTTCGCTAATGTGCCTGCTAACAAAGTAATATTTCCTTTTACAATCAGTTTTCCATTTTCCGCGATTTCCATCCCAGCCATCTTTGCCATATTTAAACTCACCGCCCCATACATAGGACCATCCTGTAACGGTAATCTTTTTACTTGAGATACTGACTTTTCCAGTATGTCCTGCTGTCACAAATGAATCCTGTGACAAATACACTCTTATCTCATCTTTGCCTGCATTGTAGTTTTCTGCCTTTGCTTTTTTTACAACTGCTGACGGTAATAATCCCAAAAAAAGTGCAATAGCAATCATACCTGCCACTGCTCTCAAATAACCTCTGTTTTCTTTCATCCGCTTCATAAACTTTTCCTCCATTTCGTAAATGCAATGCAATAGTTTCACTGACATGACTACTCATAATTCCGAGAAATCATCATATCCTGCCTATATCTTCTGCTGTCTTACATGCAAGTATAACATGGGCTTTTGCCGTTTTCACTTGATTGGTCACAAGTTGTGCTTTATTGGTTATGAAATCTCTTACCACCTCATTTTTACCTCTTACTCTCCAAAACTTACCTCTTACTTTTTTCGTATTTACAAGAAGAATGTCTTTCCCTATAATAAGCATTGTCAAGAACATTGCGAGAGGGGCAAGAGGAGAAGAGGTGATACGAAACCCATGAAAATACGAATTGAGCTGGATGATTCGCTCACGGAAGAAGAAGTCATCATCCGATGCAATTCGATTTCCGAAAAAGTACAGAAAATGCAGATGGCACTTTCCGAAATTGAAAATGCACAGGAGAAAATGGTTCTTTATAAGAAAGAGACAGAATATTATGTGAAGTTAGATGATATTCTTTTCTTTGAAACCGGGATCAATGGGATAGAGGCCCATACCAAGGATGATATTTTTCAGACAAAAAGAAAGCTGTATGAATTAGAAGAGCTTCTGCCCGGTATCTTTATGAGGATCTCAAAGTCAGCGATCCTGAACACAAACAAAGTATATGCGATCAATCGGAATCTTACCGCTTCCAGTCTGATCGAGTTCAAAGATACCTATAAGCAGGTCTATGTATCCCGTAATTATTACAAGCCATTGAAGAATAAACTGGAAGAAAAGAGAAATACCAATCAAACCGGGTAATTTACATTGCAAGTTCTATTAAAAGAATACATAAATATTACATCGTAAATTTTATTAAAAGCATATATAAACATTACATTGCAAGTTCTAGTAAAAGCATACATAAATATAACATCGCAAACTTTATAAAATTACATCACAAATTCTATGAAAAAGCATACACAACAATAGGAGGATTTTTATGAATCGACGATTTTCTTTTAACAAAGC
>OLOR01003586.1_pt1 | contig 10753 bp, 8 predicted proteins | sample 1672521 | NCBI WGS metagenome assembly OLOR01 (sample SAMEA3136695, study PRJEB25190) | human gut metagenome | biome: human gut; feature: human-associated habitat; material: faeces | place: Austria | collected 2013
CTTGTTTTTAATAACTGCATTTCCTTCTCCTTCTAAAGTGGTAAGGAATTTCCAGTCTATGTCATCTGTGAGATCTTCTGTCTTAGCAAAATCTCCATTGTTTACATAGTTTCCATTTGCATCCGGATCACGGATAATTACTTCGTTAACAGGTTTTTCTACATCTTCATTATAGCTGTCCTTCTGATATACTTTTACATAATCAATACTATAACTCTGAGTATTGATATAATCTGCATCATCATCCGGATATCCAACCCATGATCCACCAACTGCAAGATTTAAGATCATGTAAAATGGCTGATCAAATGGTGCAGGATAAGCAACCTCTGTTTCACCCTCAACGGCTGTGAACCAGTCACTTGTCTCATGATATTTTATTCCATCTACATACCATGTGATCTTACCCGGCTGCCAGTCACATGAAAATGTATGATATTCATCTGCAAAATTTCCATTCTCTAATGTATATGTTCCCTGCTTTTCCGCATGTGGACTTCCATAGTGAATCGTGCCATAAACCTTATCTGTTTCCTGCCCCATAACTTCCATAGCATCAATCTCACCACATCTTGGCCACTGTCCATACAGATTTTCATCTGTTGGCATCATCCAGAAGGCCGGAAGGAAACCTTTTCCACTTGGAACCTTAGCTCTTACCTCAAACAATCCATATGTAAAATCATGCTTACCCTGTGTATTGATTCTTCCTGAAGTAATAGAATATGAACCATCTTCATTCTTTGTCTTGACAGGCTGGATAACCAGCTTTCCATCCTTTACATATACATTCTGATCAGACTTTACATATGCCTGTAATTCACTGTTTACCCATCCTGGTGCATGCTCTTCATAATTCCAGTCATCCTCATTTAACGCATCACCATCAAAGTCATCTTCCCATTTCAGATTATATCCATCATAAGAAAGCTTGTTGTCTTCATCGCCCTTGTTATCCTGGTCGTCTTTATCATCCGGCTTGTTTGGTGTTACCGGCTTGTTTGGTGTTACCGGCTTGTTTGGCGTTCCCGGCTTGTTTGGCGTTCCCGGTTTATTGGATGGCTCAGTTTTCTTCTTTTTAATAGTAATTGTACATTTTGCCTTCTTTGCACTTCCATCTTTAGCGTAGCTGTAATTGTAACTTTTCCAGCCTTTTTACAGGTAACAACACCCTTTTTACTTACTGTTGCAACCTTCTTATTGCTTGAAGTAAACTTTACACCCTTTACACTGGATTTTTTAGGTGAAACTGTTGCTTTTAATTTTACTTTCTTGCCAACCTGTGTTTTCACCTTGCTTTTATTGAGCTTTACAGCTTTAACAGGTGTTCCAACAATAACCTTCAAGGTTGTCTTTTTCTTCTTATTTACCTTGCTTCTTACTGTTATAGTTGTTTTTCCCTTTTTCAATGCCTTGATTTTACCGTTTTTACTTACGGTAGCAACCTTTTCATTTGAAGATTTGTAGGTTACTTTCTTACTGATTTTTCCATTTACAGTTACTTTTGTTTTCAACTGGTATGATTTCTTTGCTTTTAAAACAAGCGTTTTTGTCTCAGGCTTTACAATCGATACCGTCTTGATTGTTGCTTTTTTTGTTGTTGCAGCCATAACCGGCATCTGGATGGTGCTTACTAAAAGTGTAAGAGCCATTAAAAAAGCAATAATCTTTTTTGCATTTTTCATGAATACATACCTCCCGTATAAATTTTTGTTATGCAAATAGTATAAGAAGACTACTGTTTTCTTTATATCGTTTATATTACTTTTATATCGTTTTATTGACCATAGTCATGTTTTATGATACAATTTATACAAATTTACTAATAGTCTTATTGTTTTATCTGTCATATTTACTATATAGTCTTATGACTGTTTTATACGAACGGGGATAGAATATGCAACTGAAAAAAGAACTTGTATACCGAGAATTTGTTCAAAGGGAAAATAATCTTCTGCGGGCTCCATACAATCCGGAGGTTTCCTTTTATACAACGATAAAAGAAGGAGATGTAGCAAAGGTTGAACAGCTGTGTCAGGAATCCTTATTAGATAAAGAAGGATTAGGCACCTTGTCCGACCACTATCTTCAAAACATAAAATACCATTATGTCATTACAACAGCAATTATTGCACGTTACTGCATTGAAGGTGGTATGGAATTGTCAAATGCCTACAGTCTGAGCGATTTCTATATCCAAAAAGCGGACCGTTGCAAAACGCCAGAGGAAGTTGCAGCACTTCATCCTGCCATGTGTATGGATTATGCGAAACGAATGCGAAACCTTCGAAAATCCAAAATATCATCACTCCATATTGCTGTCTGTCTGGATTATATCTATGATCATCTTCATACCCATATCACAGCAGAACAACTTGCTAAGCTGACAGGATTAAATATCTCCTATCTATCCCGGCTTTTTAAAAAGGAAACCGGTCAGACAATCAGCAACTATATTCGTGATAAAAAAATTGAAACAGCGAAAAATATGTTACTTTATTCTGATTTCTCGCCTTCTGAAATTGCCTCAATTCTGGCATTTCCCAGCCAGAGTTATTTTACAGAAGTATTTCGAAAGACAACTGGAGTCACTCCAAGAAAATATCAGGAATCTTTTTTACGAACAACTGCCCTTGGAAAATAATACAACAACTATCTGTGCATATCTTGTGTTATACTGGATATGCATATTTTATTTTATATTATAGTGTAAGCATAGCTCACTCAATGCATTCGAAAAATCATCCCTTGCAAGCAAGTGATTTTTCAGCATTATATCGTGAGCTTATTTCAAGGAGGCACATATGTCTATATTATCATCTATAGAACCGCAAAATGTATTCCATTATTTTGAAGAAATCTGCTCCATCCCACACGGCTCCGGTCATACCGATGCGATCAGTAATTATCTGGCTGCATTTGCCGAAGCACATGAACTGAAATATATCAAAGATGCTTCCAACAATGTCATTATCTTTAAGCCGGGAACATCCGGCTATGAAACTTCCGCCCCTGTCATGCTGCAGGGACATATTGACATGGTTGCTGTGAAAGAAAAGGACTGCCCGATCAATATGGATACCGACGGTCTGAAACTCAAGTTGGAAAACGGCATTATCAGCGCAGAAGGCACGACCCTTGGCGGTGATGATGGAATCGCTGTCGCATTTGCACTTGCAATACTCGACTCTCACGATATCCCACATCCACCACTGGAAGCAGTCTTCACGGTTGATGAGGAGATCGGCATGCTCGGTGCGGTGGCTCTTGACTGCACACCACTTTCATCCCGTATCATGTTAAATCTTGATTCCGAAGACGAAGGCTATCTGCTTGTCAGTTGTGCAGGCGGCGCAACCGCAGATGTTCAGATCCCTGTTAAATGGGAAAATACGAACGAAAAGGCATCTGCCTATAAGCTCTCTGTCTCACATGCCTGTGGCGGTCATTCCGGTGTCGAGATCAACAAGCAAAGTGCAAATGCCAGCAAGGTGTTAGGACGTGTTCTGAACGCACTTGCAAACGATTTTGATATGAAATTATCTACACTCTCCGGTGGCTTAAAGGATAACGCCATTCCGACCGATGCAGAAGCTGTCGTTATCTTTTCTGATACCGATATGTCTGACATAAGCACACCAGGCCATGCAGATATTCCAGCAAATTCTGCGCACGCAAGTCTTCAGGATCTCATCTCCAAGTGGAATCAGATCATCCGTCATGAATGCACCCATACAGACCCGGATATCTGTATCACCTTAGAGCCTGTTGATCTTCCGGCAGCCACAATGGCGGATACATCTACCCATACCGTGATCGATGTCTTAATGGCTTATCCAAATGGTGTCCGGAAAATGAGCAAGGATATCGCAGGACTGGTTCAGACTTCCCTGAACCTCGGTATCCTGTCAACGATCAAACCAGACGATCAATCAACAAATGGCATGGTATCTTTTAAAAGCTCCGTCCGAAGCAGTATCGGAAGCGAAAAAGATGCTCTGCTTAACAGCCTAAAATCTCTCGCCACGCTGGCAGGCGGAACCCTGACCATAACCGGAGATTATCCCGCATGGGAATACCGAGAGGATTCTCCTCTTCGCGATCTGATGGTAAAAATATTCAAACAGCAATATGGAAAAGAACCTGTAATACAGGCACTCCATGCCGGTGTAGAATGTGGAATCTTTGCTTCTAAACTGCCGGGACTTGACTGTGTATCCTTCGGACCGGATATGGATGATATCCACACAACCAATGAATCCATGAACGTGGAAAGTGTCCGCCGGACATGGGAATATACACTTGAAATATTAAAAGAATTAAAATAATACATCTTACAAAAAGGAGCTGACACCTAACAATTCTATTGTTATCGTGTCAGCTCTTATCATAATTACCCTCCCTTATTCCTCTCTCAGATCCTTTAAGATTCTTTGTCTTTTTAATTGAATAACATCCATAAAAATTGCCACTATCTGAATAAACAGAACAAATGCAAACACCAGTGCTATGCTTTTCCAGCCATCAACTAACACAATATTTTTTGTTATTTCTGGCAAATATAAGCGGCACAAAAGTGTCACTATAAAGACAGCTACAATAGATACAACAATTCCCTGACCAATCTTGGTCAGAAGCATCGGCAAAATAATACTGCTGTCTGTGCGGCCAATTGCCTTCAGGATGGCAAAGTTATGTCTGCGTCGAACGAATGTCAGTGCATGGATATATAAAACTGCCAGGAAATTAATTACCATAATGATTACAAAAATTCCATAAGTACCACCCTGAATCGTTTTCTTATTATCCTGATCCCGGATGTAATCTGTCAAAGTATCAAAGAAAGAATATTCATATACAGGTGCATGTGTATTCAGAAACTCTGCTGCCTTTAACTCATAACCCGACTTTACATTTATATTAATAAGTACATTTGTATAATCGAATTGTTTTTTAAACAGCTCTTCAGGAAGAATGATAGCGATTCCATTCTGATCCTTCCAGTTTAAGAATCTGCTCCTTCCGAAAACCGGCACTTCTCCCTCTGAAAATACCGGTCCTTCTTCCTCCTGACGACCCGCATACCTTAGTGTATCCGGGATATCATTTAAAATACAATCTTCTGTATTCTTATAATTATCAATTATGATCACTCCTCCAGATTGGACAAACTTATTATAGCTGACCTCCTGTGACATCTCTATTTTTCGGTTATATTGTTTTTCACTGACACCAACGATCTCACACCACACACCCTTTTCATCATCTGAAAATATCAAATCATCTGCATAGTCCATATTGATAAGAGAAGGATCAATGAAAAACTCACCCATAGTATCATAAACCTCATCATAGTAGGAAACGCCCGGTATGAGATTTTCAAAATCATCCATATGGCTGACATCATCGGATATTAGTGAAAACTGTACATCCTGACTTTCCTCAGACAATAACTGATATGATACATAACGATTTACCATAAGAACCAGCATCGTTACCATTCCGATCAATACAAGAGACAGGAATGAAAATACCTTTTCATAATCTCCGGTATCCCGAATGGAATACCGCATCATGATATTTCCTTTTTCAGATCCACGTTTATCCTTTACCTTATAATTGTTTCTGCCGCCTTTCATAATATCGATCAATTTCATTCTTGAACGATATATTAATACAGGACAGATTCCAACTACAAAATCCAAGACACAGATTCCCAAAATGACCAAATATGAAATTGGCTGGAACTGTGGAGCAAAATGCTCCAGTGGGATGGTTCGTAATGACTGTATAAGTTTAAAGATCAAAATGGTTATATATCTTCCAAGTATAAGTCCAAGCACACATCCAATGATTATCAGAATGAAACCCTCCAGGAAATATGCCGAAAAAATATAGCCATTTGAAAATCCAAGACTCATAAGGATTCCCTGCTGATTATTTCTTTCACTCATATACGACAGGAAAATATGAATACCAAGAATGAGTGAAGTGAGTATGATCAGTATGATAAAACCCATGAGGAGTTGTCCAATATTGGTATCCTCTAGTCCGCCTGATCTGTCAATCTCTATCGCGTTCAGATCTCCATTTGTGATCATATGGTATCCTTCCATAAATCCATGGGCGGTATCACCATTAAAGATCTGCTTAGTACTCAGATCCAAATATTTTTTTATTGCTTTATATCCCGGCTGATAGTCCCGTCGATCATTAAAATGAATATAGATGTTGTATAAATTTCCCCGTGTACTTCCATTTACGATCGCAACCTTATAGACATCCTGTGTACTATAATCATAATCATTTAAAATTCCACTGATCATATAGGTCTGATCCTTGAAGGTAACTGTGTCTCCCAGATCAAATTGTTTTGCAATATAAACATTTTTGTATTTGGCTGTTGCCGATATAGCAATCTCATTTTCTTTTTTGGGAAAACTACCCTTTTCTAATTGGTAATGATTCATAGTGATCGAAGCTGCATCACTATCCACGATACATAATTCATTATTTACATTTGCAACTATTTTTTCTACACCAAGTGTTGCCTGATCCTTATACTGCTCCAATATCCAGTCACGAACCTTATATGTTACATTATGTAAAGTAATATTATATTCTCCATTTGTCTGATACGCATTTTGCAGCCGCATATCCTGAAATGATATATATGCATTGATCGAGGAAAAGATAAGCATAACAGAAAAACAAATACTTATAATTGCCCGAACCGCTTTTTTCCTGTTGTGCAGAATATTGTGAAATATCAATCGGCACTTCATATTGTTTCCCCTCCTTAATTCTGCTGGATTCTTCCGTCAACAAGATGAATACAGTGATCTGCCTGCTTTGCAATATCAGCATCATGCGTCACCATGAGCAAAGTCATGCCATATTCATTTGTTGTCTGTTTCAACAGATCAATGACACGTCTGCTGTTCTCCGAATCCAGATTACCGGTTGGTTCGTCTGCCAGAATGATCCTGGGTTGATTGATCAATGCCCTCGCGATTGCAATCCGTTGTTGTTGTCCACCTGATAACTGATCCGGATATTTATTTAAAAGATCTTTTATATCTAATTGTTCTGTCAATGTATCAAAATAATCCTTCTTACATTTCTTTACACATTCATTTGCGATCATAATATTATCCCGACATGTAAGAACCGGTATTAACTGAAAAAACTGGAATACCATTCCAATCATTTCCCGACGATATCGTAGACAGTCTTTTTTACCATAGTCCAATATATTCCTGTCTTCAACCAATATACTTCCGGAATCCGGCTTATCAATCAATCCGATCATATTTAATAATGTTGTTTTTCCACTTCCACTTTTGCCTGTAATAACTGTAAATGTATTTTCCTGAATATCTGCACTAACGTCATTAAGCGCCAGACAACAGGAATCTCCTTCTCCATACTTTTTTGTCAAATGTTCTATTTTTATCATGATATCCACCTCTCTGCGCTCAATATTTTTATTTAACAAAAGCACGTCATATTTTCCATTTACAGTCGATTTTTCTTATTATAAATAACATGGAAAATATAACGTGCTTCATTATTTGAAGAATCGCTTTCTGCTTTTATCCCCTCAATTTAGATCTCTGACTATCTGCAAATGCATCTAATCCTTCTGGTTCTTCTGCCTGATAATACTTATTCTTACATACATCAGATACCAGTGGTGCAATGACCATAGCCACAGCACAAAGCTGTGTTCCAAACTTACAGATCAGTCTGGCTATTGCCTTCTTCATAAGCATCTCCCCCTTTCTTATTATTTAGCCTTTGTTTATCACGGCTAAAACCCAAACCGTAGTTATATTCTAGCATATTATTTACAAATTGTGTCGATTTAGGAGTGAGTGGTCGAAATTAAGGAGTGAACGGTAGTAGTTATACCATTTATTCCCTAATTTCGACCGTTCACTCCAAAAAAATGCACTTTTTTTAAAATCATGTTATACTAGCTTTATCTATAAAAAGGGGGACAATACACATGAAACAACTCGGAACATATCTGGCAGATACCTTAACCGAAGATGGACAGATATCAAAAGAACAACAGGCAATCTATGCTTATCTGTTTGATTATCTGATTGAAGCCCTACTATATGATATAGTTGTTCTTATTATCGGTTTACTCGTACACCGCCTCGACCTAACGCTCTGCTATCTTCTGGTCACCATTCCTCTCCGCCACTTCGCAGGTGGATTTCATGCAAATACCAGACTTGGCTGTACCATACTATCCTATGGGATTTATCTTATAACTATTTTTTCTTGTTCGCTTATTCTTAAACATATAAAGCCTGTCTGGATATTTATCCTATATCTGCTCACCTGGTGTATGATACTTCCGGTTGCACCAGTAGATACAAAAAACAAGCGTTTATCTGAACATCAGAAAAAGAAATTATTTCACCGATGCCTGATAACCTGTTTCATTTTAACAATCTTAACAGGTTTTCTATATCTACATCACCAGATCACCTATTGCGGAATTATTATGCTGTGTATGGTCGAGGGTGTAATAAGTGTATATATTGGCATCTGGAAAAACAGGAGGAATTTATGATATTACGAATCGGCATCTGTGATGACACACAAACAGACATTATTCATTTGGAAAAACACATTAAACATTATATGGCATCTTATAATATTGAATTTGAAATCGAATCCTTCCGTTCTGGGGCAGCCCTTCTGCAGGCACAAAAGGAGCAGCCATTTCACATTTTACTGCTTGATATCGAATTGCCTGAAATTAATGGTATGACGGTCGCCCGATATCTACGTGATGAATTATATGATGATGTTTTCATTGTCTTTGTAACATCCTATCCACAATACATGCAGGAAAGTTTTGATGTACAGCCTTTTCAGTTCCTTACAAAACCTGTTAGTTATACAAAAATAGAAAAACTACTTTCCGATATCATCCGTCGATATAAACATTCTCATATAACTAAAATTGTAATTGACTCACATGGAAAAGAACATTTGATACCTGTAAACAATATCTTATATATTCAGGCTGTTAAAGGAGAAAAACGATATCTTAAATACCATTTAATTGATGCCATATTAACAGGAGAAGGAACGATTCAGGATTGGGAAAATCGCTTATCTGATCATGATTTTTGTTCTCCTTACCGTGGATATCTGGTAAATATACGGCATATTCAAACAATTCAACCTTCAAATATTGTAATAGCTAATGGGACTTTGATTCCTATAAGCAGAAGAAAAGTAACAACTTTACAGCAACTTTATGCCAACCGTATTATTCACGTTTTAAAATAGAAAGAAGAGGAAATCAAACATGATAGTTCTAATAAGCGTGCTTAGTTTTATATTTGATAATTCATTATTATATATCTTTTTTCAAACTATGTTTGAAAAGAAAAAAAGAGATTACAATCCATATTATATTTTATTTGCCTTTATAATAGCTGACTCTATCTTCTGGATAATTTCATATTCACTGGTAGGAAATGTTTCATATTGGGCTTCTGCTACAAGGACAATGCTTACAAATATTATGAATTTATGTCTCTCTTTATTTTTTACTTCCGGAATTATTTATAGAATTTCTGTCATTTTAAGTTATTCTATAATAATTTCCATCTGCGAAGAAATGGCATATTATATTATTTCACATTTTACAGATATAACCATACAATTTGACTCCTTACCTGAGATCGTATTCACGTCTATTTCTCTTGTTAGTGATTTATTAATTCTGCTTATCATTATAATTCTTCATGTCATTCGAAAGCAAAAGGCTGGAATCAAATCTAAAAAATATAGCATTTTACTATTGATCATCCCATTACTTTCCTGCACACTTGTATTACTTCCTACCTTTTTCAGTTTGAATAAAACCAACCCAAACACTTACCTGATCCTTGTTATCTTTCTGCTTATTATTAATATCGTAAACTACATTCTTCTTCAGAGCGTCTTAAAAGCTGAATCACTTGCCCAGGAAGCAGGACAGCTTACCGAGCAGGTAAACTATCAGCGACAGAAATACCAGCAGCTTGGAGATGCCTATAAAAACATTCGTGGATTCATGCACGATACAAAAAAGCACTTATTCTATATCGAAACCTGTGTTAACGAAGGTCACTATGACCGTATCATTCCATATGCCAGAGAAACCATGTCCGATCTGGAAGCCAGATATTGTACTGTAAATACAGGGAATCTGGTCATCGACGCTTTTATAAGCAATCTTATGCTTCGGACTGCCCGCCACAACATCAAACTCACAACCAAACTAAAAATCGACAATGACCTTGTTCCATGTGACGATTATCATATGACTATTATTCTTGGAAACCTGTTAGATAATGCATTAAATGCCTGTCTGGAAGAACAGAGTGGCGAGATCAATATCAATATTCAGACGATCGAGCATACCTTTACGATCTATATTACAAATACCTACCATTTTCCTATCGGAGAAAAACCACCGGAAGATATAGAAAATCTGGACTTTATTCATGGATATGGTTTGAAGAATGTAAAAAAATCTGCTGAAGCCTGCGGCGGATTTTGCCTGATCAATTACGAAAATGGAATCTATTCTGTAACGGTTATTATTCCTGAAAAAAAGAGAACTACCTGAATCAAAAATATATATTCTTATACCGAAAAAAAGCCCCAACCCAGCAGCTTCAAATATCTGCCAAATTAGGACTTTTGTAGTGGGCCGCCGGGGGCTCGAACCCCG
>OLOR01003594.1_pt1 | contig 10734 bp, 9 predicted proteins | sample 1672521 | NCBI WGS metagenome assembly OLOR01 (sample SAMEA3136695, study PRJEB25190) | human gut metagenome | biome: human gut; feature: human-associated habitat; material: faeces | place: Austria | collected 2013
GCGGACAAACGGTTTTCAAGACCGCCTCGTTATGACCACTTCGATACCTCTCCGTGTTTCGCACCTCAATCAGTGCGAGATTTATTCTATCATCAGAATTCCTCTCTGTCAACCATTTTTTTTACATTTTTTGATATTTTTTGTTTTGCCCTCAAATGTATTGTCATTCCGGGTGTTGTAAATAAACATTGGCGATCAGCAGGTCTTCCGGTGTTGTAATTTTGATGTTGCGGTAACTCCCCTCGATCAGCTTTGACTTTTTTCCTTTGGTACGTTCCAGCACCATGGCATCGTCCGTGATCGCAGCATCCTCTGTTTTTAGCATTTCCTCATATGCCTCGTAAATAAGTGCATACGAAAAAGTCTGTGGTGTCTGTATCATCCAGACGTTTTTCCGGTCTGGTGTCTGCTTTGCATAGCCTCCTTCATCTGCAATCTTAATGGTATCTTTCACCGGCATGCCAACAACACATGCCTGATATTCCGGCACCTCCAACATGCAGCGCCTGATGATGTCCTGATTCACAAAAGGTCTTGCCCCATCATGGATCAGCACATAATCCGCATCGCTTGTCTGTTTTAACCCTTCAAACACAGAATGATAGCGTTCTTTGCCACCTTCAACGATAGCCTTGACCTTAGAAATTCCGTATTTATCCACAATTTCTCTTCTGCAAAATTCCTCTTCGCCCTTTCCAACTACAAGAACAATTTCATCTACTGCACTATCTTGAAACTCTTTTAACGAGTAATACAGGACTGGTCTGTCCTGTATTATAAGATACTGTTTATGCACTTGGGAATTCATTCTCTTTCCGGAGCCTGCTGCCAGAACAATTGCAGCATATTTTTGTTTTTCCATCCCTGTTCCTTCCATTATCGATTCTATAGCCAATTATTTACTAACGTTCTCCAAGTTTTAAGTTTGGAATTGCATTCAGATCTAATCCATCCCTTTTTCCTGCCAGGAAATCATAGTAAGCTGCAACGCCAATCATCGCTGCATTGTCGGTGCAGAAAATTGGTGACGGATGATAGAACTTCACACCTTTTTTCTCACAGGCTTCACGCATAGCCTCCCTTAATGTTCCATTGGACGCCACACCTCCTGCGATCGCAAATTTGTCCATTTTAAACTCATCGATTGCTTTCATCGCATTTCCAACCAGCACATCTGTTACTGCTTTCTGGAAAGAAGCTGCAACATCAGCCTGCACAACCTCAATTCCCTTCATATTACATCCGTTAATATAGTTTAATACCGCTGATTTCAGACCGCTAAAACTGAAATCGTATGGTCCATCTTCAATTTTAGCACGTGGAAATTCCATCGCATGTGGATTTCCCTCATGTGACACTTTCTCGATTTTCGGTCCGCCCGGATACCCCAGTCCAATGGCACGTGCGACTTTATCAAAAGCTTCTCCTGCTGCGTCATCTCTCGTTCTGCCAAGGATCTCGTATTTTCCATAATCAAGTACTTTCACAAGATGTGTGTGTCCACCTGATACAACAAGACATAAAAACGGCGGCTCTAATTCCTTATTTTCAATGTAGTTTGCACTGATATGTCCCTCAATGTGATGTACACCTACCAATGGAATGTTTTTTGCATAGCTGATTGCCTTCGCCTCTGCCACTCCAACAAGGAGAGCTCCCACCAGACCAGGTCCATAAGTTACTCCTATTGCATCAATATCATCCAGCGTAACAGATGCATCCGACAATGCCTGTTCAATTACCTGATTGATTTTCTCAATATGTTTACGTGAAGCAATCTCCGGTACAACACCACCATATAACGTGTGCAGTGCGATCTGAGATGAAATTACATTACTTCTGACATCACGGCCATTTACTACTACGGCTGCTGCGGTCTCATCGCAGGAACTTTCGATTGCAAGTATTTTTATCTCTTTATTCATCATCTGAAGAGTCACCATTCACCTGATAGAACACCAGAATCTTCCAGTTTCCATCTGCATCCTTTCTCAAAACATACATTTGATAAGTCCTGCTGTATGCGCTTCCCTCTTTTATAAAATAGGAAGCTTTCACATAGGCGCAGTCATCCCCATCTACTTCTTTGTATTCCACATCATTGCTGCTGTCTACAGCAGAAGACGCAATGGTCTTATTTTTATCATGATACTCTGAAATATCTTCTTTTAAATCCTTAAAATATTCATCTCTTGGATTATTTCCCAGCAATTCATCATCAAAAAGTTTTCTCGCCTGATCTCCAAGATCATAAAGTTCATCATCCGTATATTCATCATTGTAAAAACAGGTGATAATACGATTGTAAAGCTTCACAACTTCACGAGGAGTAGCTGGAAAATTTTTATCCAGATTTTTCGTCGTCAGTTCCTGTATCTCTGTCAATGTAATATTCTCTTCTTCTTTTGCATTGTTCCGATTGGTCAGATAGTAATAACCGCCCAATATTACACACACGCACACCACGATTATGATCACAAATTTTGTATTCTTCATAAAATCGCCCTGCCTTTCTTTTTATCCAAACTACATGTAACATTTCAGGATCCAAAAATCCTATTCATTTTCATCAAAAAGTAATTCGACACTCTTCCCATCTTTTCCAAGATAAGCATTTGGAAAAATCTTTTTTACCTCAGGCATATAATCTTCTGCATGAACTAAAGATGGCGAAAAATGAGTCAGCCACATTTCTTCCACCCCGGCTCTTTTGGCCATGTCTGCGGCTTCATAAAATGTCATATGCTTGTATTGTTTTGCTTTTGCTATTTTATCTTTTTCTGCATACATACCCTCACAGATGAAAAGATCGGAATGCCTTGCACATTTTACAATGTTTTCTGTTGGCCTTGTGTCCGTACAATAGGTTACCTTGATTCCTTTTCTCGGTGTTCCAAGCACCATGTCCGGGGTAAAAGTAATTCCATCCTCCGTTGTGACTGTCTGGCCTTTTTGTAACGGATTCCACAATTTCTGTGGAATGTGATTGTTTCTGGCTCGTTCCACATCGAATCGTCCGGCACGTCTGATCTCGACTGTGTATCCATAGCAGCTGATATTATGATTTACTTTAAATGCATGAATATGATATCCGTTGATCTCCATATCCTCTTCTGGTCCGGTCAATTCTATGTACCTGATCTCAAAAGGAAGTTCCGGGGCGATCATGCGCAGCGCACTTACTACTTTTTCAAGTCCCTTTGGTCCGATCATTGTGAGTGTTTCTGTCCGTTCCGCATTTCCCATTGTGAGAAGCAGCCCCGGAAGTCCGCTGATATGATCTGCATGGTAATGGGTAAAACAAATAACGTCAATCGGTTTAAATGTCCATCCTTTTTCCTTGATGGCGATCTGCGTTCCCTCACCACAGTCGATCAACAGATTGCTGCCGTTATAGCGCATCAGTGCTGCGGTAAGCCATCTGTGTGGAAGCGGCATCATGCCTGCTGTTCCTAAAAGACATACGTCTAACATGGATTTCTCCTTTTCTAACTCTATACTATCTCTCAGTGCCCGTGTACCATTACATAGGCATCCTCTTTTGGAAATTCATAAAATCCTTTGCGCATACCACACTGTACAAACCCATTGCGTTCATACAGCCTGATGGCACTGTCATTTGATGCACGTACTTCCAGAACAATTCTTGCGACGCCTTTGTTTTCTGCAATTTTTAATAATTCTGTAAGTAACATACCACCAACTCCATGGCAGCGCTCTACCGGTGCTACTGCAACATTGGTAATTTCTCCCTCATCCATTGCCAGATACATACCAATATATCCAATGATGCGGTTCTTTTCCTCTGCTACAAGAAAAACCGTATTACCAAGGTTGACTGCATCTAAAAATCCCTGTCTGCTCCACGGCTGTGAAAATATCTGCCGTTCTATTTCTGCGACTGCATTGGTATCTCTCACCTGCATTTCCCGAATCTGAATCATTTTTTCTGCTCCCCTTCAAGTCTTTCTCTCTCTGCCTGGGAAAGTCTTAAATAATCAGGTTTGTGTTCCTCCGCTGTCTCTGTTTTTCCCTCTGTATAATAGATCTCTCCAAGTGCTGCCACTGCTCCCGCACGCTGTTTGTTCACATGCGCTGGTGCAAAGGTATATGGCACCGTGCAGTTTTCACGGATATATGCTTCGAACACTGCCACGCCATCCCCTAAAAAGACAACTGCCTGTCCGAGTTTGTTCACTTCTGCGATAATCTCATCAATTCCCACTGCGCACTGCGGTTTTATAATTTCCATCTGATTTCCGTCAAAACGGTACAAGCCTGTGTACGTCTGGTTTCTTCTTGCATCCATCAGCGGACAGATGTTGTCTCTGTTACCTGCGAGATTGTATGCAAGAGCATCCACTGTAGGGATGTGGATCAACGGTTTCCCAAGCGCCAGTCCGAGTCCCTTTGCTGTGGCAGAACCGATACGAAGTCCGGTAAAAGAACCCGGTCCACCGGAAACTGCGATGGCATCGATGGAATTTAAGTCCAATTCGATCATTTTTGCCACTTCATCTAACATCGGGAGAAGTGTCTGGGAGTGTGTTTTCTTATAATTAACGGTATATTCGCCCTTTAAGTCATTGTCCTCTACGATCGCAACACTTGCGACGAGTCCTGAACTGTCAAGCCCTAATATTTTCATAACGTTTTTTGCCTTTCCTGCTAATCTAACTCTCGAATGGTAATTTTACGATAATCGAAGCCTTTTTCCAAGTCCTTTTCAATAGAAATATCATGTCTTTTCTCCGGCAGGATCTCTTCGATCAGATTTGCCCACTCAATCATGCACAGACCATTTCCATAAAAATAGTCCTCATATCCGATCTCATCCATCTCTTCAATATCCCCGATACGGTAAACATCAAAATGATAAAACGGCATACGCCCTTCCTCGTAAACCTGTACGATGGTAAATGTCGGGCTGCAGATTGGTTCCCTGATACCAAGCCCCTCCGCAATTCCCTGCGTAAATACAGTTTTTCCGACACCAAGATCCCCAATTAATGTGTATACATCTCCCGGTTTTGCCTGCTGCCCGATTTTTTTCCCGAGGGCATGTGTCTCTTCGGGAGAAAATGTCTCGATCATTGTCTCTTTCATATCGCTATCCTTCCTGTCAAATGTTCCTTACTGCATTTTTACACGATGTTTTGGCAGCTTCTCATTTGCAATTTTTGCAAGTTCCTTATACTGTTCCCCCAACTGCTCTCTCGGAATGATATACGCATTGATCCTTGTGCTGTAAACCAAAACATTGCTTTTTGTCGCTACCATTTTGTAAATCTGATCCCATGGAAGGTTTGCACTCTCTTCCCCCTGGGAAACGGTAAATCCGTTTTCATCTACAAGATAATGTAATGTTCCACGCAGCACTTCCGATGCTGCAAGTGCACTCTTGGAACGCAGCCACAGCGTGACCGGCATATATAATAGGAAAATAATGCCAAACGCAATATACAAAACCGTATAGGTAATGTCTAGTCCACCATATGTTAAGCCCGCCACAATAAAAATAATAATGGATACAATAATGGAAAACCATCCATGAAATCCTGTGTAGGTCTGATACATATTAAATCGGTACATATCCTGAGATTTTAACTTTATATCAAATTGCATATAATCCTAAGCCTCCTTGTTTTGCGAAGCAAAATGCGACTGCCCATGCAGGAGCAGAGGATTTAGCCTCCTGTTCTTTAACAAATAAAGTATATCATTTTTTGCAAAAAAAGAAAAGACGCATATCAAATACGTCTTTTCCAATTTTTTCGTTACTGTCCGCCCGCCTGTTCCAGCAGCTTTTTCATACTTAACGGTTCTGGCTTCCTTTTAAAATCGGGGAGATATGTTTGTAAGTAAGGAACGTGATCACAACGGAAAACATTCCTTTGACAATGGTAAATGGCATGTTAAAGCAGATCAGACACTGTAAAATATTTTTTACAGATGGAAGAATCGCCTGATAAGCTGCCAAAATCACTTCCTCCGGCATAAAGTTGTAATATACCGGATATACAAGAAAGTAATTAGAAACAATACTAAAGATTCCCATGAATGCTGCACCGGTCAGGGAGCCGATCAGTGCAGATTTACGGTTCTTTTTGTGTTTGTAAATGAGTCCTGCCGGAAGCACAAAGGCTACGCCTAAAATAAAGTTTGATAACTCGCCGACGCCGCCTGTCGTTGTGATGAATAAGTGCAGTACGTTTTTGATCAAACATACAACGACACCACATAAAGGTCCCATTGCAAATGAACCAATTAATGCCGGAAGCTCTGAAAGATCCATTTTAATAAATGCTGGCATGAATGGCACTGAAAAATCCAGAAACATTAAAATATACGCTACTGCGGATAACATTGCTGTTACGGTAAGGTATCTTACATTGACTCTCTTTTCTGTTTTGTTTACGGTTGCTGTTTGTGTGCTCATTGTCACTCGTCTCCTTTTCTGTTTGAACTTGGAATTCGAGGTGAATATTACGTGTAATAAAATACCCCGGATATATGAATATCCGGGGCTTATCCAGGTTTCCCTGTTAAATTCTACATGCTAAAAAACACGCTTTCTTCTCTCATCCAGACTATACTGTCGGTTCCGGACTCACACCGGATCAGCTGCTTGCGCAGGTCACGGACTTTCTGGCATTCATTGATCGCCAGATCACCGTCGGTCGGGAATCTACGTTATCGTATCACCCTGCCCCGAAGAATTCCTTATTTGTTTTACATGTCTATTCTATGCATATGTCTGTCACTTGTCAATATCAATTTTAAAACAATTATAATTCCATTTTAAACAATTACAATTTCATCGTAAGCTGGATACGCTGTTTTTTCAGATCGACACTCATGACTTTCACTTCCACGATATCACCGACGCTGACGACTTCGAGTGGATGTTTGATGAATTTGTCACTCATCTGTGAAATGTGGACCAGGCCATCCTGATGTACTCCGATATCGACAAATGCACCAAAATCAATAACGTTTCTTACGGTTCCTTTTAAAACCATGCCCGGTGTTAAATCTTTCATCTCAAGGACATCGCTGCGCAGGATAGGTTTTGGCATATCCTCACGCGGATCACGCGCCGGTTTTTCCAATTCCTTCACAATATCCTGTAAGGTGATGGCTCCGATACCAAGTTCTTCTGCCAGTTTGTCATAATTGGAGATTTTTTTAGAAATACCATCCAGATTCCGGTTTTTGACATCTTCCATGGTAAATCCTAATTTATCCAGCAGCTTCTTTGTGGCATCATAACTCTCCGGATGCACACCGGTAGCATCCAATGGATTTTTACCATCTGTGATACGCATAAATCCGGCACACTGCTCGTAGGCTTTCGGTCCTAATTTTGCCACTTTTAGAAGCTGGTTTCTGGATCCAAATCTTCCGTTTTCTTCGCGGTAAGCTACAATATTTTTTGCGATCACTTTGCTGATACCGGAAATGTACTCCAGCAGAGAAGCAGAAGCAGTATTCAGATCCACGCCGACTTTATTCACACAGTCCTCAACCACACCGCTTAACGCCTCACTTAATTTTTTCTGGTTCATATCATGCTGATACTGACCGACACCGATGGATTTCGGGTCAATTTTTACAAGTTCTGCCAGAGTGTCCTGCAAACGTCTTGCCATGGAAGCCGCACTTCGCTGTCCCACGTCAAAATTCGGAAATTCCTCTGTCGCAAGTTTACTTGCTGAGTAGACAGATGCGCCCGCCTCATTGACGATAATATACTGTACTTTTACCGGAATCTCTTTTAATAAATCGACGATCACCTGCTCAGATTCCCTTGACGCAGTTCCATTTCCAAGTGATATCAATGTGATATGATATTTGGAAATAAGTTTTTTTAATACCGTCTTTGCCTCTTCCACTTTGTTCTGTGGTGCGGTCGGGTAAATGACAGTCGTATCTAACACTTTTCCGGTCGGATCGACCACTGCGAGTTTACATCCGGTGCGGAATGCCGGATCCCAGCCAAGCACAACCTGTCCTGCGATCGGCGGCTGCATCAATAACTGCTCTAAGTTCTTGCCAAACACACGGATCGCACCATCCTCTGCCATCTCAGTGAGACTGCTTCTGATCTCACGCTCGATCGCAGGCGCAATGAGACGGTCGTAAGCATCTGCCACAACTTCTTTTAATACAGGTGTTGTATTCGGATTGTCTCTTGTGATCACTTTCCGCTCAAGAAAACGTAAAATATCTTCCTCCGGCGCCTCCACTTTCACGTTAAGGATCTTCTCATTCTCACCGCGGTTTAACGCAAGTATGCGGTGCCCAGCCAGCTTATTCACAGGCTCATCAAACTCATAATACATCTCATAAACAGATTCCGCCTCCGGATCTTTTGCCGTGGAAGTCACATGACCTTTTTTCATGGTAAGGTCACGGATTCTCGTACGGTAATCCGCCTCGTCTGAAACCGCCTCGGCGATAATATCTTTTGCTCCGGCAATCGCATCCTCTGCGGAATTGACTTCTTTTTCCGGATTGATGAATTTGGCAGCCTCTGCCTCAAGCGGTGTGTTTAACATCTGTAGAGTGATCACATTGGCAAGGGGTTCGAGTCCCCTCTCCTTTGCAATCGTAGCTCTTGTTCTGCGCTTTGGTTTGTAAGGGCGGTATAAATCCTCCACTGCAACCATCGTCTCAGCCGCAAGAATCTGTGCCTTTAATTCATCTGTCAGTTTTCCCTGTTCCTCAATGCTGTTTAAAACAGTCTCCTTACGCTCTTCAAGATTTCGGAGATAGGTAAGACGCTCATATAGATTACGGAGCACCTCATCATTTAAAGAACCGGTCACTTCCTTACGATATCTGGCGATAAAAGGAATGGTATTCCCCTCATCGATCAATTTCACTGCTGCCTCTGCCTGACTTTTTTTGATACCAAGTTCTTCAGAGAGTTTCAAAATAATATCCATGGTAAATCCTTTCTTCCTGAATTGTTTTACAGACTTATCCTCAGTCTGCCAATCCAATGTTCTGACGTTTTCCCGTCGGAATCCTGCTGATACCCATTGTACCACGTTCCCTTCTCACGCTTCAAGTAAAAGCAATTGCATTTTTTTATTGTAACATCCCGTTTTCCTATGCTATAATAAATTAATTTGAGGTAAATCATAAAACCTTATCATTTTCATTTTACTTTTAAGGAGGAAGTTTTTTATGAACGAAAAGAACGGAGCAATCCGTGACGCCAGCGTTCTTGGCGTCCCAAAAATGTTAATCTTAGGATTACAGCACATGTTCGCTATGTTCGGTGCAACCATTCTCGTACCGATTTTAGTAAACAGCTACTTTGGTGAAGATGTACTTCACGTTCAGGTTACTTTGATCTGCGCAGGTGTGGGAACATTATTTTTCCATCTGTGTTCCAAATTCAAGGTTCCTGCATTTCTCGGTTCATCTTTCGCCTTTTTAGGCGGATTTGCGACTATCGCAAATCTTGACACCGGCGTTTTTGCCGATATGTCCAACGCAGACAAACTTTCCTACGCATGTGGCGGTATCGTCGTAGCAGGTTTACTTTATCTAATACTTGCTCTTATCATCCGTCTTGCAGGTGTAAAAAAAGTTATGCGTTTCCTTCCACCTGTTGTAACAGGTCCGATCATTATCTGTATCGGTTTAAGTCTTTCCGGCTCTGCCATAAACAACGCTTCCACAAACTGGCTTCTTGCATTTATTGCACTGGCTACCATTATTGTATTTAATATCTGGGGAAAAGGAATGTTTAAGATCATCCCGATCCTGATGGGTGTTGTTGTTTCCTATGCTGCCGCACTGATTTTCAATGCACTTGGAATGACAAATGCAGATGGTTCCGCAATCCTTGATTTTACAAATATCGCATCTGCTGCATGGGTAGGTGTTCCTAAATTTTCTATCTGTAAATTCAATATCTCCGCTATTTTGGTTATGGCTCCGATCGCCCTTGCTTCCATGATGGAGCATATCGGTGATATGTCTGCCATCTCTGCAACTGTCGGAGAAAACTTTATCGAAGATCCGGGACTTCACCGCACTTTGATCGGTGACGGTCTTGCAACTTCCCTCTCCGCATTAGTCGGTGGTCCTGCAAATACTACTTATGGCGAGAACACAGGTGTTCTTGAGTTAAGTAAGGTACACGATCCGAAGGTTATCCGTATCGCTGCTTTGTATGCAATTATTTTAAGCTTTATTCCAAAGATGGCAGAAGTGATCGGTTCTATGCCTTCTGCGATCATCGGAGGTGTCAGCTTTATGCTTTACGGTATGATCTCTGCGATCGGTGTCCGTAACGTTGTAGAAAACCACGTAGACTTGACAAAATCGCGCAACCTGATCATTGCCGGTGTTATTTTCGTATGTGGTCTTGGATTTTCTAACGGACTTACTTTTACCGTTGCTGGAACTGATATTACTTTAACTTCCCTTGCAATTGCTGCAATTGCCGGTATTCTCTTAAATGCAATTTTACCTGGCAATGATTATCACTTTGGAAAGGATGTTGAGGCAGATTCAAACCGTGGTATTGATATGATGCCGAACCTGCATGAAGATACAAGCTATGGGGATCACGAAGAGTAGTGAATGTCGCAGATTTTGTGGTGCTTTCTTAGGGTGTAAAGGGCAGATATAAGTGTCCTCCCACAAGTCAATAATTTTATGTAATGAAAAAGAAAAACGGTATAAACGAAATATTATGTTTCTGTTCGCTGG
>OLOR01003595.1_pt1 | contig 10733 bp, 7 predicted proteins | sample 1672521 | NCBI WGS metagenome assembly OLOR01 (sample SAMEA3136695, study PRJEB25190) | human gut metagenome | biome: human gut; feature: human-associated habitat; material: faeces | place: Austria | collected 2013
TGGGCAAGGTGTATATTGTGGTGTTGTGCAAATGCGGCACCAAGTGTAGGGGTAAAGGGTTATACCGTAAGTTTTCTCCCCCACTCGCTTCGCGGGAGCCCCTCGCAGAGGGGGCCTTTAGGGGGCTATACCGGAAACTTTGTTGATAAAGTAGCCACTCCTTAGTCCGCTGCGCGGACAACTCCCCTCTAGTCTAGGGGCGCCACGGGGCGTCGGGGACGCCGCCCCCCTACATACCATAAATGAAGTTCGCGCCAAGCGGGCCGATGCTAGCATCAGCCCCTACAGAATGGGTGGTGTAAGAGGGACAGCATATAGAAAGATACTTGCGCTTTTATCTTGCAGGCTTTATACTGGTATTATTATAATGTATGGATGGTCAACTGCCATGATGAAGATTTACCGTACCCAGGACAAGCAGCTTACCCGCGTTGATGAGATCGGCGAGGGGTGCTGGGTCTGCCTGAACAGCCCGGATGAGAACGAGGCTCGCCTGGTGGCCTCTACCTTAGATATAGAGCCTGCCGACCTGATGGCCGCTACCGACCCGGAAGAGTCGGCCCGTATCAGCCTGGAGGATGGCTACACCCTCATCATCGTGGACATTCCCATCAAGGTGCCTGACTCCGGCGAGGGCATCTACACCACCATCCCGTTGGGCATCATCCTGACGCAGGAGCTGATCGTCACGGTCTGCTCGGTGGACACACCTGTTATCGGCGACTTCACCGCCTGCCGGGTCAAGGGCTTTTCCACCCGCAAAAAGATGCGGTTCGTCTACCAGCTGCTCTATCGTGCGGCCTCGATGTACCAGCAGGAGCTGCGGCTCATTGACCGCCGCCGCCAGGCCATTGAGAAAAACCTGTCCGGCGACTTGAAGGACAGCGACCTGATGGAATTGCACGGCTTAGAGTCCACGTTGGTCTACTTTGCCACCAGCTTACGGGCCAATGCCACGGTTCTGGACCGCCTGACCCGCTACAAACGGCTGGAGCAGTACCCCGACGACCGCGAACTGCTGGACGACGTTATCGTTGAGATCCGCCAGGCCATCGAGATGACCAGCATCTACCGCGACGATATAAAAGGTACGCGGGAGCTGTTCAGCTCGATTTTGGACAACCGCCTGAACAACGCCATGAAATATCTGACCAGCATCACCCTGCTGATGGCCGTGCCAACCGTCATCAGCGGCCTGTACGGCATGAACGTGCGGGCGGACGGCATGCCTTTTGCCAACTCCACCGCCGGTTTCGCCATCGTGCTGGGGCTGACGCTGGCACTGTGCATCCTGTCGGCCTGGGTGCTGCACAAAAAACACATGTTGTAAAACCAAAGCCTGCCCAAAAAAGCAGGCTTTTGCTGTAACATTTCCGCCCGCTTTCCTTATATAAAGGTATAAAGGAGGTTTAAGCATGGAGGATGCTGCCATCGTGGCCCTGTACTGGGCCCGGGACGAGCAGGCACTGGCCGAGACCGCCACTAAGTTCGGCGCGTACTGCCGCAAAATTGCCGACAATATCCTGCACAGCGCCCACGACGTGGAAGAATGTGAAAACGATACCTGGCTGGCCGCCTGGAACAGCATGCCGGATAACCGGCCCGCACGGTTGGCCCCCTACCTGGGGCGCATCACCCGCAACCTGGCGCTGGACCGCCTGGACAAAGCCACGGCCCAAAAGCGCGGCAGTGGGCAGACCTTTGCACCGCTGGACGAATTGGCCGAGTGCGTGGCCGCCCCCGGCAGTGTGGAGGATACCTTCGACGCCGCCGAGACCGGGCGGCTCATCAGCGAGTTTTTGCGCACCCTGCCCGAGGGGACCCGCAATATTTTTCTGCGGCGGTACTGGTACTGCGATGCCACCGCCGACATTGCGGCGCGTTACGGCTTGACCGAGAGCAAGGTCCGCGTGACGCTGCACCGCACCCGCGGCAAGCTGGCCGCATACTTACAAAAGAAGGGGGTGGCCGTATGAACGAACGCCAGTTATTTGAGGCCATCGGCCGGGTGGACGATGACCTGATCCTGGCGGCCGACCGCCCCGCCGTGCGCCGCCGCAAGAAACCTGTATACTGGATGCCCGCGCTCTCGGCGGCCGCCTGCGCCGGGCTGCTGATGGTCGGCGTAGCCGGTTGGCGCGCCGGAAGCAGCAAGAACGACTTTATGGAAAGCGCCGCTGCTGCCGCCGAGACCGCCCCCGAAGCAGCAGCCGCCCCTGATGAACCGCTGATGAGCGCCGCCAGCCCTTACGCGGACGAGGGCAGTTCCCCCGTGGAGGATAACACCGACGGAACCTACAAAGCCGAGGACAGCACCGAATCCAGCATTGCCATCGCCCCGGCGCACGCCGTGATGCTGGAAGGTGTTATCTACTACGACACCTGCACGGTCAGCGGCACCGACGTCAAGGCCGCCCCCGACGGCACCATTACCTCCACCGTGGACAGTGACTCTTTTCCCACCGAAGATGGGCAATCCAACTTCGGCACCGGCTACGCCTACCGCTACGGCAGTGAGAACGGCACACTGGAGGTGCAGATCGACGGCGAATGGTGGATCTTTGCCGCCAACCAATAAGCAAACAGCATTTAGCAAAACGCCCAAAACTGCGGAATCGGTTTTGGGCGTTTTGCAGATTCAGCTACTATACCCTGCTTTTTGCTTGCAGTTTTTGGTGGTTATGCTACAATAATTTTAATCATCGCAAATACCCGCCAAAGGAAGTGCCTTATGAAAAAGTACATTATGGCGCTTGACGCCGGAACGACCTCGAACCGCTGCATCCTGTTTGACCACGACGGCAAAATTTGCAGCGTGGCCCAGAAAGAATTCACCCAGTATTTCCCCAAACCGGGCTGGGTCGAGCATGATGCCAACGAGATCTGGACCACCCAGCTGGGCGTGGCCCTCTCTGCCATGAACAAGATTGGTGCCACCGCCGAGGATATCGCCGCCATCGGCATTGCCAACCAGCGCGAGACCACCATCGTGTGGGACCGCGACACCGGCGAGCCGATCTACCACGCCATTGTGTGGCAGTGCCGCCGCACCAGCGAATACTGCGATAAGCTGAAAGCCGAAGGCTACACCGAGATGATCCGGGAAAAGACCGGTCTGATCATTGATGCTTACTTCTCCGCCACCAAATTAAAGTGGATTCTGGACAACGTAGAGGGTGCGCGGGAAAAGGCCGAGGCCGGGCAGCTGATGTTCGGCACCGTGGAGACCTGGCTGATCTGGAAGCTGACCTGCGGCAAGGTGCATGTGACCGACTACTCCAACGCCAGCCGGACGATGCTGTTCAACATCCACACGCTGGATTGGGACGACGACATCCTGAAGCTGCTGGACATCCCCCGCAGCGTGCTGCCCAAGCCCGTTTCCAACAGCGAATTTTACGAGTATGCTGATCCGATGCACTTCTGCGGCGCCATCAAAATCGCCGGTGCAGCAGGCGACCAGCAGGCCGCGCTGTTCGGCCAGACCTGCTTTAACAAGGGCGAGGCCAAAAACACCTACGGCACCGGCGGCTTTTTGCTGATGAACACCGGCGACCACCCCGTGCGCAGCAAAAACGGCCTGCTGACTACCATCGCCTGGGGGCTGAACGACCAGGTGAACTATGCGCTGGAAGGTTCCATTTTCGTCGCCGGTGCAGCCATTCAATGGCTTCGGGACGAGCTGAAGATTTTGGAGGACAGCCGCGACTCCGAGTACATGGCCCGCAAGGTGCCGGACACCAACGGCTGCTACGTGGTGCCCGCCTTCACCGGTCTGGGCGCCCCCCACTGGGACCAGTACGCCCGCGGCACCATCGTAGGCCTGACCCGCGGCTGCAACAAAAACCATATCATCCGCGCCACGCTGGACAGCCTGTGCTATCAGGTCAACGACGTGCTGGACGCCATGAGTGCTGACTCCGGCATCCGCCTGTCCACGCTGAAAGTGGACGGCGGCGCGGCAGCCAACAACTACCTGCTGCAGACCCAGGCCGACATCAGCAACGCGCCGGTGGAGCGGCCTTCCTCGGTGGAGACCACCGCCCTGGGTGCGGCGTACCTGGCAGGTCTGGCCGTCGGCTTCTGGTCCGGGCCGGAGGAACTGGCGAAAAAACACGCTATCGACAAAATGTTTGTGCCTGACATCTCCGAGGAAGAGCGCCGCAAGCGGCTGCGCGGCTGGCACAAGGCCGTGCGCTGCGCCTACAACTGGGCGCGGGACGACGACGAGGACGAATAATGCACACCCCATGGCTGCCCCTTTTGCCAGGAGCAGCCATTTTTCTATTGAAAAAGCAGCCTTATAATGTTATTATAAAATGAATGGTTGTATCCCTGTAACCGACAGCCTGGACAACGGAGGTCCTGCATGCATTATCACAAATCCAAATTTCTGCGGTTTGCAAACGCCGCTTTCGAGTTTCTGCTGCTGATCCTTACTTTCATCTTTGCCGGCTGGCTGCGCAGCTACACACCCATGGGCAGCCAGTTCTTTATGTGGGACATCTGGACGTTCCTGCCCATTTCGGCCCTGTATGCACTGGTGATCGTAGGCTGTAACGCCGTGCTGGGCAGCTACCGCACACTGCACCTGCGCAACAGCATCAAGCAGCTTTTTCTTATCGCGCTGACCAGCCTGATGGGCCTGGCGCTGATGGCTACTGCGTTTTACGTGTTCCGCGTCAGCCAGCTTTCCCGTCTGCTGCTGGTATATTATTACCTGCTGTCGGTCATTATGATCTACCTCAAGCGGCTGGTGTTTGACAGGCTGGCGGATGCTTACGTGCGTAAGCACGACATCGTGCCCCGGGCGCTGCTCATCGGCGGCGGGCAGCTGGCTCACCGCTTCTTCCGCGATGTGATCGAGGGCCGCGGAAGCACCGCCATGCAGTATGTAGGCTACCTGGACGCCGCCCCCCGCGAGGGTCTGCCCGCTTATCTGGGTACCGTGGACAGCCTGTACGAACTGCTGCAGACCCACAAGGTCGATATGATCGTACTGGCCCAGGATGTGCAGGATGTAGCTACTACCCAGCGCATTATGATGCTGGCCGACAACTTCCACCTGCGGGTAACCGCAGTGCCGGTGTACAATGATTACGTCAGCACCCGCACCGAGATCAGCACCCTGGGCGGCATGCGGTTCGTGGACCTGCGCCTGCTGAACACCTGCGAGATCATGGGCGTAAATATTGTTGTCACCGACATGGAAAAGACCGTCCGTCTACTGGAGGAAAAGCTGGAGGATTGGCGCGGCAAATACATCTGCGTGGCCAACGTCCACACCACTGTGACCGCCCACGACGACCCCACCTACCAGGCCGTGCAGAACGGCGCCGTAATGGCCTTGCCGGACGGCGGCCCGCTGTCCAAATTCAGCCGCGAGCAGGGCTATGTGGACGCCGCCCGCGTGACCGGCCCCGACCTGATGAAAGAGATGCTGAAAGAGAGCGCGGACAAGCACTACCGCCACTATTTCTACGGCTCTACGCAGGAAACGCTGGATATTTTAAAAGCAACTATTGAGAAGAACTACCCCGGCGCGGTGATTGCCGGCATGTACTCGCCGCCGTTCCGTCCCCTCACGCCTGAGGAGGACGCCGCCGTCATCCGCCGCATCAACGAGACCAAGCCGGATTTCGTCTGGGTCGGCCTGGGTGCCCCCAAGCAGGAGCGCTGGATGGCCGCCCACGAGGACAAGGTACAGGCCGTGATGGTGGGTGTGGGTGCCGCTTTTGACTACGAAGCCGGCAACATCCGCCGCGCCCCCATGTGGATGCAGCGCCACAACCTGGAATGGCTGTACCGCCTGATGCAGGACCCCAAGCGCCTGTTTAAGCGCTACCTGACCACCAACATCAAATACCTGTGGTGGACCTGGAAACAATGACCCTATCGCCATCGCACACCGCGGTGGCGTTTTTTGTCCCACGCAAAAGCCGTCCTCTGCGAGACAGCTTCCCCCGATACGGGGGAGGTGGCACGAAGCGTCAGAAGGGGAGCGGTGGCTGCGCGACAGCACAGACGGAGGGAGAGAGCCTTCGATAAGGCTCTCATTCAGGATTGCAGAAAGTTTTTCTCTAAGGAGTTTGTATAAATGAAACGACTCGTCATCGGTCTGCTGGCCCACGTGGACAGCGGCAAAACCACCCTGGCCGAGGGCCTGCTCTACCGTGCCGGTGTGCTGCGCAAGCTGGGCCGGGTGGACCATAAGGATGCCTTTCTGGACACCGACGCCCAGGAGCGCGCCCGGGGCATTACCATTTTCTCCAAGCAGGCCATGCTGACGCTGCCTGCCCTGCCGGACGCCGAGGAGACCACCCTGACCCTGCTGGACACCCCCGGCCACGTGGATTTTTCCGCCGAGGCCGAGCGCGCTTTGCAAGTGCTGGATTACGCGGTGCTGGTCATCAGCGGCACCGACGGCGTGCAGGCCCACACCGAAACGCTGTGGAAGCTGCTGGCACGTTACCGCGTACCTACCTTTATCTTCGTCAACAAGATGGACCTGCCCGGGGCGGATGCCGCCGTGCGCCTGCGGGAGCTGCGTGGGCGGTTCGGGGATGGCTGTGTGGATTTCACCACCGCGCCGGACCCCGAGGCCCTGGCCCTGTGCAGCGAACCACTGATGGAGGAAGTGCTGGCCAGCGGTATTCCCAGCCGCGAGACTCTGCTGATGGCTATTGCGCGGCGGCAGGTGTTCCCCTGCTTTTTTGGCGCAGCCCTGCGGCTGGACGGCCTGGATGGCCTGCTGCATGGTCTGCAATCCCTGACCCGAATGCCCCCCGCCTGGGGCGAATTCGGCGCACGGGTGTTCAAAGTCAGCGAGGATGCCGGCACCCGCCTGAGCTGGCTGAAAGTAACCGGCGGCGTGCTGCACGTAAAAGATACGCTGCCGGGCGGCGAAAAGGCCGACACCCTTCGCCTGTACAGCGGCGGCAAGTTCCGGCTGGTCAGCGAGTGCCTGCCCGGCACCGTGGTGGCCGTGACCGGCCCCGCCAACACCCGCCCCGGCCAAGGCCTGGGGGCCGAGGCCGACGCCAGCGCCCCACTGCTGGAGCCGGTGCTGAACTACCGGGTGGATTGCCCAGACGCCGACCCCCACACCGTGTTAAGAGCGCTGCAAACCCTGGAGGACGAGGACCCGCAGCTGCATGTGGCCTGGCGCGCCGATTTGGCCGAGGTGCATGTGCAGCTGATGGGCGAAGTGCAGCTGGAAATTTTGCAGAACATCCTGCAGGAGCGGTTCAAGCTGACCGTCACCTTCAGCGAGGGCGGCATTTTGTACAAAGAGACCCTCACCGCTGCCGTCGAGGGCATCGGCCACTACGAGCCTCTGCGCCATTATGCCGAGGTGCACCTGCTGCTGGAGCCCGGCCTCCGGGGCAGCGGCGTGCAGCTGGCGGCGGACTGCCCGCCGGATAGTCTGGCCGAAAACTGGCAGCGCCTGGTGCTGACCCATCTGGCCGAGCGCACCCATCCCGGCGTGCTGATCGGTGCGCCGCTGACCGATGTGAAGATCACGCTCGCTGCAGGCCGCGCCCACCAAAAACACACCGAGGGCGGGGACTTCCGCCAGGCCACCTACCGCGCCGTGCGCCAGGGCCTGCGGATGGCCGAAGCCAAAAACACCGTGCAATTGTTGGAGCCGTGGTATGAGTTCACGCTGGAGCTGCCCGCCGATTGCCTGGGCCGCGCCATGGCCGATGTGCAGCGGATGTGCGGCAGCTTTGAGCCTCCCCTCGCCCAGGGCGACACCGTGACCCTGACCGGCCGCCTGCCGGTAGCCACTGCCCGGGGCTATGCCCGGGAAATTGCCGCCTACACCCACGGCCTGGGCCGCTGGTCTGTGCTGCCCGCCGGGTACGATGCCTGCCACAACGCCGACGAAGTGCTGGCTGACTTTGGCTACGACCCGGACGCCGATGTGGAGAACCCGGCCGACTCGGTCTTTTGCAGCCACGGCGCGGGGTATCTCGTCCGCTGGGATGAGGTGCCTGCCAAAGCCCATGTGGACAGCAGGCTTGCCCGCCGCCTGGACAGCCCCGCCGGGGTGAACACCGATGCCGCCGATGAGGACGAGGAAGTACAGGCCAACAACGCCCGCCGCCGCGCGGCCGCCTACCGGGGCACGCTGGAGCAGGACAAGGAACTGCTGGCGATTTTTGAGCGCACCTATGGCAAGATCAAGCGCCGTGGCCAGCCCGCCGGGGCGGATAACGACGGCAAAGCCGCCCGCACCGCCATGCACACCCGCCCGGCCCCGGTGGTGACTTCTTCCGCCCCTGCCAAGCCCCAACCCACCGGGCCGGACTACCTGCTGGTGGACGGCTACAACGTGATTTTTGCCTGGGATGAATTGCGCAAAATGGCCGAGACGAACCTGGATGCCGCCCGCCGCCGCCTGATGGACATTTTGTGCAACTACGCCGGGTACAAGCGCTGCGTGCCCATCTTGGTATTTGACGCTTACAAAGTACGCGGCGGCACGCGGGAAGTAGAAAAGCACCACAACCTGTACGTAGTCTACACCCAGGAGGCCGAGACCGCCGACATGTACATCGAGCGCACCACCCACGAGCTGGCCAAGGACCACCGCACCCGCGTGGTGAGCAGCGACGGTGCCGAGCAGATCATCGTGCTGGGCAACGGTGCCCTGCGCGTCTCCGCCCGCGCTTTCGCCGAGGAAGTAGCCGCAGTAGAAAAGGAAATACGAGAGTTTTTGCAGAATTGACGCACCGCTTAAAGGCTCCCTTGTGCAAAGGGATATGTCACCGACGGTGACTGAGGGATCGTTTCGTTTACCTGGCAAGTCGGTTTGCCCCGCAAGGTCACAATCCCCCAGTCTGCGCTTGCGCGCAGGCAGCCCCCTTTACACAAGGGGGCCTTTTTTGTTTGCACTATTTCTCATTTAGAAATGATTTTGAAAAACGCCTGTGCTATACTGGTGTCAAATCCAAAGGAAGGAGATGCCCGCCATGCGGCCTATCTTAATTGTCGAGGACGAGCCCGCCATTGCCGACTTAATTGAAATGACGCTGGAGCCCCTGGGCCAGCCGCTCATCAAGGCACACACCGGCAACGAAGCCGCCAACCTGCTGGAGTCCACGCTGTTCGACCTTATTCTGCTGGACGTGATGCTGCCCGGCGTGGACGGCTTTACCCTGATGGACTACATTGCCCCTACGGGCACGCCGGTCATCTTTTTAACGGCCAAAGCCACGGTGGAGGACCGGGTGCGCGGGCTGCGGCTGGGCGCGTATGACTACATCGTCAAGCCCTTTGCCCCGCCGGAGCTGCTGGCCCGGGTGGAAGGCCTGCTGCGCCACACCGGCCGCCGGGCCGCCACACTGCAAGCTTTCGATGCCGTCATCGACCCGGACAACCACATCGTCACCCAAAACGGCACCCGCGTAGAGCTGACGCCCCGGGAGTTTGATCTGCTGCTGGCCCTTGTCCGTGCCCGGGGGCAGCTGCTCTACCGCGAGGCCCTGTATGAGCGAGTCTGGGGCCTGGACAGCAATGCCGGGCCGCGCACGGTAGACATCCACATCCACCGCCTGCGCAAAAAGCTGCACTGGGATCATAAGATCGTGACCGTACCCAAAGTAGGGTACAAGTTATTGCCGTAACCTCTAAAAGGCCCCCTCCCAGAGGGGGCCGTCACCCCCCTACCGCCTTAGAAAGGAGGCCCCCCATGAAACGCTCCCTCGCCCTTGCTGTCTGCGGCTTTTCGCTGGTGCTGGCACTGGTGGGCGGGTGGCTGGCGGACCGCCAGTTCACCGCCGCGCTGGATACCCTGGCGGATCAGGCTGTATTGCAGCACCAGCGCAATCTGTTCGGCTATGCCGACACCCTGCAGGAAGTCAAGGCCGACGACTCGCCCCACATGATCCTGGCGGACGACAGCGGCACCCGCTATGTCAACGCCAGTGATAAAGCCTTTGCCGGGCAGCTGTATTTTGACCGCCAGCGGCTGATCGTGGGGTCGGTCCCCTGTACCTTTGCCCTGCTGGACCAGACCGGCCAGGTCATCTACTCCAAGCTGCCCGACACCATCCCCGAAAGTGAATTGGCCGCACTAAAAGACGCCGACACAACCACGATGCGCCTTTGCGGGCAAACATTGCTGCTCTGCGATCAAGTTGCCGGGGCCAGCAGTCAGCGCGTCTGGGTCTGGATGGTCACAGCGCTGGATGCCGGTTCAGCCTACGCCGCCCGCACCGCCACGCTGCGCCAGTGGTTCTTATTGCAGGCCGTGCTGACGCTGGCGGCACTGTTGATGGTCCACCACACCACTGCCCTGCAGCAGCTGAACGACCGCCAAAGCCGTTTTGTGGCCGACCTGACCCATGAGCTGAAAACGCCCCTGACCAGCATGATCGGCTACGCCGACTTACTGCGCGGCGGCGAACTGCCGCCCGAAAACCAGCGCCGCGCCGCCGATGCCATCTACCATGAATCCACCCGGCTGGAAAGCCTGAGCCAACAGCTGCTCAGCCTGCAAGACCTGCGGCAGGAAGCCCTGACCCTGACCGCCGTGCCGGTGGCCGCCGCCTTTGAGGATGTGGCCCGCAGCCTGCCCGATTGCCCCGTGACCCTCGAAAAGACCTGCCCAGAGGACGCCGCCGTGCGGGCCGACCGGGTACTGCTGGCAGACCTGCTGCGTAACCTTGTGTTGAACGCCGCCCACGCCAGCGCACCGGGCAGCACGGTTGCGCTGAGTTGCCTGC
>OLOR01003596.1_pt1 | contig 10733 bp, 9 predicted proteins | sample 1672521 | NCBI WGS metagenome assembly OLOR01 (sample SAMEA3136695, study PRJEB25190) | human gut metagenome | biome: human gut; feature: human-associated habitat; material: faeces | place: Austria | collected 2013
CTTCTCGAAGGCCGCCGCGTAGTCGCGCGTGATGAGGGTGCGCACCTGCTGGGCCTTTTTGTAGTAGGCGTCGTAGTAGCCGGAGGACAGCACATAGGTGCCGAGCATGATGCGGCGCTGTACCTCGGCGCCGAAGCCCTCGGAACGGCTCTTGGTGTACAGCTCGATGATGTCATCGCCTGCATTCGGGGTACGGTAGCCGTACTTTACGCCATCGAAACGGGCAAGGTTGGAGGAAGCCTCTGCAGAAGAGAGGATGTAGTAGATCGGCAGTGCGTACTCAACGAGCGGCAGAGAGATCTCAAATACCTCTGCGCCGAGTGCCTTGTACGCCTCTGCAGCCGCCATAACGTTCTTGCGAACGGCATCCGAGATGCCCTCGCCGAAATACTCCTTCGGCAGACCGATCTTGAGACCCTTGACGTCTGCGTTCAGGTTTGCGCGCAGCGAACCCTCAAACGGGGTCTTGACAGAGGTGGAATCGTGCAGCGGATCGTGACCGGTAACCGCATCGAGCAGCATGGCTGCGTCCTCGATGGAGCGGCCGAACGGGCCGATCTGGTCGAGAGAAGATGCGAATGCGATCAGGCCGTAACGGGAAACCGCACCGTAGGTCGGCTTGAGACCGACAACGCCGCAGAAGGACGCCGGCTGACGGATAGAGCCGCCGGTATCCGAGCCGAGCGCCAGCGGAGCCTCGCCTGCTGCAACAACAGCAGCGGAGCCGCCGGAGGAACCGCCCGGTACGCGGTCGAGGTTATGCGGGTTGTGGGTCGGGTGCATAGCCGAATTCTCGCAGGAGGAGCCCATTGCGAACTCGTCCATGTTGGCCTTGCCGGTGATGACCGCATCGGAAGCAATCAGCTTCTCCATAACGGTTGCATTGTACGGCGGCTTGAAATTGCCCAGCATCTTGGACGCGCAGGTGGTCAGCGTGCCCTTGGTGCAGATGTTGTCCTTAATGGCGATCGGGATACCGGCCAGCGCGGACAGCGTATCGCCGCTCGCGCGCTTCTTGTCAACCGCTTCTGCCTGTGCCAGCGCGGACTCCTCGGCTACGGTAACGTAGCCCTGAACCTTATCCTCTACCGCCTTGGTGCGGGCAAAAACGTCCTTTGCCAGCTCTACTGCGGAGATTTCCTTTTTGCCGAGCAGCTCGGACAGCTCGGACGCAGTTTTTTCGTAAAGTGCCATGATTCTGTCCCCTCCTTACTCGACAACACGCGGAACTGCTACGCCGCCGCACTGGAAGTCCGGTGCATTCGGCTCGATCAGCTCATCCGGCGTGAATTCCTGGATCACTTCGTCCTCGTGGAACGCATTCTTGCGCTCGGTGTTGATAACATCGGTGATATCGCCCAGATCAAGCTCAGCCAGCTTGTCCACCATTGCGACGATACCCTGCATGTCATCGGCCAGACGGTCGAAAATACCGCCGGTCGAATCCAGACGTGCCAGGGACGCGATGTGCTCAATTTCTTTTCTGGAAATTGCCATATCAATTCTCCTCCATTTATATTTATTCTGAAATCGCTTTGTAATTGAAAATTGAGAATGGATAATGGAGAATTAAGGTATCGCGCCTTGCGCGATTATTTAATATCGGCGCTATGCGCCGTACATTCATTTTCCATTTTCAATTATCCATTTTCAATTATGCCTACTCTGCATTGGTTATCATCGTGCGGAATTCTTCTTCCGTCAAGACCGGGATTCCCAGCTCTGCCGCCTTCTGCAGCTTACTGCCGGCATTCTCGCCTGCGACGACATAGCTGGTCTTTTTCGAGACCGAACCGGCCGCTTTGCCGCCGAGAGACTCGATCAGATCGTTGATCTCCTTGCGGGTATAGAGCGTCAGGCTGCCGGTTGCCACAATGGTCTTTCCGGCGAGCAGGTCGCTCTTTGCGGTCTTTTCACCGATGAAGTTGACGCCGTGTGCGTGCAGCTTCTCGATGAGCGTATGCGACTGCGGCAGCTCACGCCATGCGGCGATGCTCTCCGCCGTGGTCTGTCCGATGTCGCGGATCTCGGTCATCTCCTCGACCGGCGCAGTCAGCAGCGCATCAAGCGAGCCGAAGTGGTCGCTTAGGATGCGGCCCGCCTTCTGGCCGACATGCCGAATGCCGAACGCGAACAGCAGCCGCGACAGGTCGCGGGTCTTGCTCGCTTCAATCGAGCGGACAAGATGGTTTGCCCAGACGTCCACCTTTTTGCCGAGCGGCAGCAGCTGCTCGACCGTCAGGTCGTACAGGTCAGCCGCCGACTTGACCAGTCCGGCGTCGATCAGCTTCTGCAGGTTGCCCTCGCCGCAGCCGTCGATGTCCATCGCGTCACGCGATGCAAAGTGCATCAGGTTTCGCAGCAGCTGCGCCGGACACGAGGCACTCGTGCAGCGGATAGCCGCCTCGTCCTCATCGTCGTACACAGGCGCGCCGCAGACCGGGCAGAACTTCGGGAACTCATACGGCACGGAATCCAGCGGGCGCCGGTCCTTTTCCACGCCGATGATCTCCGGAATGATTTCTCCGGCTTTTCGGACGGAAACAATGTCGCCCACGCGGGCATCGAGCTGACGGATAAAATCGCGGTTGTGCAGCGTTGCGCGGGACACCGAGGTGCCCGCAAGCCGTACCGGCTCGAGCACGGCATTCGGTGTCAGCACGCCGGTGCGTCCCACCGTGATGACGATATCCTTGAGAAGCGTCTGCTTGACCTCGGGCGGGTATTTGTACGCCGCCGCCCACCGAGGGAATTTCGCGGTCGAGCCGAGCGTTTCACGCTGCGCGAAGGAGTTGACCTTGACAACAGCACCGCCAATGTCGAAATCCAGCTCACCGCGGGTCTCACCCATGTTCTCAATCTCGCGCTGCACGTCCTGCGGGTCGGTGTAGACCGGATAGCGCGGGCTTGTCGGGAAGCCGAGGCTCTTGAGGTAATCGAGCGCCTGCACATGGCTTTCCATCGGCAGCTCGTCGCTGTTCTGAATGTTGAAGCAGAAGATGGACAGCCTGCGCTCGCGCGTTATCCTGCTGTCCTTCTGCCGCAGAGAGCCGGCAGCCGCGTTGCGCGGATTGGCAAGCAACGGCTTGTCATGCAGCTCCAGCTCGGCGTTGAGTGCGTCGAACACGGACTTTTTCATGTAGACCTCACCGCGCACAATGAGATGCGGCGGTGCGTTCTCCAGCTTTTTCGGGATGTCCTTGATGGTTTTGAGGTTCTTGGTTACGTCCTCGCCCACCTGACCGTCACCGCGTGTCGCACCGCGGACGAACTCGCCGTCTACATACTCCAGTGCGACCGAAAGGCCGTCGATCTTGTACTCGACAACGTACTCCGCCTGTCCGACGGCATTCTCCACACGGGAATAGAACTCGCCGAGTTCGTCAAACGAGAAAACATCCTGCAGGCTTTCGAGTGGGTAGGCGTGCGTCACCTTGGCAAACCGGCTGCTCGCCGTGCCGCCGACCCGCTGGGTCGGAGAGTTCGCGTCTGCCATCTCCGGATGCTCAGCCTCGAGCGCGCGAAGCTGACGCTGCAGCATGTCGTACTCATAGTCGGTGATCTCGGGCGCGTCCTCGTTATAGTATTTTTCGTTGTGATACCGCAGCTGCTCCCGCAGAGCGGTAATCTGCTCACGCACGTCCATAATAAAACTCCTTTGGTGTGGGCAAATACTCACACAGATTAAGTATACCAAATAATCCGATATTTTTGAAGTATTATTTTCCGGTTTCGTGAGAAATATCCGAATTTTCCTCGTAATCGCGGATTTCGCCGAGCAGATCAGAGCCGGAGCCGCTGATATAGGCGTACCGTTCGGGCACCGTGCCGACGATAACCGTGTCCGTGACCGGGTACGTCGAGACGATTTCCCGGTCTTCTCCGCCGAACGGCGTGAGAATGCGGAAGCCGGCGTGCACCTCGATGAGAATCCGGTGGCGCGTCTGGTTGATGCCCGCCGAGGTAAACGCGCTGACGAACCGCGCCTCCATCTGAGCAAGCCCCGCAAGACCGACCTTCACCCTCGGGCCCATTCCGGTAAACAAACTGGGCGCGAATACCGTGCCGAGCGGCACCTCGGTCTGCGTTTCCTCCAGATAATCCAGCCGGTCAAACAGACCGTTGACGATACGCGCCTTCACCTTTCCGACTGCGATAATATCCGTACGCAAGGCCGTGATGCGGTTGTCGCTGTCGCGCTCAAGCACCACAAGGTCGGCAAATTCGTCCGGATGGGAGAAAACCTCGTCCTCCATCAGCGTGTTGATCTCCTTGATGGCGCTGTCCTCGCAGACGTTGACGGCGTACTCCATGAAAATGCGCTGAAAGCGTATAGTCAGCAGACCAAGACCAGCCGCTAATAGCAGTATCAGCATGGCAAGCGCCAGTCTCCTGCCGTTTTTCCGTCTGCGCCGCATAATACCACCCCAGACAGTATATGCAGTCGAGGGAGGAGATAGGAGTGAATGGTGGTTTACGTTTCATGCGGGGCGGGCTGTGGTCAGCCTGCCCTACGGTATGGGTAAATCAATAAATTTCACTCCTGCCTTGCAAAACGCTGTCCAAAGCAAAAAAGAAGCACCTGAAACAGGTGCTTCTTTGCGCTTGTTATGAAACCGGAGAGGGATTAGTCCTCTTCGTCCTCGAGCAGAGCACGGATGGACAGAGATACCTTCTTCTTCTCGTCGTTGATGTCGATGATCTTAGCCTCGACAACCTGGCCAACCTCCAGCTCGTCCTCCGGCTTTGCGATGCGGTGATCAGCGATCTGAGAAATGTGGATCAGGCCGTCAACGCCCGGTACGATCTCAGCGAATGCGCCGAACGGCATGAACTTGAGGATCTTAACCTCAGCAACAGAACCGATGTCGTACTTGGACTTGAATACGTTCCACGGATTGTCCTCCTCGCGCTTGTAGCCGAGGGAGATCTTCTTGTTTTCCTTATCCAGACCGATAACGAATACCTTTACCTTGTCGCCAACAGAAACGACCTCGGACGGGTGCTTGATGCGGCCCCAGGACAGCTCGGAGATGTGAACCATGCCGTCTACGCCGCCGATGTCTACGAATGCGCCGTAGGAAGTCAGGGACTTAACGGTGCCGTCGTACTCGTTGCCGATCTCGATGGTGTTCCAGATCTGCTCAGCAGCAGCCTTGCGAGCCTCCTGCTGGATCTGACGGATAGAACCAACAACGCGCTTGCGCTGACGGTTGATCTCGGTGATATAGAAGGACTGCTTGGTCTTAACCAGCTGGCTCATCGGCTGATCCTTCGGTACGCCGGTCTGGGATGCCGGGATGAATACGCGAACGCCGTGTGCAGTTGCAACAACACCGCCGCGGTTCTCCTCAACGATAACACCCTCAACAACGGTGTGCTCCTCGTAAGCCTTCTCAACGGTCTCCCAGCCCTTCAGCTGATCAACGCGCTTCTTGGACAGAGTGATGGTACCCTCGCCGTCGTTTACGCGAACAACAACAGCCTCGATCTCGTCGCCAACGTGGATGTTGGCAGCTACGTCATAGTTCGGGTCGTCAGACAGCTCACCCAGCGGGATATACGCAGTGTGCTTAACGCCCAGATCTACCTGTACGTCGTTATTGGAAATACCTACAACGGTGCCGGTTACCTTTTCTCCATTATTTAAAGTCTTGAAGGACTCCTCCAGCATTGCTGCAAAGTCCTCACCAGTTTCAATCTTGGTTTCTTCGCTCATCATGTTACTGACCTCCTTAATTATCCATGCCGGTGTGGATGCTCCCGCCGTGATCCCGATGTGCTGGTGCTGCCCGAGCTCCTGCGTAGTAAGCTCTGCCGCGTCTTCGATGTAGCGCACATCCGAGCACAGCGACCGGCTGATCTCATACAGCCGTTTGGTGTTGGAGCTTTTCTTATCTCCGATCACGATCATTTGATCCGATACACCGGCAAGCAGACGAGCCTCCGACTGGCGCTCATCCGTCGCTTTACATATTGTATCAAAAATTTTGAGGTTTGTACACCTTTTTTTTATAAGTCCTACGGAAATATTCCAAATTGACCGGTTAACAGTGGTCTGTGCGACCAGAGAAATGGGTTTGTTTTCCATTTCAGGCCGTTCCGAGAAGGCTCTCGCCTGCTCCTCGCCCTCGAGCACGACCGACTCGCCGCACCAGCCCTGAATGCCCACAACCTCCGGATGTCCAGCGCTGCCGAGAATGACGATCAGCCGTCCGTCCGCGCTCTCTTTATCCGCAATTTTGTGTATTTTCCGCACAAAAGGGCAGGTTGCATCAAAGATTTCGCACTTTTTTGCTTGAAGCAGCGTGTATACATTTCGTGGTACACCGTGCGCCCGAATGAGCACGCCGGCACCGTCCGGAATGTCCTCAAGCGCATACGCGGTGTACACACCGAGTTTCTCCAGCCGCTCGATTTCGTGCATGTTGTGAATGATTTCACCATAGGCATAAATTTTTCCGTTTTTTTTCGCCTGCTGCTCGGCGAGGTCCACGGCACGGCGTACGCCGAAGCAGAATCCGGCGGTTTTGGCTACCGTTACGCTCATACCTGCTCCTTCAGCGCGTAGATGCGGCGCAGGATATCATCCGCGATCAGGCCGTAGTCCTTCTGCTTCGGATCCGGCGTGAACGGCTTGCCGATCACGACCGTGGCTCTGCAGCGGAAACGCTTGCCCTCGGTGATATACATCGGCAGGATCGGCGCCCGGGTCTTGACCGCCAGCATGGCCGCACCTTTCTTGGTTTCGCCCTCGGCGGCGTGGCGTGTGCCCTGCGGAAAGATGATGAGCTTCTGACCGGCACGAACCGAGCCGAGCGCGGTCTTGATGGCGGTGATATCCGCGCCCTCGCGGTCGATCGGAAAGGCGCCGAGCGCCGCGATCAGCCACGCGAATATCTTCTTCCGGAACAGCTCTTTTTTCGCCATCAGCCGTATCGGTGTCTTGCCGCCGAGTGCGACCGCCGCAAACGGCGGGTCGGACAGCTGCACATGGTTCGGACAGACAACGCAGCCGCCCTCCGGGATGTTTTCGCGTCCGATCACGCGATAGCCAAAGAAAATATGGAACGCCAGCGCTACCAGCGGCACAACCAGAGCCTGGAACCAGCGGTGGTACTTGAATTTCATGCCTTTTCCTCCGTTTTTTCACGAATAATACGCAGAACGGCCGCTATGCTCTCCTCGAGCGTCAGGCTGCTCGTATCCAGCAGAACCGCATCGTCCGCCTGTTTGAGCGGCGCAACGGCTCGCGTCATGTCCTGCCTGTCGCGCTCGTTGATATCGTGCAGGATGCCATCCATCGTCACCTGCTGGCCCTTCTCAATCAGCTCTTTATAGCGGCGCTCCGCGCGGGACTGTGCAGACGCGGTCAGGAAAATCTTGACCGGCGCATCCGGCAGGATGACCGTGCCGATATCGCGACCGTCCATCAGGATATTACCGTTTTTCGCCATATTGCGCTGGGTTTCCAGCAGAAACCGGCGTACTTCCGGCACCGCGGATACCTTGGACGCGTAGTACGAAATCTCCGGTGTGCGGATGGCTTCGGAGACATCCTCGCCGTTCAGGAGAACGTGCTGTGCGCCGGACTGATAGGTCAGCTGAATGGCAATCTCCGGCAGGGTTGCGATAATGCCTGCCGTATCCTCTCCGGCAATGCCCCTGCGGCACACCGCCAGACCGATGGAACGGTACATCGCACCCGTATCCACATATACATAGCCGAGTTTTGCCGCGGCAGCGCGTGCCACGGTGGATTTTCCGGCCCCGGACGGGCCGTCAATGGCAACCGAAATGTACTTCATCATGATTCCTCCTCCGCAGCCGACAGACCCGCCAGACGGCCCGTGGACCACGCAATCTGCAGGTTGAAGCCGCCCGTGTAGGCGTCCACATCGAGCACCTCACCTGCGAAATACAGGTGCGGCAGCTTTTTGGACTCCATGGTTTTCGGGCTGACCTCGCGGACGGACACGCCGCCCGTGGTGATAATCGCCTCGGCGATCGGACGCTTGCCGGAAATCTCGACCGGAAACGCCTTGAGTACGCGCAGCAGCGCCGCTCTCTGTGCCTTGGTGATGGAATTGACCTTCTCGCGCGGGTCGATGCCGCTCTTTCCGATCACCGCCGGACTCAGCTTCTTCGGGAGAAGCTCACCGAGCGCGTTGATAAAATCGCTGTTCTTGTGCTTGTCAAAGTCCGCGAGCAGACGCTTGTCGAGCGTCTTTTCGTCCAGCGCAGGCTTGAGATCAATCTCCACACGGTACTTTTTGCTGCCGAAATGGCGCATATGCGCACTCGCGGACAGCACCAGCGGACCGGACAGACCGAAGTGCGTGAACAGCATTTCACCGAAGTCCGAGTAGAGTTTCTTCTCGTTTTCATACACGGTCAGCTGCACGTTGCGCAGGCTGAGACCCATCAGCTTTTGACAGGTGTCACCGTCCTCGACCAGCGGCACGAGCGACGGATTTGCGGGCACAACCGTGTGTCACGCCTGCCTGGCGAAGCGATAGCCGTCACCGGTCGAGCCGGTCTGCGGATAGGATGCGCCGCCGGTCGCCACGATAACGCGATCCGCCTTGTACGTCTTGTGACCGGCACGAACGCCTGTGAGCACACCGTCCTCGATGAGCAGCTCGTCTGCGGTCGTATGTACGATGGTCACACCCGCCTTTTTCACCCACAGGAACAGCGCGTCAATGATGTCGGCTGCCTTGTCCGACTGCGGGAACACGCGGTTGCCGCGCTCAGTCTTGAGGGCAACGCCATGGTTCTCGAAAAAGTCCATCACGTCCGCCGGACCGAATCCGCCGAGCGCGGAATACAGAAAGCGCGGATTGACCGGCACGTTGCGCAGAACCTCCTGCACATCGCAGTTATTGCACACGTTGCAGCGGCCCTTGCCCGTGATAAACAGTTTGCGGCCAACTTTTTCGTTGGTTTCCAGCAGCGTCACCTGCGCGCCCTGCTCCGCGGCAGTCCCTGCCGCCATAAGACCGGCTCCCCCGCCGCCGCTTACGATAATGTTCAATTTATATCGTCCTCCGGTTTTTCATATACGTCGTATTCTTCCCAGATGCGCTCCAGCTTGTTAAATGTCTGCTCAATCTCATCGCGGCGGCTCATGCCGACAGCCACGATCAGTGCGTTGATGACCGACAAGGGCGCCACGAGCGAATCGACAAAGCTCGCCATATCGCTGCGTGCGAGCAGCACATGATCGGCCACACGCGCCAGCGGCGACAGCTGCGAGTCGGTCAGTGCGATAACGCGGGCACCGCGGTCGCGCGCGTACTTCATCGCACTCAGCGTGCGCTTGGAGTAGCGCGGGAAGCTGATGCCGAACAGCACATCACCCGGTCCGACACGGAGCACCTGCTCGAAAATCTCGCTGACGCTGTTCGTATGTACAAGCGTCACATTTTCAAACAAAAGGTTGAAGTAAAAGCCTAAAAAGCTGGCTAAAGCGCTCGAGGAGCGCACACCGAGGATATAGATCCGCTTGGCGCCCATGAGCGCGTCCACCGCGCCCTGAAAGGCATCGCGGTCGATCTCGTCGAGCGTTACACGGATCATGTCCGTATCCGCGTGCAGCACGGTCTGCAGCACATCGCGGCCGCCCATGCGGTCGCCCGCAACCTCCATGCGCTGCACCGAGGTCAGCTTGTTGCGGATCATCTCCTGCAGGGCACGCTGCAGGTGCGGATAGCCGTCATAGCCAAGCTCGGTCGCAAAGCGCACGACCGTGCTTTCACTCACGCCGACAGTCACACCCAAACGGCTCGCGGTCATGAACGCGGCCTTGTCGTAGTGCTCTAAGATAAAACGCGCGATCTGCTTCTGACCCTTGGAAAAGCCGGGCAGCTCGCTTTGAATTTTTGTGATCAGGTCATTCATTATACTCTCTCCTGCATTGCATTCTCTGCATACATTCCTGCATTTGCACGATACTATTGTAAGTGAACCTGCAAAAAAATGCAAGAGCATATGGGTGCGAATTGCAAAAAGGCAGGGATTCCCTTAGAAGATCAAAGGTTCTCCTGCACATCGGCAGCGATGTCCTGCAGATACGCAATCTCGTCATTCGTCAGCTCGCGCCATGCGCCGCTCTTGAGGTGCGGATCGAGCGGCATCGTGCCCATTGCCACACGCTTGAGGCGGCGAACCTCCAGACCGCACTTCTCGCACATTTTGCGAATCTGGCGGTTGCGGCCCTCGTGGATGGTCAGGCGCAGCTTCGCGCTGATTTCGTCACGGTCAATGGTAACAACCGTTGCCGGACGGATGCTGTAGCCGTCAATCTCCATCGGCTCTGCCAGCTTGGAAATGTTGTCAAGATTGCCGCGCACGCGCACCTCATAGTGCTTTTCCACCTCGTGGCGCGGATGGGTCAGCGCGTTGAGCAGATCGCCGTCGTTGGTCAGCAGCAGCAGACCCTCGGAGTTGTAGTCCAGACGGCCGACCGGCACGACACGCGCACCGCAGCCGCGTACCAGATCGGCAACCGTCTTGCGGCCGCGCTCGTCCCTCATCGTCGTGACATAGCCGCGCGGCTTGTACAGCATTAAGTATACCTTTTCCTCGGCACCGCCGATGGGCTTGCCGTCCACGAAAATTTTGTCACGGCGCGGATCGGCCTTGTCACCGACCGAAGCCTTTTTGCCGTTTACCGTTACGCGGCCGTCATCGATCCAGCGCTCCGCCTCACGGCGGGAGCAGATACCCTG
>OLOR01003602.1_pt1 | contig 10718 bp, 8 predicted proteins | sample 1672521 | NCBI WGS metagenome assembly OLOR01 (sample SAMEA3136695, study PRJEB25190) | human gut metagenome | biome: human gut; feature: human-associated habitat; material: faeces | place: Austria | collected 2013
CCGACCGCAGCGAGGAGAACATCATCCCCGGCGCGTTCGACCCCCGCGTGGCCGAAGCTGTGGCAAATGCCGTGGCAAAAGCTGCCCGCGAGACCGGCGTGGCGCGGCTGTAAGCGGAGGACACAGGCATGAGAACGATCTCCGCACAGAGCATTACGGATACGGTGGCGCGGCTCTGCATTAAAGCCAACACCCAGCTGCCGCAGGACGTGCAGGCCGCGCTGGAAAAAGCCCGGGAGGAAGAGCCGTGGCCGCTGGCAAAGAACACGTTAGACCTGCTGTGGTCGAACCTTAGCGCCGCAAAGGAAAAAGACCTGCCCATCTGTCAGGACACCGGCATGGCCTGCGTGTTCGTGGAGCTGGGCACGGATGTGCACATTGACGGCAGCTTTGAAGCCGCCATCCACGAGGGCGTGCGCCGGGGCTATACGGACGGCTACCTGCGCAAGAGCATCGTGGCCGACCCGCTGCGCCGGGGCAACACCGGCGATAATACCCCGGCGGCCATCACGGTGCATCTGGTAGACGGCGAGGGCTGCCGCATCACGGTGGCACCCAAGGGCTTTGGCAGCGAGAACATGAGCCGCATCCAGATGCTCAAGCCCGCCGACGGCGTGGAGGGCTTTAAAAGGTTCGTGGTGGATACTGTAAAGCTGGCCGGCTCCAACCCCTGCCCGCCCATCGTGCTGGGCATCGGCGTGGGCGGCAGCTTTGACAAGGTGGCGTATCTTGCCAAAAAGGCGCTGCTGCGCCCGCTGGACATCCCCAACCCCGACCCCTACTACGCGCAGCTGGAGCAGGAGCTGCTTACCGCCATCAATGCACTGGGCATTGGCCCGCAGGGCTTTGGCGGCAAGACCACCTGCCTTGGCCTTGCCATTGAGCAGATGCCCACCCATGTGGCGGGTCTGCCAGTGGCTGTGAACGTTTCCTGCCATGTGACCCGCCGCGCCAGCGCGGAGCTGTAAGAGACTCCGCCCTCTCAGGCCGCTTCGCGTCCAGCTCTCCCAAAGGGAGAGCCCTTGGCAAAGAGGTAAAGTTTGTGTGGACTGCCAAGGCCTCCCACTTTGGGGGAGGTGGCATCGCGTGAGCGATGACGGAGAGGGCGAGGATGCCAAAGGAGTATTGCTGTGGAATATAAAATTACCACCCCCTGCACCGCGCAGGATCTGGCCCCGCTGAAAGCGGGGGATACCGTGCTGCTTTCCGGTGTGGTGTACACCGCCCGGGATCAGGCACACAAGCGGATGATGGAAGCGCTGGACAAGGGCGAGACTTTGCCCTTTGCGCTGGAAGGCAGCGCTATCTATTATGTAGGCCCCACCCCGGAGCGCCCGGGCGAGGTCATCGGCTCGGCAGGGCCTACCACCAGCGGACGCATGGATGCCATGAGCCCCCGGCTGCTGGACCTTGGCAACAAGATCATGATCGGCAAGGGCAAGCGGGACGCCGCCGTCAAAGACGCTGTGGTGCGCAACGGTGCGGTGTATCTGGCTGCGCTGGGCGGTGCCGGTGCGCTGATGGCAAAAAGCGTGCAGACGCTGGAAGTGATCGCATGGCCGGACTTGGGCTGTGAAGCGGTGCGCCGCCTGACTGTGCAGGATATGCCTCTGACCGTTGTGCTGGACGCCCACGGCGGCGATCTGTACGAGGAAGGCCCAGCCGCCTATCTGGCTGCGCGGTAAATTGCACCCTTTGCACAAAACAGGAGCGGTGCAAAACCGACAAAACAGCAGTTCTGTGCAGAGAAATATGGTTAGTTTAACCAAACTTGCTGCGAATTGCTTGCATCAACCGCAAAAATGTGATATCCTTTAACATACGACAGAGGGTACACATACCCTGTCGGAAAAATCCCCCAGAGGGAATAAGGCAGGAGGCCGGACAAACCATGCAGATCCACCAGTCCGCGGAAGATTATCTTGAAACGATCCTGATGCTGAGCCAGCGTATGGGCAAAGTGCGCTCCATTGACGTTGTCAATGAGCTGGGCTTTACCAAAGCCAGCGTGAGCATCGCCATGAAAAAGCTGCGGGAGAACGGCTATATCGCGGTGGACGGCGAAGGCAACCTGACCCTGCTGGAGCCCGGGCAGGAGATCGCTCAGCGCATTTACAGCCGCCACCAGCTGCTGACCCACTTCTTTGTGCAGCTGGGCGTGGACGAGCAGACCGCCGCCGAGGACGCCTGCAAGGCAGAGCACATCCTCAGCGAGCAGACGTTGGAAAAGATCCGCGAAAGCGCCCTGCGCAACGATGCCGCCCATCCGCAGGCAAAGTGATTTGAGTTCAAAAGATACCGGAACGCCGAAAGACGTTCCGGTGTCTTTTTTTGTACGAATTTTTCGGTTTGTGTTGCATATTTGTTATGGATTTGGTACAATGGGTTTGTGCGAAAAAGGAACGTTGGAAGAGCGGAAAAGGGTCGGACGGCGCAAAGCCGCCCTAGGGTAAAGGAGAGCGTTGCGGCATGGATGCGATTGCGCATACTCAGGTCAGTGGGCTCTGTCTGGTCACACTGGTGGTTTTGCTGCGGGCGCAGCAGAAAATGCGGGATAAAAGTCTGCCCGGGCGGCAGTTTACGGCGCTGCTGTGGTTTGCCGGGGCGTTGACGATCATAGATTATGGCAGTGCGCTGGCGCAGCTGGGCGCGTGGGAGGATCTGGGCATCCCCCTGACCTACCGGCTGAACGCCGGGGGCAGTATTTTGTTTTATCTGCTGGCGGCGTGCTGCTGCCTGCTGGTGTTTTTATATGTGGAGGCAGAGCTGGGGCGTACATGGATGGAGGACGGCCGCAGGCTGGCACTCAGCGCCGCACCGGTGACACTGCTTTTGCTGGTGCTGCTGACAGCGCGGGACGAAAACGGCTTCTACTATCTGGACACAGAGGGGCTGCGGGGCAGCACCCTGTTCTGGGGGGCGAAGCTGGTGGGGCTTGCCTATCTGGCAGCAGCCTTTCTCCGCTGCAGCTGGACGCTGAGCCACTGGAAGCAGGAAACACCCAAAGAGGAACTGAAAACCCTGCTGCTGCTCGCGCTTGCGCCGGCGGCAGGCTTTTTGCTGCAAGGCTGGCTGCCCGGGCGCGGGCTGCTGTGCTGCGGCATTACGCTGGGGCTGGTGTGCGTGTATGTGCTGGTATTGCAGACCAAGTTCACGGTGGACACCCTGACCGGCGTCAGCAACCGCATCGTGGCGCTGCGCTATCTGGAAAGCGAACTGCCCTATTACCGCCGCCACCCCAACCGCTCGCTGCACTTCCTCATGATGGACATGGATCACTTCAAGCACATCAACGATGAGTACGGCCACTTGGAGGGCGATGCCGCGCTGGTGCTGCTGGCGGGCATTTTGAAAAAGGTGTGCGCCAACTATAACGGCGTGCTGGCGCGCTACGGCGGCGATGAATTCTGCATCGCCTGCGGCTGCAACAGCGTGGAGGTGCGCACCCTGATCGCTTCCATCCAGCGGGAGCTGGATGCCGCCAACGCCGCCTCCGGCAAACCCTACCAGATCGAGATCAGCATCGGCTGCGCCCGCCTTGAGCCGGACATTGCCACCGTGCACGACCTGATCGATAAAGCCGATCAGGAAATGTACCACCTCAAGACCCGCAAGCGCGGCACAGCCCCCGCAGAAAAACAGGACTGAACAGTTGTGAACTTACTATAACACGATAAATGCCGTTTGCCTTTACGGCCTTTCCCGTGAAAAATGCAATACCGGAGCGTCCGCAGACGCTCCGGTATTGCTCTATATAAAAATAATTTTTCCGCTGAAGATGGCCAAAGCAAAGCGGAGGCCATTCAAAATCGTTCTGCCCGGCGCTTTCCAAACGTTTTTTACCCTTCTGCCCTTGCATCCCGGGGTGGAACGCGGTATTCTTATAAAATAGACCGGAACCGCGACAGCACAGGGGAGGGAGAGCACATGGACACACAGGAGATCCGCGCATTGCTGGGCAAAAGCATCTTTGAGCGGGCACAGAAGTACCGCAAGCGCATCCTGCAAAGCAGCTGCACCACCAACGAGGACGGGGTGCGGCACCTGACAGCGCTGGTGCAGGGCAGCGGGCCGGACTGCTATTATACGCAGGTCTGGCTGCGGGAAAACGGCAGCTTTGTCAGCGCATCCTGCGACTGCCCCTATAACCAGAACGGCGACGGCACCTACTGCAAGCATATCGGTGCGCTGCTATTACAGGACGCGGAAAAGAACCCGCCTGCCCCGGATGCCCCGGCAAAAAAGCCGGAGAGCATCCCCGGGGTGCAGCGGGGCGTTGCAGGCTTGAGCACCGAACCCCGCAAGGACAGCTACAGCGCCGGGCTGGATATGCTGTTCGGCCGCAAGTGGCGGGGCGAGGAGCCGGAGACCGACTATGAAGCCCAGCTTCTGCTGAAGCGCTACCAGCGGGAGGATGCGCAGCAGCAGCCCCAGCCCGCTGCCCAGCGCACCGGCTTTGCTCTGCTGGAGCCGGAACTTACGCCGCACAATGGCCGTATCTGGCTGCGGCTGCGGGTCTCGGACGGCATCGGCAGGCGGCAGTATCTGGTAAAAAGCATCCCGCAGTTTCTGGATGCGGTCGAGCAGGGCGAAAGCGTCAGCTACGGCAAGTCGCTGGCGTTTGTGCACCGGTGGGACGCCTTTGCCCCGGATGCGCAGCAATTGCTGCGGCTGCTGCGCCGTCAGGTGAGCGCCCGGCAGACATTTGAAGCCGAGGGTACGGTGCGCTCCGGCTGGGAGAAAGGCCCGGCGGGCGGTCTGCCGCTGACCGGCGAGGGGCTGGATGCCCTTGTGGAGCTTTACGCCGCCGAGGGCGTTGTGGGCGGCTATACCCTTAAAGAGGGTCTGCCGGTCATCAGCCTGAAGGTGGAGCGCCGCAAGGGCGGCGTGCAGCTGAGCTGTACCCCGGCGCTCAGCGGGGTGCAGGGGCTGGACTATGCTTATCTGCTGGGCGAAAGCACCCTCTGGCGGATGCAGCGGGAGGAATGCCGCCGGGTGCTGCCGGTGCTGGAGACCTTTGGCGGGCGCAGTTTGTTCTTTACCAGCGCGGATGCCGCCGCCTTTTGCAGCTATGTGCTGCCGGAGCTGGGCAACCGGGTCAACATCGTGGACCCCGACCGGCTGCTGCTGAACCAGATCCCGCTGGAACCGGTGGTGCAGTTTTATCTGGACGCCGACCGGGGGCTTACCGTCACGGCGTACCCGGTCTTTCTGTACGGCGAGGACAGGGTAGCCCCCGGCGAGCCGGTGCCGCCGGATCTTTTGCGGGATGCCCGCACCGAGAACCGGGCAAAGCGGCTGCTGGAAACCTATCTGGAACCCGAGAGCGGCAAGCCCGGGCATTACAGCATTTCCGGGGAGGAAGCGCTTTTCCAGCTGCTGGAAGAGGGCATTCCCGCCCTGCTGGCCATGGGCGAGGTGTACCAGACCGATGCCTTCCGCAACCTACAAGCCGCCCCGCCTAAAATTTCGGTAGGGGTGTCGGTGCACGGCAGCGTGCTGGACTTGGAAGTGGACACCGGCGCGTTCCCGGTGGAGGAGCTGCGGGAGCTTTTGCAGTCCCTGCACCAGAAAAAACGCTACCACCGCCTGCGGGACGGCAGTCTGCTGCGGCTGGACGACAGTCTGGAAGGGCTGGACGAGCTGAACGACACACTGGAACTTTCCGGCGCAAAGCTGAAGGACGGTCACGCCGCCCTGCCGCTCTACCGCGCGCCCACGCTGGACTGGGCGCTTTCGGGGCAGAACGGCCTGCGGTTCGACCGGGACGATGCTTTCCGGCGCATCAGCCGCAGCTTCCATGCCGTGCGGGACAGCGAATATACCCCGCCGCTCTCCCTGCAAAAGACCCTGCGCAAATACCAGCGGGACGGCTACCGCTGGCTGCGCACACTGGACGGTTACGGCATGGGCGGCATTCTGGCCGATGATATGGGTCTGGGCAAGACCGTGCAGGTGCTCAGCTACCTGCTGGCGATGAAGGAGGGCGGGCAGCAGCTGCCCAGCCTCATCGTCTGCCCGGCATCGCTGGTGCTGAACTGGCAGGAGGAATGCCAGAAGTTCACCCCGCAGCTGCAAAGCGTTGCCATGGATGGCGATGCCGCCCACCGTGCCGCACTGGTCGATGGGTGGGCGCAGGCGGACATCGTCATTACCAGCTACGACCTGCTGCGCCGGGACGAAAAACTGTATGCCGGGCAAAGCTTTTACGCCTGCATTCTGGACGAAGCGCAGGCCATCAAAAACCACACCACCCAGAAATACAAGGCGGTGTGCCGGGTGAACAGCCGGGTGCGCTTTGCGCTGACCGGCACCCCGGTGGAGAACCGCTTGGGCGAGCTGTGGAGCATCTTCTCCTTTTTGATGCCCGGGTATCTGCCCCCTTACAAGACCTTCTGTGCCCGGTTTGAAAAGCCCATCGTGCAGGACGAAGATGCCAACGCCGTGCGGCGGCTGAACCAGTTCACCGGCCCCTTCATCCTGCGGCGCATGAAGTCCGAGGTGCTGCGGGAGCTGCCGCCCAAGACCGAGAATGTGCGCCGCGTTGAGCTGGAAACCGAGCAGCGCAAGCTGTACCTGGCAGCGGTGGTGGATGCCCGGGAAAAGCTGCGGGCGGCAAAGCCGGAGGACAAGATGACCGTGTTTGCCGTGCTGATGCGGCTGCGGGAGATCTGCTGCGACCCGCGCCTTGTGGCGGACAACTGGACGGGTAGCAGCGCCAAGCTGGAAGCCTGTCTGGAACTTGTCACCGAGGCGGTGGCGGGCGGACACCGCATTCTGCTGTTCAGCCAGTTCACCTCCATGCTGGAGCTGCTGGCAAAGCGGCTGGACGAAGCCGGGGTAAGCCACTTTACCCTGCAGGGCTCTACCCCGAAGCCGGTGCGCGCCGAGCAGGTGCGCCGGTTCAATCAGGGCGAGGCGGACGTCTTTCTCATCTCGCTGCGGGCGGGCGGCACGGGCCTCAACCTGACCGCCGCCGATATCGTCATCCACTACGACCCGTGGTGGAACCTTGCGGCGCAGAATCAGGCTACCGACCGCGCCTACCGCATCGGCCAGCGCAACCCGGTGCAGGTGTACCGGCTGATCGCGCAGGACACCATTGAGGAAAAGATCGTGGAGCTGCAACAGGCCAAGCAGTCGCTGGCCGACACCGTTACCGGTGGGGCAGACGGCGCGATTTTGTCTATGAACCCCGAACAGCTGCTGCAGCTGCTGGGAAAAGAAGCATAAAGGAGTGCATCCATCATGAAGGTTTGGGATCTGCATTGCGATACCCTGTACGAGCTGCGCCGCGCCGAAAAGGCGGGCGCACCCAAAAGCTTTTTGCACAACGATCTGCATATCGACCTTGAAAAATTGCGGCAGGGGGATTATCTGCTGCAATGCTTTGCGGCCTATGTGGATCTGGCCGACCCCGCTCCCGGGGCTGACCCGCTGGTAAGTGTGCTGGAAGAGATCGACATCTTCAAGCGGCTTATGGCGGCTTACCCGGAAAAGATCGCCCCGGTGTACACCGCCGCCGACCTTGAGCGCAACCGCGCCGAGGGCAAGTTCAGCGCCATGCTGACGGTGGAAGAGGGCGGCTGCTGCAAGGGCAGTCTGGGCGTGCTGCGGCGGCTGCAGGAACTGGGCGTGCGCATGATGACCCTGACGTGGAACTACCCCAACGAGCTGGCAGCCCCCAACGCAAACCCCGGCGGGCCGCTGGTGGCCAATACCGAGACCGGCCTGACCGAGCGGGGCTTTGCCTTTTTGGAAGAGATGGAAAAGCTGCACATCACCGTAGACGTGAGCCACCTTTCCGATAAGGGCTTCTGGGACATCGCAAACCACAGCACCCGTCCCTTTGCGGCAAGCCATTCCAACTGCCGTGCGCTGTCGCCCCACAACCGCAACCTGACCGATGAGATGATCCGCGCACTGGCAGAAAAAGGCGGCATTGCGGGGCTGAATTACTGCGCTTCCTTTGTGGACGCAGACTCGGCACACCCCAAGCTCTGCCGCAGCACGGTGGAGCGGCTGGCAAAGCACGCGGCACACTTCAAGCAGGTGGGCGGCATTGAGGTCATCAGCCTTGGCAGCGACTTTGACGGCATCGGCGGCCAGCACGAGCTGGAAACGGCAGCAGATATGCCGCTGCTGGCCGAGGCGCTGCGCCGCGAGGGCTTTACCGAGGACGAGGTGGAGGCCATCTACTGGCGCAACGCATACCGCTTCTTTAAAAACAATCTGTAATAAAACGTCTTAAAATTGCAAAATGTGCCCGGGATACCCCTGCGCTGCGCGGGTATCCCGGGCTGTGTATTGCCCTGCGAGGGGAGGTTTTATATGGTCTAAGGCGCGCGTCCCCTGAAAAAGAACAAACGACTTGGAAAGATAAGAGGAATTATAACAATGGGTATCACGATTTCGCCGTGGATGATGGCGTTTCTCATGCTGATGACCGGCTTTGCAGGCTTTGTGGATTCGGCAGCCGGCGGCGGCGGGCTGATCAGTCTGCCGGCCTATCTGTTCGCCGGGCTGCCGCCCCACTACACCTATGCCACCAACAAGTTCAGCGCCGCCTGCGGCACCACCTTTGCCACGGCAAACTTTTTCAAAAGCGGTGCCATAAACGTGAAGGTGGGCGTCCTTGCAGCCATCGGCAGCTTTGCGGGCAGTGCGCTGGGCGCGCACATCGTGCTGCTGCTCAGTGACGAGATGCTGCGCACCATGATGTTCATCATCCTGCCGGTGGCGGCGGTCATCATCCTGTGGCAGCGCAACCTGCCGGACGAGAACCGGGACGACGGCACGCTGGACCTGAAAAAGATTTTGCTGGCGCTGGCCATCGGCCTTGGCATCGGCCTGTACGATGGCGTCATGGGCCCGGGCACCGGCACCTTTGCCATCATTGCCTTTACCACCCTGATGGGCTTTGACCTGCGCACCGCCAACGGCAACGGCAAGGTGCTCAATCTGGCCAGCAACTACGCCAGTCTGTTTACCTACCTGATGAACGGTCTGGTGGTGTTCCACATCGGCATCCCCTGCGCCATCAGCAACATTCTGGGCAACCTGCTGGGCTCTCACTTCGCCCTGAAAAAGGGTGCCCGCTTCATCCGCCCCATGATGCTGGTGGTGCTGGTGCTGCTGCTGGGCAAGCTCATCTCGGACGCGGTGCTGTAAGAGACAAACTGAACTCCCCCAGTCGCGGCTATCGCCGCGACAGATTCCCCTTTTTGTCGCTGCGCGACATCTTCCCCCGGCCGGGGGAAGTCGTCCTCAAGGATGGGGCCTTTGGCATAGCGGGAAAGTTTCCGGCTAAAGTGCAAAGTTTGCGGGCGCGCCAGAGGCTCCCTCCCAGAGGGAGCTGTCAAAACCGTTAGGTTTTGACTGAGGGAGTTTGCACCCCCTACAAAAAACAAGTCGGGCAGCCCGCGGGCTGTCCGACTTTGTTTTTTGCTAATAGGTTTTATTCCAGTACCAGCTCTTTATCAAAGAACGCGATACCGAAGGCGCCGGGGCCGGTGTGGGTGCCGATGACGCAGCCGATCTGGCGCACCAGCGGTGCGTCCAGATGCAGGTTGTCCTGCAGGTAGGTCAGCAGCGGCTGCAGCTCCCGGTGGTTGACGGTGTAGCCCAGCAGCGGGGTGTAGTCCGGGTGGATGCCGCCCATCTCGTCGATCTTCTTGAACAGCGCCACATACACGCCGGGCAGACCGCGCGCCTTACCGGCCAGCGCCACCTTGCCCTCTATGACGGCGAGGATGGGCTTGATGCCCAGCATACCGCCCGCCACAGCGGCGGCGGCAGACAGTCTGCCGCCCTTGCGCAGGTACTTCAGATCGTCCACAGCGGCCACCAGATGCAGGTGCTGCTTGGCCTTTTCCAGATCGGCAGCGATCTGGTGGATCGTCTTGCCGGCGTCCCGCAGCTGCACAGCCAGCCGCACCAGCAAAGACTGCCCCAGACAGACGTTCTCGGTGTTCACGAACACCACATTATCCACGTTGGCAAGGTCGGCAGCAAGCCTTGCGCACTGACCGGTGCCGGACAGGGCATCGGACAAGAAGATGCCCAGCACCTCGTCCCCGGCGGCAGCAGCGTCCAGATACAGCTGCTCGAACTGCTCCGGGCTGGGCTGGCTGGTAGTGGGCAGCTTGCGGCAGGCTGCCAGATGGGCATAGTATTCGCTGGGGGTCATGTCGATGCCGTCCCGCAGGACGGTGCCGTCCTCCAGCGTCACGTTCAGGGGGATCACGGTCACGCCCAGCTGCTGCGCCTCGGCGGGCAGGATGTCGCACGCGGAATCGGTGAGGATACGGATCATAATAATACCTCCGGTCTACCGGTAAATTACAGTATACGCAACGTTTTCATCAAAAAGGTTGGAAATTATTATACCACCATTTAGGGCGATATGTCAATAATTTGCATAAATTTGCCACGGCAGAACGCCGAAACCTTGCGCACCCGGCGGCAGATATGGTACTATAACCGGGAACGAACCATAGCAGGAGGAGACCGACCATGCACAAGCTGAACCCCCGCACCGCCGCACTGCTTTCGGCCTTTGGCTGGGCGGTTGGGTATCTGCTGGCAGGCAAGGCGCTGGCGGTGCTGCTGCCCGCAGCACCGGGCGGCGCGGCACGGTTTTTCCGGGTCTGTCTGCTGGCTCCGCTGGCGGAGGAAGGGGTGTTCCGGGGCGCGGTGCAGCGCCGGGCGCAGCCGCT
>OLOR01003603.1_pt1 | contig 10717 bp, 8 predicted proteins | sample 1672521 | NCBI WGS metagenome assembly OLOR01 (sample SAMEA3136695, study PRJEB25190) | human gut metagenome | biome: human gut; feature: human-associated habitat; material: faeces | place: Austria | collected 2013
CCGCCCCCGAAGCCAGTAGCATCTCTCCCATATCCAGAAGCAGATGCAAAAGCCGGTTCTCGTCGTATTTTGCCGTTTCCATCTTCATTCCATCCCTGATCTACGATATTATATACCATCAGCAGACAAAAATATCCACTGCACACATTATCTAACATATGCAGTGGATTTGCAATCTGTTTTTATTTTATCAGCCGATCAAATCGTTCATATCCTCCTCCACAGAACGGATTCCGGCGATCCCGAAATTATCCACAAGGATCTTCGCAACATTCGGGGAAAGGAAGGCCGGAAGGGTTGGTCCGAGGTGGATATTTTTGACTCCGAGGGAAAGAAGTGCCAGGAGCACGATCACGGCTTTCTGCTCATACCAGGCGATATTGTATACGATCGGAAGTTCATTGATATCTTCCAGCTCAAAGATTTCCTTGAGTTTCAGGGCAATGACTGCCAGGGAATAGGAATCGTTGCACTGTCCTGCATCAAGGACTCTCGGGATTCCGTTGATATCGCCAAGGTTCAGTTTGTTATACTTATATTTCGCACAGCCTGCAGTCAGGATCACCGTATCTTTCGGCAGGGCTTTTGCAAAATCTGTGTAGTAATTTCTTGTATTTGCACGTCCGTCACAACCTGCCATCACGACAAATTTGCGGATCGCGCCGGACTTGACTGCTTCCACGATCTGATCTGCCAGTGCAAATACCTGTGCGTGTGCAAAACCTCCGATGATCTCGCCGCTCTCAATTTCCTGCGGCGGTGCACATTTTTTCGCATGTTCGATCACTGCGGAAAAATCTTTTTCTTCGCCTTCTGCACCTGGGATATGTTTACAGCCCGGATATCTCACCGCACCGGTTGTATAAATGCGGTCTTTGTAGCTGTCCTTCGGTGGAACGATGCAGTTTGTTGTCATCACGATCGGGCCGTGGAAACTCTCAAACTCTTCTTTCTGTTTCCACCATGCATTTCCGTAATTTCCTACAAAATTCGGATATTTTTTGAATGCAGGATAATAATGCGCAGGGAGCATTTCTGAATGTGTGTAGACATCCACGCCCGTTCCCTGTGTCTGCTCCAGAAGCATTTCCAGATCACGGAGATCATGTCCGGAGATCAGAATTCCCGGATTGTTCCTGACACCGATGTTTACTTTGGTGATCTCCGGATTTCCGTAAGTTTCTGTATTTGCCTTATCGAGCAGAGCCATCACCTGAACGCCGTACTTGCCGGTTTCCAGCGTAAGGGCTGTAAGGTCTTCGGCTGTAAGTGAATCGTCCAGCGTTGCGGCAAGTGCTCTCTGCAGAAATGCATCCAGTTCCTCGTCATTATGCAGCAGCGCAAACGCATGCTTTTCATAGGCGGCAAGACCTTTTAATCCATAAGTGATAAGTTCCCGCAAACTTCGGATGTCCTCATTTTCTGTGGAAAGGATCCCAACTTCAGCCGCTTTTTTGTCAAACTCTGTCTCTGTGCCATTCCAGACCGCCGCCTGTGGAAGCTGCTCTCTATTCGCTGTTTCTGTAAGTAACTTTTCCTTTATATCCAGAGTTTCCCTGATACGTTCTACGATAGTTTCTCTGTCAAAATTTACATTCGTAATTGTTGTAAAAAGATTCATCACAACGAGATGATTGATCATGTCATCGATCTCTTTTCCTTCGTTACGAAGTTCTGTCGTGACCGCACAAAGCCCCTTTGTCACATAGATCAGAAGATCCTGCATTGCAGCAACTTCCGGTTTCTTTCCACAGACGCCGGATTTCGTACATCCTGTGCAGCCTGCTGTTTCCTGACACTGAAAACAAAACATTTTATTTTCCATGGTATGACCCTCCTTGTAGTCGATATATACATTTTCTTCACAAATCAAGAATAATATACCTGCCGCCACAAATATGTGGTTATAACCACGTAAATATAAAATTATACAAAAGAAAAAGACGGATATTTAAAACCGTCTTTTTTCTATCCATAACTTTTATTTTCAGTCAAAAAACTGAATCCCCATCAGCGTCAGTCCATGTGCCGGGGCTGTCGGTCCGGATACAGATCTGTCGCAGGCCTCAAGGATCTTTTTGACTCGTTCCGGTGGATACTGTCCGTTTCCAACCTGGATCAGTGTTCCTGCGATGATACGCACCATATTGTAGAGGAATCCCTCTCCTCTGACCTGAATCGTGACGATATCTCCGTCTCTCCAGATATCAATCCCTGTCAGTGTGCGGACTGTTGATTTGACCTGCGCTCCTGTTCCACAGAAGCTGGCAAAATCATGCCGTCCGATCAGATAGGAAGTTGCCTCTCGCATCTTGTCCACATCCAGTTTGTAGTGGTAGAAATAAGAGTACAGCCTCTCTGTCGGCACCGGGAATTTCCTGTTGAGGATGCGGTATTCGTAAGTTTTCTCACTGTCGCAGTAACGTGGGTGAAAATCCGGATCCACTTCCTCGGACAGCTGAATCCTGATATCGTCCGGAAGACGCTGATTCAGCGCATAGGAGATCTTTTCGCCCGGAATACGTGTGTTGGTGTCAAAGACTGCCACATTTCCAAGTGCATGCACACCGGCATCCGTACGGCTTGCGCCCATGATCTCGATCTTCTCTCCGAGAAGTTCTGTGAGTGTATCGTTCAGAACACCCTGGATCGTGACTCCGTTCGGCTGGATCTGCCAGCCACTGTAATTCGTTCCATCATATGCAACTACAAGTCCAATTCGCTTCATCTTATCACCATCCCATCACGCGGAATCCAATCGCAACGGCAAGGTACACGAACAATACCAGATATGCGACGTGGTCCCTCTTTGCATAGTGAAGTGGCTTCATCTGTGTACGATGATCGCCTCCATGGTAACATCTCGCTTCCATCGCCATTGCCAGATCATTGGCACGGCGGAATGCTGAGATAAACAGCGGGACAAGAAGCGGAACCATGTTTTTGACCTTCTGGATCATGTTTCCATTCTCGAAGTCGGCACCTCTGGCGATCTGCGCTTTCATGATCTTGTCCGTTTCTTCCAGAAGGATCGGGATAAAACGCAGCGCGATCGACATCATCATTGCGATCTCATGTACCGGAACGTGGATCTTGTTCAACGGACGCAGGCTTTTTTCCAGACCATCAGTGAGCTGATTTGGTGTTGTTGTCAGCGTCATAAGTGAAGATCCGATCACCAGATAGATCAGTCGGATTGCCATGCGGACTGCCATGGAGATTCCTTCTTTGGTGATGGTGAAGATTCCGATCTTCCAGAGCACTTCACCCGGTGTCAGAAGGATATTGAACACCATCGTGATCAGAAGGATCATGAAGATCGCTTTGAGTCCCTTAAAGATAAACTTCACCGGAACCTGAGAGATCGTGATCATCCCTGCCAGGAATAACGTTGCAACGCCATATCCTGCCACGCTGTGGAACAGGAATACGGAAATAATAAAGATCAGCGTTCCAAATAACTTGGTTCTCGGGTCCATTCTGTGGATCACAGATTTCGCCGGATAGTACTGACCGATCGTAATATCTCTAATCATTCTGAGCTCCTCCTTTCAGTAAAGGGGAGTTCATTTTCCGAAGAGCATTCAGGATATCCTGCTTCGCCTCTTCTACCGTTGTATCAGAAGGGTCGACATTGAGTCCTTTTTCCTTAAGGGCATGCATGATATAGGTGATCTGCGGGGCAGCCAGTCCCATCGGTTCCATCTCTTTGTAATGAGCAAAAACCTTCTTTGGTGTGTCATCAAAGGCGATCTGTCCATGATTGACCACGATCAGACGCTCCGCATATTTGGCTACATCTTCCATGCTATGAGAAACCAGAACAATGGTAATCCCACGAACTTTGTGAAGTTCTGCGATCTGATCAAGGATCTCATCTCTTCCCTTCGGATCAAGACCTGCGGTCGGCTCATCCAGAATCAGGATCTTCGGGTTCATTGCAAGTACACCTGCAATGGCCACTCGCTTCTTCTGACCACCAGAAAGTTCAAATGGTGATTTGTCAAAGTTTTCTTCTTTGAAGCCTACATGATGAAGTGCCTTGCGTGCTTCTTCCTCAGCCTGTTCTCTGGTCATTCCCTGGTTCATCGGTCCAAAACACACATCTGAAAGCACATCGCTCTCAAACAACTGATGTTCCGGATACTGAAAGACCAGTCCTACTTCGCTGCGAAGTTTCCTGCGGTCGTATTTCTCCGCCCAGACATCCTCTCCATTGTAGGAAACGGTTCCTGATGTCGGCTGAATCAGTGCATTAAAATGCTGGATCAGTGTAGACTTTCCGCTTCCGGTGTGTCCGATCACACCAATAAACTGTCCGTCCGGGATTTCCAGATTGATATCCTTAAGTGCGTGGATCTGATAGGAAGTTCCCGGGCTGTATGTGTATGTTACGTTTTTTAATTCTATTGACATAAGGCATTTACCAGCTCTTCCGTAGTAAGGATTCCATCCGGAATGTCTACTCCGGACTGTTTGAGTTCATGCGCCAGCAGAGTTACCTGCGGTACATCAAGACGGTATTTCTTGAGAGTTTCCACCTGGGAAAAAATTTCCCGCGGAGTTCCCTCCATAACTACATGACCGCCATCCATAACGATGACATGGTCTGCATCGATCACTTCTTCCATGTAATGCGTGATCAGAACTACCGTAACATTTTCCTGCTTATTCAGCTGATGAACAGCTGCGAGTACTTCCTTACGGCCGTTCGGGTCCAGCATGGCTGTCGGCTCATCCAGGACAATGCATTTCGGGCGCATCGCCATGACTCCTGCGATAGCAACTCGCTGCTTCTGACCTCCGGAAAGTTTATTCGGAGAGTGATGTCTGTACGCTGTCATGCCGGTCTTCTCAAGACTTTCGTTGACACGCTTCCAGATATCCTCGGTCGGAACTCCCATGTTTTCGGGTCCGAATCCGACATCCTCCTCCACAACAGTTCCGATGATCTGGTTATCCGGATTCTGGAATACCATTCCTGCCTTCTGACGCACCTTCCATAATTCCGGCTCCTCAGAAGTATTGATCCCGTCGATCCAGATTGTTCCATCAGACGGCAGAAGCAGTGCATTGATGTGTTTGGCAAAGGTAGACTTACCGGAGCCATTATGTCCCAGGATCGCTACAAACTGTCCTTCCTTGATATCAATATCCACACCATCCACAGCTCTCTGTGTTTCCTGAACGTTGCCGTCCTCATCATATTTCAAGTAATCGAATGCAAGTTTTACTGCTTTGATGATTCCCATCTCTTATAGTCCTTTCAGGCTTCTTCTGCAGGTGTCTGACCGGTCAGAGAATCGATCAGTTCCCATATTTCATCTCTTCCCTGCTTTGTTTCTGCGGAATACGGAATGATCTTCGTTCCCTTGGTAAGCTTAAGTTCTTCACGGATAACTTTGAGACATCTCTGAACCTGGCTTCTCTTGATCTTGTCAAGCTTGGTCGCTATGATGATCGGTTCATATCCATTGTGCAGGATCCATTCATACATCTGGCAGTCATTCGCAGATGGTTTGTGGCGGATATCGATAAGAAGGAACACTGCCTTGAGATCCTTGGAAGTATGCAGATAACGCTCGATCATCTTTCCCCATTTTTCTTTCTCGGCAGGTGTGACCTTGGCATATCCATATCCCGGAAGATCCACCAGAAACATCTCGTCATTGATCTTATAAAAGTTGATCGTCTGTGTCTTACCCGGCTGGGCACTGGTGCGTGCCAGTGCCTTGCGGTTCATAAGACCATTGATCAGAGAAGATTTTCCTACATTTGATTTTCCTGCAAAAGCTACCTCCGGCATTCCTGTATCAGGAAGTGTGCTGGTAACTCCGCAGACAATATCCAAAACTGCATTTTTAATAATCATAAATTCCTCTTTATTTCACCAGTGCTTCGTGAAGCACTTCCTTCATATTATCTACATAGGAAATTTTGAGGCCGTCCAGGATCTCTGCATCGATTTCCTGAATATCCTGCTTATTTTCCCTCGGAACAAGTACCTGTTTGATACGGGCGTATTTCGCTGCAAGAAGTTTCTCCTTGAGACCGCCGATTGGCAGAACCCTGCCGCGGAGAGTGATCTCTCCTGTCATGGCTACATCTGCGCGCACTTCCTTACCAATGATCGCAGAAAGCATCGCTGTCGCCATGGTGATACCCGCAGACGGACCATCCTTCGGGACAGCTCCCTCCGGGATATGTACGTGAATGTCATTTTCCTGGAAAAATTCCGGTTTAATGTCGTACTGGTCTGCAACAGAACGGATATAAGAAATACCAGCCATTGCGGATTCCTTCATGACATCTCCAAGCTGACCGGTCAGTACCAGTTCACCCTTGCCAGGCATGACATTTACCTCGATCTGAAGTGTATCGCCGCCAACCTGTGTCCAGGCAAGTCCTCTTGCGATTCCTACTTCGTCCTTCTTGTTTGCCATCAGATAACTGTATGTGGATTTGCCGAGGAATTTGTCAAGATTCTTCGTATTGACAACAACTTTGTCCGCACCGTTCTCCATGAGTTCACGGGCTGCCTTACGGCAGATCTGACCGATCTTGCGCTCAAGTCCTCGTACTCCTGCCTCTCTGGTGTAGAGAGTGATCATTTTGCGAAGTGCGGCCGGCTGTATGGTCAGCTTGCCTTTCGGGATACCGTTTACTTCAAGCTGCTTCGGGATCAGATGTTCCTTCGCGATATGTTCCTTCTCATTCTCGGTATAGCCTGAGATCTCGATCACTTCCATACGGTCCAGAAGCGGTCTCGGGATTCCCTGGATATCATTTGCAGTCGCAATAAAAAGTACCTCGGAGAGATCCTGCGGAACCTCTACATAATGGTCATTGAAGTGGCTGTTCTGCTCCGGATCCAGAACTTCAAGCAGTGCAGAGGAAGTATCTCCCTTGTAATCGCTGCTTGTCTTGTCGATCTCGTCAAGGAGCATCAGAGGATTGCTGACGCCCGCCTGCTGCAAGGCAACAGTGATGCGTCCCGGCATTGCCCCTACATAAGTCTTACGATGTCCACGGATCTCAGCTTCGTCACGAACGCCGCCAAGACAGATACGGACATATTTCTTGTGAAGTGCCTCTGCCACAGAATGGGCAATGGAGGTCTTACCAGTTCCAGGAGGTCCCACAAGACAGAGGATCGGACTCTTGCCGCCGGAAGTCAGTTTACGCACGGAAAGAAATTCCATGATACGCTCCTTGACTTCTTTGAGGCCGTAATGTCCCTCCTCCAGGATCTTCCATGCTTCTGCAAGATCCATGGAATCCTCGGATTTCTTATCCCACGGAAGATCCAGCAGTGTTTCGATATAGGTGCTAAGCACGCTGCTCTCAGCTGCACTGCTGTTCATGCTCTTGAAACGGTCGATCTCCTTGCTGATCTTATCCTTGACTTCTTTTGAAGCCTGGAGTTTCTCAAGTTTCTCGCGATATTCCTGTGCTGTGTCAGCAGTGTTGTCCTCGCCAAGCTCTTCACGGATCAGTTTGAGCTGTTCTCTCAGAATATATTCTCTCTGGTTCTTGTCTACGCGGGCTTTGAGTTTGTGCTGGAGATCATGTCCGATCTGAAGCACTTCGATCTCATTGTTCAGGATCGCTGCAAGAACTTCATACTGTTCTTCCAGTGTCACTGCCTCCAGGATCTTCTGCTGATTCTGGTAGGTGATCTGGATGTTCACAGATACCTGTGAGATCAGTTCTTCCAGATTCTGGATGTTCATGATCTTGGCAGCAAGATCTTTGCTGATCCTGCCGCTCTCGATACAGTATCTCTGAAACAGTTCACGGATGCTTCTGTACATTGCCTCTCTCAGAGACTTCGCATAATGGGCTCCATCTGCCTCAAATCCTGCGGTCTCTGCCATGAGGAATGGTTCCTCCTGTTCCAGTCCGATGAGTTCTGCGCGTTCCACGCCCTCGACCAGAACACGGAGCAGATCATGTGGTAATTTAACTACCTGTTTGATATATGCAACTGTACCAACCTTGTACAGATCTGTGATTCCCGGTGTTTCCATTTCCGGATCTTTCTGTGTGACCAGAAAGATCTTCTCATCCTGAAGCATGGCAGCTTCAATTGCCTTCATAGAGCGTTCTCTGCTTACATCAAAATGAACGATCATATCCGGCAGGATCGTCGTTCCTCGAAGTGCGATCGCAGGAAGAATGCTAATTGGCTGTTTCATGTTTCTTCAGTCCCTTCTTTAGGCCGTTTCCGGCTTGCCTTTCTTTCTTGAACGGGAAGTTTTCTTAAGCTCCGGTGCCGGTGCTTCGCCATGGATGACTTCCGGCTCTGCTGTTCCTTCTACGGCATCCTTTGTGAGAATGCATTTCTGGATCGTCTTATCAGAAGGTGTGCGGTACATAAGATCCATAAGAGATTTCTCCATGATAGATCTGAGTCCTCTGGCTCCTGTCTTACGTTCCAGAGATTTACGTGCAACTGCTTCCAGTGCTTCATCCTGGAATTCCAGTTCTACGCCGTCCAGCTCAAACAGCTTGTGATACTGTCTGGTCAGTGCGTTCTTTGGCTCCTTGAGGATACGGATCAGTGCTTCCTCATCCAGTCCGTCAAGAGTTACAACGATCGGAACTCGTCCGATGAATTCCGGGATAAGACCAAATTTGACAAAATCTTCCGGCATGACATCCTTGAGGATCTCACCGATGTTTCTCTCTTTCTTGACCTCTACTTCTGCACCAAAACCGATAGACTTCGTGTTCTGTCTTGCCTCGATCGCTTTCTCAATCCCGTCAAAAGCACCGCCGCAGATAAACAGGATATTTGTCGTATCGATCTGAAGGAATTCCTGATGCGGGTGCTTACGACCTCCCTGCGGCGGTACGTTTGCAACGGTTCCCTCGAGGATCTTCAGAAGTGCCTGCTGAACGCCCTCACCGGATACATCACGGGTGATGGATGCGTTTTCGGATTTTCTGGTGATCTTGTCGATCTCATCAATATAGATGATTCCGTACTGTGCACGTTCAATGTCATAGTCTGCTGCCTGGATCAGTTTCAGAAGGATATTCTCCACATCCTCACCGACGTAACCGGCCTCTGTCAGTGTTGTAGCGTCTGCAATAGCAAACGGCACATTCAGAAGACGGGCAAGTGTCTGTGCAAGCAGAGTTTTACCGGAACCGGTCGGTCCAAGCATCAGGATGTTGCTCTTCTGTAATTCCACATCCAGGTTTCTGGATGCTGTGATTCTCTTGTAATGGTTATAGACAGCTACGGAAAGTGCTTTCTTTGCCTCATCCTGTCCAATAACGTAGTCATCCAGAATCTTATGGATCTCTTCTGGCTTTAACAGATTGATGTCTGTATCATAGATATCTTCCTGGTCGTAATCTCCCAGTTCCTCTTCCATAATCTCTGAGCAGATACCTATACACTCATCACAAATAAAAACTCCCTCCGGACCTGCGATCAGCTTGCGGACCTGGTCTTCAGATTTGTGACAAAAAGAGCATCTGACTTTTCCATCTCTCATTTTTTCTGCCATAAATAGTTCTCGTTTCCTTTCAGTTTGATATGGCACAAAAGGAACCCCCTGAAAAGAGGTTCCTTCTGTCTGCTTTATTTATGCTCGACAACACCATCGATCAGTCCGTATGCCTTTGCTTCTTCAGCAGTCATATAATTGTCGCGGTCTGTGTCTTTTTCCACTACTTCATAAGGCTGTCCTGTGTTTTCTGCCAGGATCTCATTCAGTGTACGCTTGGTCTGTGCGATATGGTCTGCAACGATCTGGATCTCGGTTGCCTGACCCTGTGCACCGCCTGACGGCTGATGGATCATAATGGTAGAATGCGGCAGGGCAAATCTCTTACCCTTGGTTCCTCCTGCCAGAAGGAAAGCTCCCATGCTGGCTGCCATTCCAAGACAAATGGTAGATACATCACATTTGATGTACTTCATTGTGTCGTAGATCGCCATACCAGCGGTTACAGATCCTCCCGGACTGTTGATATATAATTGAATGTCTTTACCAGGATCCTCTGCTTCGAGGAACAGAAGCTGTGCCACGATAATGCTGGCACTTACATCATTTACTTCTTCTCCAAGAAAGATGATACGGTCTTTCAGAAGACGGGAGTAAATGTCGTAACTTCTTTCGCCTCTGCTTGTCTGCTCAATGACATAAGGTACTAAACTCATATAATATGCCTCCATTCGTCGCCTGACTGTGGATCATAATGTCTGCTTAGGCTTCTTTTGCCTCGTCAGCTACGAGAGTTACGGCTTTCTGTACAGCCATATCTTTCTTCATCTGCTCTAATTCGCGGTCGCCAAGCAGTTCTTTGATCTTGTCAGCTTCCATCTTGTATGCTTCAGCCATTTTGCTGATCTCTTCGTCAACTTCTTCCTGAGTCGGCTGAATGTTTTCAACTTCTGCGATCTTCTCAAGAACCAGTCTTGTCTGGATTCTCTTGAGAGCCTGTGGTTTCATTTCTTCCTGCATCTTCTCAGCTGTCATTCCTGTGAACTGGAAGTACTGCTCCATGGTAAGTCCCTGAGACTGCATTCTTCTTGCGAAGTCATCCAGCATCTGACGTGTCTGAGTAGCTACCATTGCATCCGGGATCTCCATCTCTGCGTTCTCGATCGCTTTGTCTACTGCTGCGTTTTCTTTTGCTGCACGAGCTTCTTTTTCTTTCTTTTCTGTCAGGTTCTTCTTGATGTCTTCTTTGTACTCTG
>OLOR01003606.1_pt1 | contig 10711 bp, 12 predicted proteins | sample 1672521 | NCBI WGS metagenome assembly OLOR01 (sample SAMEA3136695, study PRJEB25190) | human gut metagenome | biome: human gut; feature: human-associated habitat; material: faeces | place: Austria | collected 2013
ACGGTATTGAATGAGTGGGGAGCAAAAACATCTTCTCATTATTGGGTATTTGGATTTAAAAATAGCCATGCATTCTGGTGTTTGTTACTGGAGTTGCTGTCGGCATTAAAATGGTATCTTAGACCATCAAATACAAATAAAATCTTGGCTTACATTTGTGCATGTGTCGCTGTGATAACGCAGCTCTTGGTAGGTAGCAGTACAGCGACAGTTGCGTGTACGATAGGAGCGATTGCAATTTTTTGTGTTGTTTTTCTTAAGCCTAAACAAGATAGAAATGTCCTAATAAACAGTTATTGGATTGTTGTGTTGAATTATCTTATAGACACAATGCTTGTATTTGGAATGGTAACGTTCTTGGGACCTATTATTCAAAGTGTATTTGGTAAAGATTTAACATTCAGTAATAGAACAAATGCCTGGATGGCAGCATTTATGGGTTTTTTGAAGAATCCAGTTTTTGGAACAGGAATTTTATCTTCGAATGCAGCCAAACAATATTTAGGAAGTCTTTCTTATATGCATGCGCATAATGAATGGCTTCAATGTTTATGGCAGGGTGGAATTGTTCTGTTTGTGATAGTTGTAGGTATGTTTTTTTCCATTGCTAAACAAAATACTGGCATAAAAGAGAGAAATTTGAGGGTAATGAGTGATTTGTTTTTGGTTTCGGTGTTTGTCGAAATGGCATTTGAAGTTTGGCTTGGCTTACAATTAACATGGATTATGCTCTTGCTGATGTACAAAATCAATAGCATTGGAAGAACTAATATTTGCACAATAGAATAATATAAAATAGGTGATTGCGAAACTCACATTATTAACTCGCAATCTTGAACTGAAACAGAAACGGAATTGTTTATAGCATGATTTTAATGATTAAAAGCGGATGATTTTCCATTTTAGGCGCACTTAAATAAGCCATAAACTTTATTGAGTTGGTAAGTCCTAAGCGATAAGAGGTTTTAGGCTATGAATAAATTCGTGGTGATCAATTTTATCAGAAAGTACAACCGTTATTAGTTGAGTGCTTCCTGCAAGAATCAGGTCAGCGTGAAGTGGTTTCTCATTTTGAGTTCGCTTTTTTGCCAGACAAAGATTATCCTTGATGTGGTTGCTATCTCTTTCTACGGTGGTTCTGATTTTGTAGGTGTTATTCCATTCTTCGGAACCACGAATAACCCCAGGATAGGCACGAAGATCCTTTTCAGGATAAATGTATACCATTTTGCCGCAAGAGGAGGTTGTGCAAGGATCATCACATGTGCAGTGACGCTGGTATTTGCCAGTAGATTCATTTTGGATCCACTTGATTTTGGGACAGACAAACTTATATCTGATAACACCGCTTCTGAGTTTAGATATTCTTTCATATTTCATAGGAAGAGAATCATCATGAGGACAGCAGGGAATCCCATTTTCATTGATCTTATAATCCTTCTTTTCAAGACCGGATCTGGAGTTAAGTGGGATATAAGCTTTACTAAAGTGTTTATTATTTCCGAAAGTATTGCCGGTAAGAAGCTGTGGGTAGAGTGCTGCAGTATCAAAAGCAGCATCACCAAGGAAAGTTTTGGGATTGATCAGTGGATGCTTGGAAAAGAAGTCTTTGAGCGTTGGAATCAAAAGTTTCGAATCGAGTGATCTTAGAAGCATCAGGAACCTTGGTAAAACCACAGAAATCACGAAGTGGTTTAGAGTAAGAAAGAAAAGTGAGAAGAAGCTGATCTGTAGGGATCGAGAAGATACGCTGGATGATCAGAGACCACAGAAAAGCATGTAGAGGGTATTTACGGGATCTTCCCGTTGATGCATAGAAATGATTTCTAAAAGAAATCGGAATAAACTCATCAATATCGATATGGGTTTCTAATAGAGAAAGAAATGCAGGCTTGTCATTATTAAATTTATTTTGGCAATCTTGAAAAATATCTGCCAAAGAAAGCTGTTTATATGGTATCATATGTATCAGAATAACTCCTTTCTTGGGTACATGGTCTATAGTTTTTAGTCAACTCTATTATACCATATCCGGTGAGGAGTTATTTTAATTTAGCAACAAAAAATGCCGTATTTATGCGGCTTGTGGCGTTTTGCAAACGTCTAAATAATATAAGAAAAAGAGAGGAACGGAAACTTGAATAATGGGAAACGTCTAGTAGTAACCTTAATGTCTACAAGCCTTGCTACAGTGATGAGTTTTGTGGTTAGTTTCTTTTTGACACCATTCATTACGAGTAAGCTTGGAACAGAAGCGTATGGATTCGTTACGCTATCTAAAAATTTCGTTAGCTATGCAGTAATTGTTTCGACAGCGTTAGATTCATATGCCACACGATACATTGCGATGGAATATCACAATAAAAATTTCCAAAAAGCAAATAATTATGTTTCATCTACATTTTATGGCGATGTAATTATAGCATCAAGTATAGTAGGCATTGGTTTTTTTTTCGTTTTGTTCATGGATCGTTTTTTGAATATTTCACCAGAATTGGTTCTGTCAGTTAAATTGCTTTTTCTGTTGGTGTTTATCAATTTTTTCTTAACAACAGTTAAAACGGTTTTCAATTCGACTGCGTACATCAAAAATCGATTGGATATAAATGGATTTGTTCGTTTTTGGGGATACATTGTAGAAATTTTACTGTATATAATTGTGTTTTGCTTCTTCCCACCGCAGGTTTGGTATGTTGGAGTCGTTATGTTGATCGTTACAGCAATCAATCTTACGGCTGCCGTTTGGATGTTCCATAGCATGACACATGAACTTAAAATAAAAAAATCTTATTTTTCAATAGATGCGGTAAAAAAGCTTGTTGGAAATGGTGTGTGGAATTCTATAAATAGTTTGGGTGTTACACTGAACTCTGGTCTTGATTTATTGGTTACAAATCTTTTACTTACAAACCTTGAAATGGGACAAATTGCGATCACGAAAACGATAGCTTCAATTTTTTCATCATTAGAAGCTATGCTATGTCAACCTTTTCAACCGCTACTTCTGAAAAGCTATTCGGATGGTAACAAAACACGATTACATGAAGACCTTAGAATGTCTGTTAATGTTTCAGGCTTTTTTTCAGCATTAGCATTTGCAGGTTTTTTTAGTCTGGGAAAACTGTTTTATCAACTTTGGATTCCAAATCAAGATACAGAATTGTTGTATGCTCTCACTGTTGTGACAATTCTTGCTTATGTAACGGAAGGTCCGGTGCATCCGCTGTACTATATTTATACCCTAACAGTAAAGAACAAAATCCCGTGTATTATTACTCTCCTTGGTGGTGTACTTAATGTTGTGGGAATGTTTGTGCTTGTACGATATACCAGTATGGGAATATATTCAATTGTGATTACAACGACAGTGATTACTACTATTACAAGTCTGATTACAAATCCTCCATATATGGCACATTGTTTAAAAATGAAGTGGTATGAATTTTATCCGGCGCTATTGATAAACATTGTTGGTACTGTGATTATGACAGTTGTGTTTTTCCTGGTAACGAGAGCAATTAATCCGAACGGTTGGATTGGCCTGATTATGACAGCAATTTTTTTATGTGGAATTGGCTTTTTAATTTATTTTATATTTGTATTTTCTGCAAAAGAGAGAAAATACATTCTTGGTATGGTAAAACACAAGGTATCGGCAAATAAATGAGGTAATAAAAAATGGGAAAGTATTTTGGAACAGATGGCTTCCGTGGGGAAGCTGGCATTGATTTGACCGCCGACCATGCCTACAAGGTTGGCCGTTTTCTGGGCTGGTATTATAACGTGCTGCGTGAACGCAATGGTGACACCGACCCTGCTCGCATTGTCATCGGAAAGGATACCCGCCGCAGCTCCTATATGTCCGAGTATAGTCTGGTCGCTGGCCTGACTGCTTCTGGCGCAGATGCCTATCTGCAGTACGTTACTACCACGCCGTGCACAATTGGTAGCTATGTACTGTCTGCGGTTCAGTTTGCAAAAGTCAGAGAAAAAATCACTGAGGAGCAGTACAGCTACTAAATTTCTGAACTGTTGACTCTTCCGGAAAAGGTGCAGAAGACTTTGGAAGATAAGGAGCGCATGGATAATGTGCATTTATCCTACATTTAAACACTATTCAGGATTTGTGAAAACCCCTACTTTTGAGTCTGAAGCAGAAATTCGAATTGTTTATTATCCAATTGAAGAAATTGAATTTGCACAGAAAGATGTTAGTGTTAGTGATTTAAAAACACATATAAAGAAGCATTATGAAATTCCATGGATAAGAGAATCGTCAAAAGTATTAAAGTCTGTGTGCATCGGTCATAACTGTGAATTATCTGAAGCAGATGTTAGAAAATTACTTGTAGAAAATGAAATTGGAACTGACGTCCAAATAAAGCAATCGGAGTGTACATATAGAATACGATGAAATACGGATTTTGCTGCATATGCACATGGAATATTAGATTATAAATGTTAGATGTTAGGCAAGAGAAAACTAAAATAAGGCAGATGACTGACAAGAGAGCATTAGCAGTCAGATACGTATTGAATCAGATAGATTTATAAATATTGTATTAGAAAAACAATAGAAGCTGACATTATTGAATGCAGTTAAGTCTATTAGCATGGTTTCGACTATTTTTTACCAGCACATGAAAAAATCGAATTCAAATTGAAGAGATTGAATATCATTTCAAAGAGTGATACAATCGCATATGAGGTTGACAAAAGTAATCTATTTAATCATTGATTCAAATGATAAATAACAATGAGCAAGGGAGAATAAACAAATGTGTGGAATAGTTGGTTATGTAGGTAAAGAACAGGCCGCCCCGATTCTTTTGGATGGCCTGTCAAAGTTAGAGTATAGAGGTTATGATTCGGCAGGTATTGCTGTCAGAGATAATGCATCAGCGATAAAGATCGTTAAGGCAAAAGGACGTTTGAAAGGTCTGATTGAGAAGACAGATGCAGGACATGCTGTATTTGGCACTTGTGGTATCGGACATACCAGATGGGCAACACACGGTGAACCATCAGAGACAAATGCACATCCTCATACAAGTGATGATGGAAATGTTGTAGGCGTACATAATGGAATTATCGAGAATTATCAGGAACTGAAGGCGAAGCTTGTTAAGAATGGTTATTCTTTTTATTCTTCAACCGATACAGAAGTTGCCGTGAAGCTTGTGGATTACTATTACAAGAAATATGAACATACACCGGTAGATGCGATTAATCATGCGATGGTTCGTATTCGTGGTTCTTATGCACTTGCAATGATGTTTGAAGAGTATCCAAATGAAATCTATGTTGCAAGAAAAGACAGTCCGATGATTATTGGTATTGCTGATGGAAATTGCTATATCGCATCGGATGTTCCTGCTATTTTGAAATATACAAGAAATGTTTATTACATTGGGAATATGGAACTTGGTCGTCTGGCTGATGGTAAGGCAACATTTTACAATCTGGATGGCGATGAGATCCAGAAAGATCTGGTTGAGATCAAATGGGATGCAGAAGCTGCTGAAAAGGGTGGCTATGAGCATTTCATGATGAAGGAGATTCATGAGCAGCCAAAGGCTATCTTGGATACGATGAATTCTAAGATTAAAGATGGTAGAATTGACCTGAGCGATATGGGCTTGAGTGAGGAAGATATTAAGAACATTTCACAGGTATTTATCGTAGCGTGTGGTTCTGCATATCATACAGGGGTCGTTACTCAGTATGTGATGGAAGATCTCGCAAGGATTCCTGTTCGTGTGGAGCTTGCATCGGAATTCCGTTATAGAAGACCTATTTTGAATAAAAATGATCTGGTTATTGTGGTTAGCCAGTCAGGTGAGACGGCAGATACACTTGCAGGACTTCGTCTTGCAAAAGAGCAGGGAGTGAAGACTCTTGGCATCGTAAATGTTGTAGGTTCATCGATTGCCCGTGAAGCAGATAATGTTTTCTATACTCTTGCCGGACCGGAGATTGCGGTGGCTACAACTAAGGCTTACAGTGCACAGTTGATTGCGGGATATATGCTGTCGATAGAATTTGCAAGAGTGCGTGGCGAGATCACAGAAGAACAGTATACAGGATATATAACAGAGCTTCAGACGATTCCGGATAAGATCGGCAGAATCCTTGAAGATAAGGAGAGAATTCAGTGGTTTGCAGCCAAGCAGGCGAATGCACAGGATATTTTCTTTGTAGGTCGTGGCATTGACTATGCGATTTGTCTGGAAGGTAGTCTTAAGTTAAAAGAGATCAGCTATATTCATTCTGAAGCATATGCTGCCGGTGAGTTAAAGCACGGAACGATCAGCCTGATTGAGGACGGAATTCTTGTAATTGGCGTGCTGACTCAGCCGGAACTTTATGAGAAAACGATTAGTAATATGGTAGAATGCAAGAGCCGTGGTGCATCCCTTATGGCACTTACAACCGTAGGCAATTATTCCATCGAGGACACAGCGGAATTCACTGTATATGTTCCGAAGACGGATGAGCATTTCGCTGCCAGTCTTGCAGTTGTACCATTACAGTTGCTTGGTTATTATGTATCTGTTGCCAGAGGATTGGACGTTGATAAGCCAAGAAACCTTGCGAAGAGTGTGACGGTAGAGTAGAAAGTTTACCATTGACCGATATGTGGTATATAAATGGTCGGTGTGAGAGTTTACCGCTGATCGATACGCGGTATATAAATGGTTGAGTTGAAAGTATAGTCCTTCGCTGTGAGGTGAGGGACTTTTTTTCTTGATTTCAGATCAGGATGATGTTTTTGCATTATGAGTATAAAATTTTTGATTTTGTTGGGAAAAGGGGGATGTTTATGCTGAAGAAATTGATTGGTAATAAAGCCAGAAAACCATTGGTCATTTCACTTGTATTTGTTCTGATTGCTTTATGTATATTGTTCTACCTGACATTCCAGACACCGGATGATACGGTTGCTCTTTCTGAAAGGGTGGGTCATTTGCCTCTTGTGGAAAATTTCCTTAACTGGGTCAGTGCATTTGTGGATTGGTCAGTACGTCAATGGGCACATGTATTTGAATCCCTGATCATCGGCATCTGTGTTAGTATTTTTTATGCATTTGCAGCGAAGAATATTTGGACTATGTTGGTGTTGGCAGTATTAACTTGTATGTGTATATCGTTGTGTGATCAGTCCATTCGGATATTCATTGTCGGGAGACATTTTGATTCCTTTGATCTGGTGTTGGATGCACTGGGATATGTGGGCGCTATCGTGGTTGTGAGCATATGCAGGGAAATGTATAGATTGGTGGTTAATAGAGATAAATGAGATTGAGCTGGAACGGCGGAACCTTGGATGGAAAAAGGGAGGCTGTTCCAGTTTTTTTGTTTTAGAAGCGTGCGTTTATACTGAGGTTTTATGCTGAGGTTTTATGTCAAAGAATGTTGACTTTGCGTATAAATAAGGGTAATATGTAAAATATAAATAATCGAATAGAGGGGGGATTTCTTTATGCCTTTTTTGAGGCAAATCTAATTAAAATCCATGAAGTGAAGTAAGTATATAGATATATTAAATAATAAAGTCATTTATTGTTTTGTTTAGAATTTGGTTGAGTGTATGAAAGTGTCACTTAAAGGCAAAAAATTCGTTAAAGGTATTGAGATTGACGGAGGAGCATTAATGAGAGCTGGAATATTAACGTATATGTGGGTTCAGATGGGGTTCCCTACGGGTGTGGTTGGGGTTCGTAGCCGAATGATTGCATGAAATAAACAATCAAAGGAAAGATAAGACTTAAGATAAATGGAATGACACCTGGAGGTCATACCTCTGAACCCTACATAATTAAGTTAGCTATATAAGGATATAATAAGGATGAAAGAAAGAGGAAATAAAATAATCACAGATGAAGAGTATTCATCAGCACAGTACAGACAAATATTACGCATTAGTCAAATGACTATGAATAATGAATTAAGACGTGAAGACAGTTTATTAATACAAGCAAGTCATATGCAGACTGCATTCGCATTTACTACAGCAGCGATTTTTACAGTGTTGCCAGTATGCATAGAATATAAAGGGGCACTGCCGTATGTATTCTTTTATGTTTGGATTGCAATTATCATTTCATTTATGTTGGCTAGTCTTGTGTGTGCGTCTATAGCTCAATGGCGTTTTAAAACTAAAACACATGAAATATAGAATCTGTTATTTTAGATGATTTGCAGTGGAAGATGTATGTGCAAGATTCATATTGTGATGCACAGATAGTGAAAATGTTGCAAGACATATATGCTAAGAACAATGGAATAAATGAGAAAAGAGTAAAGTTTATAATTGCATCAATGGTGTGTTTTTTCTCAGCATTGATTAGTATTTTGCTATGTTTCGTTCGTGCAACAGTTTTATTATGGTAATAAATGAAAGGAGAATTGTTATGTGTGAAAAAAATAAAGAAGTAGAAGGTAGTAATCCGGCAAAGAAAGTAACTCCGACACCAATTCCGGTAAAGGATACTAGAAGTGATGGGAAAAAGTATAGATTTACTCTTGATAAAGAGAATCAGAGAGATGATTGATTAAAAAATTTAGGTACGCTTGATGGCTAATAGGAATCTGTAGGGGGTTGACACGCTTATTTAAAAACTCTAAAATAAAATGGATTGTTGTTTTTAAGAGGTGAAATGATGCGGATAGTAGATTTGTTTTCAGGAGCTGGAGGTTTGACTTTTGGCTTTTATTACAATTTAATTGATGGACAGTTTGTCAGAAATGAAAATTGTAATATCGTTTTTGCAAACGAATATGATATAGCGGCAGCAGAGGCTTTTAGACACAATTTTCCAGATATTAATATGATAAATAGAGATATCAAACTACTGACAGAACAAGAAGTGTTGGATATGATTGGTGATGAGGAGATTGATTTAATTGTAGGAGGTCCTCCATGCCAATCATATAGTTATGTAGGAAAAAGAGTGTATGATGATAAAGCGAAACTCTATAATGAATATTATAGGATGTTATCCATTATACGACCAAGAATGTTCCTTTTTGAAAATGTTAAAGGAATGTTGTCAATGAAAGATTCAGAAGGAAAACTTATAATTAAGGACATTGAAGAAAAGTTTGCTAATATTAATGATGATTTGGGATATAATATTATTTATGACACATTGGATGCTGTAAATTATGGCGTTCCGCAACATAGAGAACGAGTATTTATTATTGGTATTCGAAATGATTTAGAGTTAAAGTGGAATTTTGATGATTTGCCAAGAGGCGAGTATCAATGGACGTTAAAAGAAGCAATCTCTGATTTCCCTAGGATTCAATCAGGAGAGGAAATTGTTGAATATGGAGATTCAGTACCTACAAATGCTTATCAACGTTTAATGAGAGGAAATTGTCAGAATTTAACGGGGCATTTTCTAGCTGTTTATGGCGATAAAATACAAACGGTAATGAATCATGTTATTCAAGGGGAAGGTAAAAATTATATTAATAACCTAGTCGATCAAGGTGTACTTGATGAAAAATATAGATTGACTTCAGGTTATAAAAATACATATGGAAGATTATATGCAGATCAACCATGTACAACTATTACCAATAATATGTCAACACCATCAGGATTAAGATGTATACATTACGAACAAAATAGAGCTTTAACACCAAGAGAGGGAGCAAGAATTCAATCATTTCCAGATTGGTTCACTTTTTATGGAAAGAGAAAAGAGATAAAGACACAGATTGGAAATGCTGTGCCTCCGTTGTTAGCAATTCGATTAGCAAGACAGTTGGAACAAATATTAGATTAGAGGTTTTTTATGCAGAATTCAAATAACATCATATATTTTAATTTTTCATATTTTGCATTGAGGCTTTTAGGAAAGGGCTTATATTCAAACCATTGGACGGCTATTGCCGAATTAGTAGCTAATGGATTAGATGCTCAGGCTGATAATGTTAAAATTTATATTAACATGATTGATAAGAAAAATTCTATCATTGAAATTTTTGATAATGGAACAGGTATGAATTATGATGATTTGTCAGAGAAGTATGCACTTATTGGGAAAGATAAAAGAGAAGATGGAGAATTGCCAGATGAGATAAAAAAGCAGGTAATGGGAAGAAAAGGAATTGGAAAATTAGCTGCGCTATATTTATCAAGTAAGTATTATTTAATATCAAAGACGGAGAATGAAAATGAATCAGCATGGTGTTTAGATGCATCAAATGTTAAAGATTCAGATATCCCACATTTAGATAGATGCAATATAGAAGATGTGGGAGTAGAATGTCTGGATGAATGGGCAAAATTTAAAACCGGAACAATGCTTCATCTTACAAACGTAGACCTTACAAATTTTGGTGTTAAAACTTTGGAAGGTTTAAATGCAAGACTTGCAGATTTTTATTTGACAGAAATGCTTAATGGTCAGATTGAGGTTTGCGTGTTGGTAAATGAAAGAGATCAAAGAAAATTTTATGCGATAGAAAAATCAATTGCATTTAAAAATTTTTATGCTTTTTTTAATAATACAGAAATAGATTTTGATGATAGATTATCTTCTGGTGTGCAAATTGTAACGAATGTTGAGTCGATTTCAAATAAGAAAAGACCGGTTATAAAAATTAATTCTGAACAGTTTAAAGTTAGTGGAAAACAATTTTTCCATAAAAGTAATGGTGAATTGACCGAACGAGAACTTGAATATTCTATGTCGGG
>OLOR01003610.1_pt1 | contig 10704 bp, 15 predicted proteins | sample 1672521 | NCBI WGS metagenome assembly OLOR01 (sample SAMEA3136695, study PRJEB25190) | human gut metagenome | biome: human gut; feature: human-associated habitat; material: faeces | place: Austria | collected 2013
AGTGGTGGTTGATGCAGGAATCCCCCTGCTTTAGCTGTGGGGAGAATGTCAATTTGAACGCTGCACTGTGCTTTGAAATTGTATATATCGACATTAAGTTTGGCGAAAAATAGCGCTTGCCAAAATATACGAACGCCGTACAATATAAAATGTGAACAGATACTAAAAATCAGTAGGATTCACAATCTGTATTTTAAGCGGACTTATCCCATCACGGGATAGGTCCGCTTTTTTTGTTGAAAGGAGAAAAAGTATGAAACTCAAAAACAATCTATTCCGGAGCACGGCGGCAATCATCGCTACGCTCTTTGCACTCAGCTTCACCGGCTGCGGTCAGAATCCGATAATATCGGAAAGTCCATCCAGCACCGGGGTCGTCTCAGAAAGCACTGCAAGCAGTGAACAGACGGCTGGCGGTTCGGTGGACGGCAGCTTTACTATTCACTTTATAGACGTAGGGCAGGCGGATTCCGCCCTTATCACCTGTGACGGCCACTCGATGCTTATTGATGGCGGTAATGGAGATGATTCTAACCTCTTATATTCTGTTATGCAGCGTGAAACCGATGGGCACCTGGATTATGTCGTTGGGACTCACGCGCACGAAGACCACATCGGCGGCTTGTCCGGTGCTTTTGAGGCCGTCACTGCGGACATGACTCTATGCCCTGTGACAGAATACGACAGCAAAGCATTTCGGGACTTTGCAAGCTACGCGGAGCAAAAAGGCGGAGGTATCACGATACCAGATGTGGGTGAAACCTACACTCTGGGGGAAGCGGAATTCACGATAGTTGGTGTTAATTCTGTTCCCGATGACACGAACAATACTTCGATTGTTTTGCGTATTGTCTATGGAGACACCTCGTTCCTCTTTACCGGAGATGCGGAACAGGAAGCGGAAAACGTGATACTTGCATCGGGACAAGACATTCAGTCAACAGTTCTGAAAGTAGGGCATCATGGCTCAAGTACATCTACCTCAGAGGCTTTTCTGGATGCGGTAAATCCAACATATGCTGTGATTTCTTGTGGCACAGGGAACAGTTACGGTCATCCACATCAGGAAACACTCGACAAGTTGCAAAACAAAGGTGTCGAGGTTTATCGCACAGACCTGCTGGGTGATATTTACTGCTCATCTGATGGCAAAGAAGTGAGTTTCACATCCGACGAATATCATGATGAGAATCGGGTTGAAGCCGGTAGTGCTGCAGACTCCAAGGATAAACATAACAGCAGCCCTCTTGTGATAGACGAGACATACGTTCTGAACACGAGCACCATGAAGTTCCACATGCCCGATTGCTCTGCAGTCGAATCGATGAGCCAGAAGAATCGAATCGACTATATGGGTTCGCGTGACGAACTCATCCAAGAAGGGTACTCGGCTTGCGGAATTTGCAAACCTTAAAGGAAAGGGGCTAAAATTCATGTGCAAAGAAATCGATAAATTTGCTGATGAGCTTTCTTCGGAAGAACGCACCAAAGCAGCAGCTGTGCTCCTGAAAATGGGCTGCAAAGCAAAGGATACTATCAAAACGCTGATGCATACCTATGGCGTCTCTGAAGCACCTGCGACGAATCATCTGACTGAAGCGCAGAACATTAACAGCTAATCACAGCGCCGTTCACCTTCTGGTGGGCGGCTTTTTTCATGCAGCAGCGCAAAACAATAGGGCAGCGACCGCAATGGCCGTTGCCCTGTTTTCATTTTTGTATGAGATAGCTATAATGATGCATCTGCCGACGAATAAGCGCTTCACAACGATTGCAGATGTCATTGCCATACTCAGAACGGAATACATCGATTATGTCCTTTACATCATGCGAACCAAAAGAAAATCTCAATTGGATGCCATATAATCCCTCTGCAGCATCAAGCTGGTCATCAAAATGCCGCGAAAACGGCTTTGCTTCTATTGCTTGCAGACAATCTTCTAATGGTCGTTCCAAAGGAAAATCCAAACTGGTGTCGGATAAGAGTGACAAGCCATTGTCGAACAACGGACAGAGCGAATAGGTCTCATCGGTATCGTCATACAAAACAGCGATATTATTCGTGTGGCGGTCCTCGTTCAAGAAGAAAGCATCAACTTCGAGCATTGCTGTCAGATATGGTCCAAAGTCTCTGATTCCGGTATGCTTCTCAACGAAATCAACCAAGAACTTGATTCTTTCTTGGACATCACCCTGCTTTGCAGTATCAATGGCAAGGCTGCCACCGGTATAGCTGCGATAGAGCTTTTCGAGAGGTATTAGCGTGGCTCTGCTGTTCTTGAGAATAAAATTCTCACTTCTGCATCCATTGTATGTCCGACCGTGATATAAAATCTTGGAATATTCGTACTTCACGAAAGGGTACTTGATGCTGGACCTTTCAAGCAATGCAGACACGATGCTTTCGGCTAAGCCTTCGTATCCCATGTGGTCAGCCTTATACCAGTAACCGTCGTACTTCCATTTCAGCTGATTGCCTTTAGATGTGTGATTTAGAGTTTCTTGCGGCTCTAAGTTGTTGAAGTCAACAAGCTGCATATTGGCCTCCTGTTACGCGGCAGGTCTCTTAATAAGCTGCATCCACTGATGGTCACCTGCTATGCGGCCTTCCGTCTTCTCGATGATAAGGAGCGGGTCATAAAAAGGAACGCCCATATCACGCAGAATTTCCTTGATACCGGCCCGGCTCGCAGGAAGGCAACGGTCTTGCAGGAAAATCTCGAAATCTTTCCACGAAGGTTCTTCCACCACACCGAATGCGCGAAGAGGGATTTTATCTGTATAGTTTTTGATTTTGATTTTTTCGTGGCGGAAATCAACATCAATTGTAGTACAGAGCTGCTGCCTGTTCATGTAGTTGATGCGCAGAGTATAATTCGGGTCGTCACTGAAATGCTGAGCTTTGTCGAGATACTTGTATATCGTCTGGCGGGAAACTTCGTATTTATCCGCGATAGCAGCTGCACTAAAACCGGAATTATGCAGCTCCACAATATCGACTATCTGGTCTTCAGATAAACAAGATTTCCTTCCCGCATTGCGTGGATTTTTTTGAGTGCATGGCACACTTTTGAGCTGTGCAGCATACTGGCGCAGTTGATTAAGGTCGGTGGTGCCAAAGATGTCTCTGATTTGCTCTTGATAAATATCCATTGCAATACAACCCTCCTTTCACTCTAACTATACCAACACAGCACCAAATTGTCAATAAATTAAATTGCAGACAAAGTCGCAAGCTCTGTCTGACCATTTTGTTTTTTGCGGTTCAAATCCCAAATCATAGTTGCGTGCTTGTGCGAACCGACTACAATAAAAATTGTACGATAGATAACATTCCATATCGAAAGGGTTTTATGCCTTTCGTACATTCACAATTTCGCTTAAAGGGCGGACTTCCTGTTTTTAGGGAGCCCGCCTTTTTTGTATGAACCAAAAGGAGCGTAATGTAATGTTCAAAATTTACGATGACAAAGTCTACTTCGTTGCCGAAACCCCTGACATCAACAAAGTTATCGAAATCTTCCTACCTAAGGATAACCGTGGCACCATTATGGATTCGCACGAAATCCGTATGGACCTGTGCCGTGCTATCCGAAAGCTGCAGCATGATGGTTATACAATCATGAAGGTTTATCCTGCCATGGGCGACCGAAGAGAGAGTATTGATGTGCTGTCTATGCCGGAATTCATCCAGTCTGCGAAATGCCCCGACAACGATGTTGAGGAAGCGGTCGTCTTTTCTTACTTCGAGTCCGGAGCAACATTCCAGTTGCCTTGCAAGGTAAACAAGGAAACGCACGAAATTTTCGATGTCACCTGTGCAGCAATGCCGTGTGACGACGACTGTTTCAGTTATGCAGAAGTGAAAATCAACGGCAAGGATTATCCTATCAATTTTATTGACGATATTCTTCTCGAAAACAATGTTGATGATGCGCTGGATGAGTTTTATAGAATTCAGCAGACAGGCGAGTATTGGCAGCCTGATGGCAACAAAACGCTGGATGATGCCATTCACGAATGTCGTTGGGCTATCCTGAAGGATGCCATCCAAAAGCGCGGACATGAGGCTGTTGCTGATTTTGTCGGGACCGACATTTCCAGCGATACTTACGACCGCGTGATGGATGAAACCGAAGCCCAGATGCCGGACGAAGAGTTCGAGCGCTTCTGGGAAAAGTACATCTAAGAAACATCTCACACACAGAAAGGGAGCATATTACTATGGCTATTTTCAATACCAACGAATTTCTCCGCAAAACCTTCAGCAAGACCATCTTTGGTACTGCTGCACTTCGTCCGGAAGCAGTTTGTGCAGACGGCTTCACCCTGTCGATTCAGGCAAGCGGCATGCACTACTGCATACCGAACGAAGACCTGTCGGACGGCAATTACTCTAAGGTCGAACTCAGCTACTTGTCTGAGGAGGTCGAAGAGTTTCTGCCGTTTGCTGAAGACGACGAGGCACCGCTGGCTACGGTCTACGGGTATGTGCCCGTAGAAACCGTAGACGCGGTTCTGGCCAAGCACGGCGGTATCGTCAACGCGTGAGGGGAGGGAACTTACGATGGAAGTATTCACTATCGTCGCCAATGAGGTCATTGGCTTATCCGCAACGGAATGCACACTGATTCAGTTTAGCTACAATCCGGAACAAATCCATGACCCGGAAAACGTCCTGCGCAGTGCTGTCAAGGACTATCTCAAGACGGATGAAGGCAAACGACAGCTGGAAATCAACTGTGGTTGCTGGAACTGGGGCGATGTCGATGACATTCCCGGCTCGTTCTTCTTGAACTATGGTCTGACTAAAATTGCTCCGCCCGATGTGAATGTTGTCGTTGACCGCAACGAGAACTTCATGGACAACTACGAGGATTGCGAGGAAGAATAACAGAAAGGGCGTCAACAACCCCGCCTAAACTGGCTCGCCGGTTATAGACGGGGCTTGCGGGGCAACCCGTAAGCCCGGTTGATTAGCCTTGGTGAACGGCAACTTCGGTTGCTGCGAACTCCGTTATGCATTTGAGTAAGCAGGAAATGCTGTATCTTAGTCTTTTCTAAGAAACGCATTCCTCCCCACCTAAGCCTTACGGCTATAGATAGGGTGTCCTGCTCCATAATTATGAAAAAAATGCGTATTTATAGCGCAAACAACGTATTCATAGAAGTTACGCGCCGATGCAATATGTGCTGTGCGCACTGCCTGCGCGGAGATGCCGAAAGCATCGATATTCAGGAGAAGTACATCGATGCTTTTCTCGACAACTTTGAGAAGGGAGCTTATATCAGCTCTCTTACCTTTACCGGTGGGGAAATCTCTCTGAATATACCGGCAATTCGATACACCTTGAAAGCTGTCAAAGAGCGCGGTATCGCCGTTGGAAGCTTTTACATGGTCACTAACGGAAAAGCTGTCGATAAGATGGCTGACCTTGCTATGGCGAGTCTGGAGTGGTGGGCCTACTGCGATGAAAAAGATGACTATATGTGCGGTCTTTGCATCAGCAGTGATAACTTCCACGAAGAGCTGAAGAAGGTTATTCCTCGCATTGAGTTGACAGGGCAGTGGAGCGTCGATGTAATGCGCAACGGCAATGATTACTACATCATTGATATGGCTCTTGCTGAGAATTCCGCTCTGAATGACTGCGTACCGAAAAATCTGCTTCGCGCTTATCCTCAGCAGTGGCTGCCGGGGGAATCGAACAACTAATACTCCTAGAACGAAACTTTGATTCGGGTTCTTTCAGCAAAAAGCGTAGGAACCAAAATCATACGAATTGATTGTGTTGACACATAAAAACAAGTATAATATATGCAAGGAAGTGATAATAATGGTTCTGTATCATGGCAGCGATGTAATAGTCCGCAACCCTGAGGTCAGAAAAACAAGGTACGCCAAAGATTTTTCATGGGGATTCTATTGCACTAGCAACTACGAACAAGCCGCTCGCTGGTCAAAAAAAGGCAGGTCTCGTGGTATTGTCAACGTGTTTGAATATACAGAATCTCCCATGCTAAATATTAAGAAATTCCCCGAAATGAGTGATGAGTGGCTTGATTTTATTGCTATATGTCGCTCGGGCAAACATCATGACTATGATATTGTGGAAGGACCCATGGCGGATGACACCATTTGGAACTACGTCAACGACTTTCTAAGCGGTGATATTAGCCGTGAAGCTTTTTGGGCGTTGGCAAAATTCAAGCATCCCACGCATCAAATCAGCTTTCACACGGAAGTCGCTTTGAAATGTCTCTCTTTTAAGGAGGCGATTGAAGTATGACTGAAACTGCAACCTACAGCAAAAACGATGTCTTTTATACCTGCAGCCTGATTGAATATATCGGCCGCGTTACGAAGAATCATCGCAAGGATGTGGTTTCTGCTCTTGGCACAAACGGAGTCAAGGCAATTCTCGACTCAGCGGATGTGTTTCACTGCCAGAGCTTTGAGCAATCTGCCGATGAAATTTGTGAGCTTTTTCCTGTGCCGGAAGGAACGTATGATACGGTGTCTAACTGCCACTACAAGGTTCCATCTTATACAGATATCGGAAAAGTGTACCAGCGCATCATCTTTGACTGTACTAGCACTCCTGGTGTCCAGGATGTAATTGATGTATTTTCCTCGTTCATTAGCGATGACATCTCAGATTTTAATACTGCAACTTACTATTGTAATCCGAGCTATTTGTACCACTCATACAAGGCCGGAAAACTACTGGATTGATTTTCAAAAGCAATAGCAATCGAGACCACTGCCCCGAAAAGGGTAGTGGTCTTATTTTTTGCACAATACTTACCATAAATTACCAGAAAGAAAAACATTGTGTATCTGTGCGAATTGCATATAATACAAAATATAGAACGAAAGGCATCAAAAAACATCGTTGGTCGGCAAAATCCGACCGAAAGGCTAGGGCGGGCTCAGTTTTGAACCTGCTCTTTCTTTTTATCGGAGGCTTTATGTCAAACAAAGAAGAACGCATGAACCGCAATAAAAGCATCATTGAAGATTACAAAAACGGAAAGTCGATTATAGAAATCGCGAGGGAATATAATCTTTCAGAAACGATGTGCTACAAGATTCTAAAAGGTACGCAGGAGCCGCCTCGTTATTTTGAAAAAAAGAGAAAGAGACTTACCACTCGAAATGAGCAAATTGTTAAACAGTATAAAGGCGGTATGACGGCCAGAGAATTGGGCAAGATGTACGGCATTTCCATGCAGCGTATTTATGCAATCTTGCATTCGAGTGGAGAGTACGAAAGCCAAAAATACAATCATATTGAAACGGCTCTCAAAAAAGAGAAAAAGATGCGGAACCAAACTTTTCTTGATGCTTACAAGAAAAATCCTCGAAAATCGATTATCGAGTTGAGCAGGGAGGTAAATATCAGCCCTTCACTAGGTTACCTTATCCTTCATCAAAATGGGATTTACCAGTATAACGTAAAAGCCAGAGCTAAGGAGAATAGCGAAAATGCCGATTAACAAGATTACCCACGTGTATCTAACTCATGACAAAGTCAGGGCGCGAAATGAAAAGATGCTGGAGGATGCCAAGAACGGTATGTCCCAGGAACAGCTGGCCGAAAAGTATCAAATTTGTGTTTCTACTGTCCGATATAGTCTGAAGGACTTTTACAAAGAACAGGCCCGGCAGAGGAAAGCAAAGAAGAAAGCCTGGCAAACCCAGATGATTCATGAATATGAGATGGGCGCAAAATCTCCGGAGCTCCAGGAAAAATACGGCATCAGTGGAACGCTCTTTTATCGGATTCTTCATGCGCACGGAAAGAATGGCCGACAAATCCACAGCCAAAACCGTATCGAGACTGGCAAGAAAAGAAACGCCGAGATGGTCAGGAAATACAAAAACGGCGTTTCTGTCAAAGAGCTTGCGGAAGAATACGGGCTCAAAAAGGGAAGCGTATATCGCGCCATGAAGCGGTATAGTCCAGGCCCAGAGAAAAGTAAAAGTTGTCAAAGTGGGGAATAATTGCATGGCTGCATCAAAGAAAGATGTTGCGAAGCAGCAGGTCAAAGAAGACCGCGAAAAGGTTCGGGAAATGTATCTTTCTGGCAAAACTGTCAAGGAAATCGCCAAGGAGACGTATTTTTCAAGCTCTTATTGCTATGCCATGGTGAGAGACCTAGCAAAAGAAAAGAATCTTGCAAAGAAAGCAAAAAGAGCACCTCTCAACGAAGCTATGATTCAAGATGCGAAAGCCGGGATGACGGTTGCTGAAATCGCAAAGAAGCATGGCGTGACTTATCAGCAGTGCTACTATACTGTTTCTGAATACGCTCAAGCTACGATTAAGAAGAACAAGAAAAAGCAGTCTGCTGCCACGAAAGTTCGCAATGCAGCTATGTTGGAAGATGCGAAAACCGGAATGACTGATAAGGAAATCGCCAAAAAATACTTTTTGTCTCGAAGCAGTGTCCGTACCGTCCTTGCAGGGCATTTACATACAAATTCCAAAAAGTTGGATGAAAGGCGCAAGGCGATTCTTGCGGATTATGAGGCAGGAACGTCCTCAAAAGACATCTGTGAGAAATACGGTATTTCAAAATCCACTCTTTACAAGGACATGCGCCAAATTGGAAAAACCTGTCAGGAATACTATCACAAGGCGCTGAAAGACAAGACCAATCAAAGGAATTCCGATATTCGAAGCAAAATCGAAAGAGGGGGCTCGGTCAGCACTATTGCCAAAGAATACGGAATCTCTAAAACGGCGATTTATGAAACGTTTCATCAGGAAAATGTCAGAGCTGGAATTTTACAGAAACGCGGCCGTCCGCGAAAAAACACGGAACGTAATGCACTGATTGCTAAACGCCACAGGGAAGGCGAGAAGGTGCAGGCGCTTGCCACTGAATATAATCTCTCTGTTTCGACGGTAAACACTATTTGCAGTAGAAACAAAAATCAGAATATTGCATCACATTAACAGGCTGCCATTTGGCGGCCTTTTCTTTTTTGGAGGAAAATAACAATGACCGATGACGTACGGAATTTGATTCGATTTGTGGTGGATGGCGACATCCGAAATGCACAGACTCAGTGCCGAATCATGCTTGAAAAGAATGTCCCTGAAAAAGATGCCCGGTTTAAGGAGGCTGAACTCAAAAAGCTGAATCTTTTGAAACCGGAACTCATTCAGCTGCCTGCCAACCTGGAAAGTCTCTTGATTGCGGAGGACGCTACAAATTTCCCGGAAAGCCGGTTCCTGCTCCGCGAGGAGGAAGAAACAGTCATCAACAAGCTCTTGGCCGCCAGAAAAGCAGCTTTAGCCATCAAGGAGCTTGGCATCCACTATACTTGCTCTTTGCTTTTGACGGGCCTTCCTGGTGTTGGTAAGACTGAATTGGCCCGCTACATTGCACACAAGGCAAATTTACCGTTTGTTTTCCTGAAATTTTCTGGCCTTGTCAATTCTGCTCTTGGCCGGACACAGCAGAACATCGGCAGAGTGTTCGATTACGCAAAGCGCACGCCCTGCGTTCTTTGTGTTGATGAAATTGATGCTATCGGAATGTGCCGTGGCGGCCGTGATGACGTCGCTGAAATGAGCCGCGTCACCATCGCATTGATGCAGGAACTTGACCGGCTCCCGAATGACGTCATTCTCATTGGCACTACAAACCGCGTCGATAACCTTGACGAAGCCCTCATTCGCCGATTCACTTTCAAACACCGCGTCAAGCCTTTAGGCGACGATGACATGAAAGAACTGTGCAAAAAGTTCCTTGCTTCGGCAGACTATCCCTTCACGGAATCCGAACTCGACGAACTCTGCCATTCGCTGCGTGAACAGCGGACGGCCAGCGCCGTTGTCAATGCCTGTACAGAACGTATCGTTGCACATATCGTATCGCAGCTGCCTGAAAATTCGGCAGATGCCGTGTAAAAGTATGATAGCCTGGGAAGAAAGCCCTCGTCAGTTTAAGATGTCCAAGCAACTCGATGAGGGAAAATTCGGAGAAGACTTGGCTCGCAAATTCCTTAACGACCCGATTATCAAAGTGAATCATGGCATTAGCCATTACGATGACGTGACTCAGGATAAATCATATCAAGACAAAGATACCGATTTCATCGTCTGGAAGAAAAATGGCAAGACCTTTGGTCTGGAAGCGAAAGTGGACAGTCACAATACCGGAAATTTCTACCTAGAAACCTCGGTGGACTACTTCTCCATGGTGCCTGACGCTCTGAACGAACAACGGGTGGCGCGGCGGTATCGGGATGGCATCGACCCTTTATGGCACACCCCGGGCTGGGTATACAGGAGTGGTGCGGACCAGATTCTCTATTATTTCAGAACCACGCAGCTGCTTTACATTTTCTCCCGCGTTGATGTCTGGTTCTATGCTGAAAAGCTGATGCGCGGTGGAATCCATCTCGACCCCGGAATCAGAAAGCCAAAAATGTATTCTGCCGAAAATATCAGTGAACGCAATGGTTCCACTCTCTTCTTTGCCAACGGCTTATGCGTGAATGCTGAGCAGACATACAAGGCTTTAGGGGCGCAAAAAAGAGTCATCAAATACCAGGTTGAGAACCCGGATTCAGACGTCCCAACGTTCAGCTTTTGCCCTTTCAAATTGTCAACAACCCCGCCTAAACCGGCTCGCCGGTTATAGACGGGGCTTGCGGGGCAACCCGTAAGCCCGGTTGATTAGCCT
>OLOR01003611.1_pt1 | contig 10704 bp, 10 predicted proteins | sample 1672521 | NCBI WGS metagenome assembly OLOR01 (sample SAMEA3136695, study PRJEB25190) | human gut metagenome | biome: human gut; feature: human-associated habitat; material: faeces | place: Austria | collected 2013
CGGTGTCTTCACCGCCGCGCCCAGCCGGCGTGACAGCGGCTCCGCCAGCGGGAGCACCCGCACCTGGCCCTCATAGCCCGCCAGAGAGAAGGCGGACAGCACCGACACGCCCAGCCCCGCCGCCACCATGGACAGTATGGCCGCGTCGTCCGACGCCGTGACCTCCAGCCGTGGTGCCTCCGGCGGCAGCAGGCGCGCCACATACTGCTCCGGGCAGGAGAGAAACGTCTCCTGCAGCAGGCGCTCCAGGGGGATGACGTCCTCCGTCCAGGGGAAGTCCGGCGGCACCACCGCCACCAGCGGCGCGTCCGTCAGCGGCGTCCAATAGAAGCCCTTGCCGCAGGTCTCCTCCACCAGGGCCAGCTGCACCCGTTCCTCCTCCAGCGCCGCGGCCAGCTCATAGCCGCCCACCAGCACGTCGATCTTGATCTCCGGGTGCAGTTTGCGGAACTTCTGCAGCAGCGCCGGCAGCCGTGCCCGGGCAATGCTGGCAAAGCAGCCGATCCGCAGCACGCGGTTGTGGGCCTCGCCCTGGGCCGCCGCCTCCCGCCGCAGGGTCTCACTGGCGCGCAGATAGTCCTGTATATAGGGCAGCAGGTGCTCGCCCTCCTCCGAGAGCCGGACGCCGTGGCTGCTGCGGGTGAGCAGGGTACAGCCCAGCTCGGCCTCCAGCTTGTTCACCATGTGCGTCATGGCGGACTGGGTGTAGCCCAGCTGCGCCGTCGCCTTTCCAAAGCTGCCGCACTGCACTGCCGTCAGCAGCGCCCGCAGCCGTTTGTCATCCATAGGGGCCTCGCTTTCTGTACAAATTGGACAAAATTGCAACGATTATTTTTAACTATATCACAAGAGCTGTCGCCGTTCAATGCCATAAACGTAAACTTTCCACCAACGATTTGGAAAATGCGGTAAACGTTTTTATACGCCATCAAAATTTTTCATGTGCCGTTCGATAAGCGTCATTTCCGTAATGATGAAAAGCATGATACGCTATATGCACAGGATGCAACGCGCTTTAAAGCGCGAGACCGCACCGGCGCGCCGCAGTCGGCGGCGTGGGAACAAGAGAAGAGAAATGGAGAAATCAGAATGATCGGACAGAGGAAAAACACCGCGGCAGATATCGTTGTCGTGGGCTTTGCGCTGTTTTCCATGTTTTTCGGCGCGGGCAACGTGATCTTCCCGCCCTTTTTGGGCATGGAGGCCGGCAGCCAGTGGCTGACGGGCTTTTCCACCTATTTCATTGCGGATATCGGTCTGGCGATGATGGGTATGTTCGCCCTGCTCCGCGTGGGCAGCAGCGAGAAGGTACTGGAACGGGCGGGCAGAGTCCCCGCCGAGATCCTCATGTGCGCCATCATTCTGTGTATCGGCCCCATGGTGGCCATCCCCCGCACCAGCGCCAGCACCTATGAGATGGCCATCGCGCCCAACCTGTCCGGCGTATCGCAGGTGGTGTTCTCCGTGGTGTTCTTCGCGGTGATCCTGGCTCTGTGCATCAAGGAGTCCGCCGTGGTGGACATTGTAGGCAAGGTGCTCACGCCGCTGCTGCTGGTGGGCCTGTTCGCCATTATTATCAAGGGTGTGATCACACCGCTGGGCGACATCGCGCCCCTGGCGCAGATCGACAACGTGGCCGTCACCGGCATCAAGGCCGGCTACCAGACCATGGACGCGCTGGCGGCACTGCCCTTCGGCATCATCGTGCTGCAAAGCGTCACCGCCAAGGGCTATCAGCGGGGCCGGAGCCAGCTTCGCGTGGTGGGCGGCGCCGCGCTGCTGGCGGGCGTGCTGCTGCTGGCGGTGTATATGGGTCTGGCCTATCTGGGCGCCACCGTGTCCGCGCAGTACACCTCCTCCATCGGCCGCGCGGCCCTCATCATGGCCATCGTAGAGGCGTTGATGGGCAAGACCGGCATGGTGATCTTCGGCGTGGTGGTGGGCCTGGCCTGCGTCACCACGGCCATCGCCCTGACCAGCTCCGCCGCGGCGTATTTCACGGAGCTGTGTCGCGGGAAGATCAGCTACAAGGTGTTCGTGACGGTCATCTGCGTGTTCAGCGCCGTGGTGTCCAACCTGGGCCTGGACCGTATCGTGGCCGTGGCCGCGCCGGTGCTGGATATAGTATATCCCCCCACGCTGGTGCTTATTTGCGTCTCCCTCATCATACCCAAGGTCCACGACTTTGTCAGCCGGGGCGCCGCGCTGGGCGCACTGCTGACCAGCGTGCTGTGCACCCTGCACACCTGCGGTGTGAAGCTGCCGCTGGTGGAGGCCCTGCCGCTGTATGATCTTGGCCTGAGCTGGTTGCTGCCCGCCGCCGTGTTCGGCCTTGCCGCCCAGCTGCTGACGCTGCTGCCCGGCGTCCGCTGGGCGGAGAAGCCCGCCCGCCGCGCCAGCGAAAAGCATTAAATCGCTTCCTCCGGGCGGGGCCGTTCTTACCCCACGGTCCCGCCCTTCTCTCCTATATTTATTATATACCGGCGGCTGTCTGAAACAGTCTACCGGCGGGATCGGCTTGACAAGAGCAGTCGTTTGCCGTACAATAAACACGCTGCTGACGTCGAAAGTACGCTTGAGACGGAAGATGCGCCATAGGTTCTGCGCCCGCGAAGCGGGCGCTGTGGTCGTGTCGCGGTGGCGGCGCGGCTTTTTTATTTGGCCGCGGATCTTACGACGGGAGGTTTTGCTATGGAAACACGGGTGGCGGTCATTGCGGTCATCGTAGAAAATGAGGACGCAGTGACGGAGCTGAACGCGCTGCTGCATCAGTACGGCGCATATATCATCGGGCGAATGGGCGTGCCCTACCGCGCCCGGGGCGTGAACATCATCTCCGTGGTGCTGGATGCGCCGCAGGACGCGATATCCGCCCTCAGCGGGAAGATCGGGCGGCTGGAGGGTGTAAGCGCCAAAACGCTGTACTCCAACGTGATCACACCGATAGAAGACAGATAGGCATGCTGCACGACAGCTTTGTATAAGAGACCGTATCACGGAAAGGAGAAAACAACATGAAAAAAATGATATCCCTGCTGCTGGCGCTGGCGCTGGCATTGACGCTGTGCGCCTGCGTAACGCCGAAAACGCCTATGCCCATTGAGGATGGCGACAAATCCGCCGCCCAGCCGGTCACTGTGCGGTTGGGCGGGCTGAAGGGCCCTACCTCCATGGGCATGGTAAAGCTGTTTGACGATGCGGACAACGGCCTGGGCCAGAACGCGTATACGTACACCATCGCGGCCAGCGCCAATGAGCTGACGCCCCAGCTGGTGCAGGGCGAGCTGGATGTGCTGGCGGTGCCGGCCAACGTGGCGGCCATCCTGTACAACCAGACGGAGGGCGGCGTGGTGCTGCTGGCCGCCGGCACACTGGGTGTGCTGTACATGGTGGAAAAGGGCGGCGAGACGGTGACGGACATTGCCTCGCTGAACGGCAAGACCATCTACGCCACCGGCAAGGGCGCTACCCCGGAGTACGCGTTGACCTATCTGCTCTCGCAGCACGGGCTGACTCTGGGTGAGGACGTACAGGTGGAGTGGAAGAGCGAGCCCACGGAGATCGTGGCCCTGATGGCGGAACAGGACAACGCCGTGGCCATGCTGCCCCAGCCCTTTGTCACCGTGGCGCAGAGCCAGGTGGAGGGTCTGCGTGTGGCGCTGGATATGAGCGCCGAATGGGATGCGCTGGACAACGGCAGCCGCCTGATCACTTCGGTACTGGTGGCCCGCAAGGCATTTGCTGATGAGCATCCTGCGGCGCTGGCGGCCTTTTTGGAGGACTACGCCGCCAGCACGGACTACGCCAATGAGCACCCGGCCGAGGCCGCTGTGCTGGTGGAGAAATATGGCATCGTCAAGGCCGCCGTGGCGGAGAAGGCGCTGCCCCAGTGTAACCTGGTATGTATTACCGGCGTGGATATGAAGGTCGCCGTGGGCGGCTATCTGCAAACACTGTATGACCTGAAGACGGAGGCCGTGGGCGGCGCCATGCCCGGTGACGGCTTCTACTGGATGGGCGCATGAGCACACCTGCGGACAAAAAAATAAAGACCTGGCAGCGTGCCGGCGCGGTGGTGCTGGCCCTGTCGGTCTGGCAGGCGGCCTCCTGGGCCGTGGACTCGGCACTGCTGCTGCCGGGACCGGTAACGGTGCTGGGGCGGCTTTGTGCCCTGGCGGTGACGTCGACCTTCCGGCGGGCGGTGGCGTTCAGCTTTTGCCGTATCGCCGGCGGCTTTGCCCTGGCGCTGGTGCTGGCCTTTGTGCTGGCGCTGGCGGCGGGACGCTGGCCGGTGGTGGAGGTGCTGCTGCGGCCCTATGTGCTGGCCATCAAGGCGGTGCCGGTGGCGTCGTTCATCATCCTGGCACTGATCTGGATGCGGACATCGGCGCTGCCGCTGTTCATCTCATTCCTGATGGTCTTCCCCATTCTGTACACCAACGTGCTGGCGGGCCTCCGCAGTGCGGATGGCCAGCTTCTGGAAATGGCCCGGGCCTTCCGGGTGCCCTGGCGGCGGCAACTGCACAGCATCCTGCTGCCGGCGGTGGAGCCGTTCCTGCTGGCGGGCTGCGCCGCGGCCCTGGGCATGAGCTGGAAGGCCGGTGTAGCGGCCGAGGTCATCGGTGTGGTGGCCGGCTCCCTGGGCGAGAGACTGTACGACGCGAAGATCTACCTCCAGACCGCCGACCTGCTGGCCTGGACCGCAGTGATCGTGGCGCTGAGCGCCCTGTTTGAGAGACTGGTGCTGGCCCTGCTGCGGCGGGGCTTCCGTCGGCTGGAAAGGGGGTGCGGCACATGAACGCGGCACATCTGTACAAGCGCTTCGGCGATAAGGTCGTGCTGGAGGGCGTGAGCCTGACCGTCCCGGACGGGGCGGTGGTGTGTCTGATGGCCCCCTCCGGCCGCGGCAAGACCACACTCCTGCGCTGTATCGCCGGGTTGGAGATGCCGGACAGCGGCACCGTCACCGGCGTGCCGGAGCGATTGGGATTCGTGTTTCAGGAGGACCGTCTGTGCCCGCAGCTGGACGCCGTGGAGAACGTGCGTCTGGTCACGGGCCGGGCCATGTCCCGGCCGGATATCGAGGCGCACCTGCTGGAGCTGGGATTGGCGGACTGCCTGGACCAGCGGGCGGCGGAACTGTCCGGCGGACAGCGGCGGCGGGTGTCCATTGCCCGGGCAGTATGTTATGGGCCGGAGCTGCTGCTGCTGGATGAGCCCTTCAAGGGCCTGGACGGTGCGGCCCGGGACCGGACGGCGCAGTATCTTCTGCGGCACCGGAACGGCGCGGCGGTGCTGTGCGTCACCCACGACCGGGCGGACGCCGCGGCCCTGGGCGCAGAGATCGTGGAAATATGAAAAGAGACGGCATCTGCCGTCTCTTTTTGCTTTATCTGATCTGCCCGTTGCCGCGGATGACGTATTTATACGTGGTCAGCTCGTCCAGCCCCATGGGGCCCCGGGCGTGGAGCTTCTGGGTGGAGATGCCCATCTCGCAGCCCAGACCGAACTCGCCGCCGTCGGTAAAGCGGGTGGAGGCATTGACATACACGGCGGCGCTGTCCACCCCGTTGACAAAGGCCTCGGCGTGGGCGGGGTCTTCGGTGACGATGGCCTCGCTGTGGCCGGTGGAGTGGGCGGCAATGTGAGCGATGGCCTCGTCCACGCTGTCCACGATCTTTACGGCCAGGATATAGTTCAAAAACTCGGTGTCGAAGTCCCGTTCGCCGGCGGGCGTTCCGGGGATGACCGCCGCGGCGCGCTCGTCCAGCCGCAACTCCACGGAGACCTTGCCTGCGGCGGCTCGGTCATCCACCAAGCGCTTTTTCAGCCGGGGCAGGAATTCCGCCGCCACCGCGCTGTGTACCAGCAGCACCTCTTCGGCGTTGCACACGGAGGGACGGCTGGCCTTGGCGTTTTCCACAATGTTCAGGGCCTTGCTCAGATCGGCGCTCTCGTCCACATACACATGGCAGATACCGGTGCCCGTCTCGATGCAGGGCACGGTGGCGCCGGTCACGCAGGCCCGGATCAGTCCCGCGCCGCCCCGGGGGATCAGCAGGTCCACCAGACCCTTGGCGGTCATGATGTCCGCGGCAGACTGGTGGGTGGTGTCGTCCACGATGTTCAGAATGTCCGGGTCGCCGCCCTCGGCGGCGATGCCGGCCTTCAGCGCCTGCACGATGGCGCGGGCGGTACGGTAGGCCTCCCTGCCGCTGCGGAGTACGCAGACATTGCCGGATTTCAGCGCCAGGGCCGCCGCATCTGAGGTAACGTTGGGGCGGCTCTCATAGATAATGGACACCAGCCCCAGAGGGACCTGTACCTTCTGGATGACCAGGCCGTTGGGGCGGCGCACCTCGGACAGCACACGGCCGGTGTGGTCCGGCAGGGCGGCAATGGCCCGCACGCCGTCGGCCATGCCCGCCAGTCGGTCATGGTCCAGCCGCAGCCGGTCCAGCATCACATCGGAGATATGCCCCCGGGCATCGCTCATGTCGGCTTCATTTTCCGCCAGAATAGCGCCCTCATGGGACAGAAGACTGTCGGCCATGGACAGCAGCAGGGCGTTTTTGCCTGCCTCGTCCAGGACGGCCAGTCCGCCCCGGGCGGCGCGGGTCTTTTTCAGAATATCGATAGTGGTCATGGTTCACTTCTCCTTTGCCAGAAATCGGGTGCCCACAGGCTTTCCGCCCACGATGTCGTACAGCAGGGCGGGCTTGCTGCCATTGGCGATGACCATCTGGCAGCCGACCTCGGTGACGATTTGCGCAGCCTTCAGCTTGGTGGCCATGCCGCCTGTGCCCAGATTGCTGCCGCTGCCGCCGCCCAGAGCGAGAATGTGCTCGTTGATGGACGGCACCACGGGGATAAGCTTCGCGGCGGGATCCCTGTGGGGATCGCCGTCATACAGGCCGTCGATATCACTGAGCAATATCAGCAGGTCGGCGTGTACCGCCGCCGCCACGATGGCGGAAAGCGTGTCGTTCTCGCCGATGGTGTTCTCCACGCCCACCTCGTCGGTGGCCACGGTGTCGTTTTCGTTGATGACAGGCAGCGCCCCCAGCTCCAACAGGCGAAAAATGGTGTTCCGCATATTACGGCTGCGCTGCTCGTTCTTTACATCCTCGCCGGTGAGCAGCACCTGTGCCACTGTGTGGTTGTACTCGTTGAACAGCTTGTCATAGGTGTACATCAGCTCGCACTGGCCCACGGCGGCGGCCGCCTGCTTCGTGGGCATATCCTTAGGTCGTCCCGGCAGGTTCAGCTTGCCCACGCCCATGCCGATGGCGCCGGAGGAGACGAGAATGATCTCGTGCCCGGCGTTTTTCAGGTCGCTCAGGACCTTGCACAGGCCCTCCATCCGCTGGATGTTCAGCCGTCCTGTGGCGTGGGCCAGAGTAGAGGTGCCGACTTTTACCGTGATACGCATAGAAATGCCCCCTTCGGGAAAAGAATTTGGAGCCATTATACTACGAAACCCCGGGGATGAAAAGAAAAATTTTCCCTTGACAGGAGGGAGAACATCGTGATATGCTAACTGTACTAACACGCATAATACACTTGACACAGAAAGGAGCGTGTGCGATATGATCGTGCTGGATTACCGGGACAGCCGTCCCCTGTACCAGCAGGTGAAGGACAGCCTGCGGCGCATGATGCTGACAGGGCTGCTGGAGCCAGACGAAAAGCTGCCCTCCGTGCGCTCTCTGGCTACGCAGCTGGCCATCAACCCCAACACCATCCAGCGGGCTTACGCGGAGCTGGAGGCGGAGGGGTACATCTACTCTGTGGCGGGCAGAGGGAGCTTTGTCTCCGCCGGGGACGGCGAGCATCTGCGGCGCATCGCTGAACTGACGGGGCGGCTGGTCCCGCTGCTGGAGGAGCTGAAGAGCCTGGGCTATACCCGGGAACAGCTGCTGGTACTTTGGGAAGGAGGAGAGGGTAAATGATCGAGGTAAAAAACGTCGTCAAGACCTTTGACGGCTTCCGGGCGCTGGACGGCCTGACCATGACGGTGCCCCACGGCGCGGTGTACGGTCTGGTAGGGCCAAACGGCGCGGGGAAATCCACCATCATCCGCCATTTGGCGGGCATCTACCGGCAGGACAGCGGCGACGTGCTGGTGGACGGTCAGCCGGTATATGAGAACACCGCCGTGAAGAGGCGTATGGCCGTTATCGGCGACGACTGGTACTATTTCCCCCAGAGCGGCATCCGGGAGATGGCAAGGTTCTATGCAGGGCTGTATCCCGCCTTCAGCTGGGAGCGCTACCACAAGCTGAAGGAGGTCTTCCCGCTGGACGAAAAGCTGATGCTGCGCCGCATGTCCAAGGGTATGCAGAAGCAGGCGGCCTTTTGGCTGACGGTGTGCTGCATGCCGGAGTACCTCATTTTGGACGAGCCGGTGGACGGCCTTGACCCGGTGATGCGGCGGCAGGTGTGGTCGCTGCTTCTGGGCGACGTGGCCGAGCGGGGCACCACGGTGCTGGTCTCCAGCCACAACCTGCGGGAGCTGGAGGACGTGTGCGACCACGTGGGCATCCTGAACCATGGCAAGGTGCTGCTGGAGCGTAGTCTCAGCGACCTGCAGGACAACACGGTAAAGCTGCAGGTGGCCTATCAGGGCGTTACCGAGCCGCCGCTGCCGGCGGAGCTGAACATCCTGCACCGCAGCCACGTGGGACGGGTGTACACCTATATCGTCCGGGGCAGCAGTCAGGAGATCATGCGCCGGATGCAGATCACCGAGCCGGTGCTGCTGGAATCCATCCCGCTGACGCTGGAGGAGATATTCATTTACGAGCTGGGAGGTGTGGATTATGCCGCGAAAGACATCCTTCTGTAACGCCGCGCTGCTGCGCAGCGATATAAAGCGCTACTGGCCGCTGCTGTTTTTGTATGTGGCCGTGTGGGTTGTGATCCTTCCCATGCAGATACTGTCGGCGAGCCGGGAGTGCGACGGCGTGGCGGAGGGCATCATGACCGTGCTGCAGCTGCGGCAGCACAACGTCATCATCCAGTCCATCCCCGCCTCCGTGGTCATGTCCCTGCTGTTCGGCTGCTTTGCGGCCATGGCGGTGTGGTCGTACCTGATGTCCGGCCGCACCGTGGGACTGATGCACGCCCTGCCGGTGACACGGACACAGGCATTTTTCTCCCACGTCCTCTCTGCGCTGGGAGCGCTGACGGCGGGGAACGTGCTGATCTTCCTGCTGACCGCTCTGTGCAGCGCCGGCTTCTCCTACGTGGACTGGGCGGCGCTGGGCACGTGGCTGCTGCTGACGGAGCTGATGGCGCTGTTCTTCTTCGCGCTCGGCTCCCTGTGCGCCATGGTCACGGGATGGCTGCTGGCGGTGCCGGTGCTCTACGGCGCGATGAACGTCATCGCCCTCCTTCTGTACGCGGTGATAAGCACGATGACGCAGATGTTTTACTTCGGCTACAGCAACAGCGACATTCCGGAGTTCATCACCTGGCTGACGCCGGTGGGTCGGATCTGGGATGCCGTGGCCAACGGCGGCGCCCAGCCCATCGACGTGCAGTTCCGCGAGCCCATCGGCACCCAAAGCTATCAACGCGTCCAGCTGCCGGCCTCCGCCTTCTCCACCTGTATCATCTACGCCGCGGTGGGCATCGCACTGCTGGCGCTGGTGTGGTGGCTGTATAAAAAGCGTCCCAGCGAGACGGCCGGCGACGCTATGTCCTTCCGGTGGCTGCGCCCCATCGCCCGGTGGAGTATCGGTCTGTGCGGCGGTCTGGGGCTGGGTCTGTTCCTGCGCTATACCGCCTTTATCGATGGCGGCTTCGCCTGCCTGCTGATCTGCCAGCTGGTCATGGGCGTGATCTGCTTCTTCGCCGCCCAGATGCTGCTGCAAAAGAAGTTCCGCATCTTCAACAAGCGCTGGTGGCTGGAGACGGCGGCCATGGTGCTGGTGCTGGCGGCGGTGACGGTGTGCGTGAAGCTGGACATCACCGGCTATCAGCACCGCGTCCCGGACGCGGAGGACGTGACCTCCGTCCGCTTCAGCGCCAGCTATGCGGATTTCACCGCCGATGATCCCGCAGCGGTGGAGAGCGTGATCTCCCTCCACCGCGCCATTCTGGAGCAGTACGATGAGACAGGCGAAAGGCTGGAGAACCAAACCTATCTGGACACGGAGGGCGGCCCGATCACCCGCTATGTGCGTGTGGACTACCAGCTGCGGAACGGCACGAGTCTGTGTCGTGAGTGGAGGGTATCGATCGTCAACGGCTCCGATGTCCACCGGCTGCTGACCCAGCTGGTGAACCGCACCGACAGCCGGGAGAGCCTCATCGGCATCGACTCGCTGGCGCGGTACGGCGGCGTGAACGCCGTGATCAGCGGCTACGTCCGCCGGTACGACACCGACGAGGTGGCCGAGTTGACCCGGCAGCAGGCGCAGGACCTGGCCTCCCTGGCCCTGGCTGACGCAGCCAACAGCTCCGGGCCGCTGGATCCGCGGAGTGACGACTTCTATTCCTATGCCAAGGGCTATGACATGGATATACAGCTCCGCGTGGTGATCGACCGTGAGACCTCCACCACCGTGCCGCTGAACGTGCCCGCCTTTGCGCTGCGGATGCAGAAGTTCATCGACGGGCTGGAGTTCCAGGTGGACGGCTCCTCCGGGGACACCACCAAAGCCGTGGACGAGATACTGTACGACTGAGCAGATGCGT
>OLOR01003617.1_pt1 | contig 10692 bp, 10 predicted proteins | sample 1672521 | NCBI WGS metagenome assembly OLOR01 (sample SAMEA3136695, study PRJEB25190) | human gut metagenome | biome: human gut; feature: human-associated habitat; material: faeces | place: Austria | collected 2013
GCCGTCCCACGGCGTGGCCGACGGCGCCGGGCGCCGCCGCTTCTCTTCTCCGCTCATGGTGGAAGTCCTCGCTGCCCGGAGGGACGGCGACGCCGAGGACTTCCACATCGCAAGAGCATCGCCGTCCATCCGGGCGGTCTCGCGGATGGATGTTCTGTTGCCTGCGATTATAGGGCAACGCGCGCGGCGGCGGATGCGCTACCCACATTCTGCAAAGGAGGATTTACGCGCGATTCATAGGCGGCGCGCCAATAGTTCGCGTTGAAGAGCAGCCGGTCGACCGCTGCCTGGGTTCCTCGGCGAAGGGCGGCGCTGTCGGTTGACTCGCGGGGCGTCTTGCCTCCCGTCGCGCTCGCGTCGTCCTCGTTGAACGTGAACGCAAGGTAGGCGGACAGGGCCACTTTCAGAAGCTCGATGGGCTTGATGTCCTCACGCTTTTGGTGCTCCCGTTCAAGTGCAAGCTTGACGGCGTCAACGGGAAGGGACGCGCGTTGTCTGACTTTCGTCATCGGTTGGCCAATCCCTCCCTTCTTTCCGCGTGTGCCATGGCGCATTCCACATGATAACGTGCCTATCATACCTGCTGTCGCTTTTAGCATTGGGCAATGAAGGGGTTTTCTAGAGCTAAGGAATTGCAAGTCCCTCATGAATATCGCAATGCGCTGCGGGCGTAGGCGAGTAGTTCTTCGAGGGAGAACTCTTCGATATCGTCTTCTCCATAATAGGGATTAAAGAGATAGCAAAGAAGGCGATTTGACCGGTTCGTGGGATGCACGAAAGCAACGGGATTGCCCGTATCGTAAATATCGAAAGAAGCGCTATCGATGTGGTAGGGAATTTGGGTGGCGCTATAGTCTGTGTTTAGGGTAATTTCCATGAGTGGATTTACGATGTCAAGTGTTCCATCGCCCAGGGCAACGGCAAACTCGCATGAATCATCGCTGTCAAAGCATAGCGAGACTTCCACGATAGAAGCATTGAATTCATGCGAAAAGAGGAGTTCTCCCGTCTTTAAGTTGAACACGAGAAGTTTTTTGCCGGCTGTAATTGCAACCATGCTTTCTTTTTTGTGAAGAATGCAGCGTACTTGAGGAATGCCGTTGAATGGGAGGAGCGTTCCAGATTGGGTGCCGACAGTGACGCTGTAGGTGTCATTGAAAGTCCACAAGGGCTCTTCCGAATCTGTGCTTGTATCAAGGGCGCGAACGGTGAAAGGAACTTGGTTGGTATTGATGTCGTCGCCGATACAATCCGCTGCGGTGAAGACAACGATTTCCCTGCCTGCTTGAATGGAATGGATCATCGCGTCTGAGACGTTACGCTGCTCGCAGGTCATTTCTTCTAAATCAAAAATGACCAGTGACGTATCTAAAGCATAATAGGCGGTAGAGGGGTTTTTCTGGGCGGAGAACGCTTCGAAGTTTGTAAACTGGGGGAATTGTTCAACGGGCGTTTCGACCAAGCCCTTTTCGAGAGACCCCTTGGTGCAGTTGACAAATGCAGCTCCTAGAGAGTGCATGCCGTAAGCGAGGATGGCGAAATCGCTTGAATCGTCTAGAGGAGCTGCGGCTAAGGCGTAAGTGCGGCTGCTATTCCATGCTTCTTTGCCTGTTAGGGGGAGGAGGCAAGAAACTCCTCCCCCTTCTGTGCGATTTGCTAGAAGTAGATGCGAAGGGGAGATGGCCTCAATGAACCAATCACTCTGCGGTACGGTGTCTTCATCGACGGCGAATAGCGTGGGGCTTTCGGTTGTGATTGGCTGGCTTGTGTATATGTCATAGATTGAAAGAGCGCCGGTGTCATCCAAAACGGCAAGCCAACCGCCTTCAAAACTGTAAGCGATATCGACAATGCTCCCCTTTGCGTCGATGCAAAAGAGGGAAACCCAGTGCCGATCTGGATCGGGATTGAGGGCGAGTACTTCTTCAAGAGCTGCTTGCGCTTCGGGCACAATGGGACGATTGGGGTTATCTGCAGAGGAGGGAAGGGCCGCAAGGGCGGTTTCAATTGCCTGAAGGTGCTCGCCGCGATCGTACTGGTCGAGCGCCTGGGCAGCGAGGCTTTTAGATTCCGCGATGAGTGCCGCCTCGCTGGTTTGGTGAAATTGGAAGGCGAAGACGCCGACGGCGGCGATGGTGAGGGCTGCTGCCGCGGACGCGAGGGCCATGCGCCTGCACTGACGGGCTCGCTCGCGTTGGCGGAGATCGTCGTAGCTGCAGCCGGCGACGGCGGCGATGATGCGCAGCAGCTCGGCTTTGCGCTTGGTCTTAGCCTCCGGACGTAGATCGGCAGCGAGGGGTTCGGCTGGCATTTCCCGCAAAACGCCGTTGGCGTCGGGCACCATGCGAGTTTTCAGAATGGGCGGAATGCTTTCCTCGGGGCTGCCTGCGGCCAGCACGCAAATGATGCGCTCGCGCCCGTGGATCTGCTCGAACATCTCGATTTCTCGCCGCACCCAAGAGCTTTCTTGCGTCTCCGGCGAGCAGATGACAATAAGCGTTCGCGAAGCCGCCAACGCCTCTCGAATGCTGTCGGGAAGCGAATGCGAAGCCGCAAGCTCGTCCTCGTCCCGAAAGCATTTGCCCAGTTTGGTGGGGCGGCGGACTTTGTGTTCCTGTGCGTTGAATGTGTCTTTGTTATGTGTGGTGGTCCCGATAGACGCGTTTTCGGTATGCAGGATTGCTTCCTTATGCGCGATTTCAGCATACGCGTCTGCTTCTGGAAATGCACATGCGGTGTTCGAAGTTGTTTCCGCAGGCGCATTTGCTCGCGCAACAAGCCGTGGTAGTCGGTACTCCTCAATGGCCCGCTGCTCCTCACAAGCCACCTCCGCATCCCTAGGCAAATGCCGATAACTAATAAAGGCCGCGTAGCTGGAGGAGTTGGTATGTGTCGGAGCGTTTTCCATGAGGGGAATTATAAGGGAAAAGGATAGGCAAGCGTCTTCCATCGCTTCTGCTCTCATTGCCCAATGAGACATTTTTAGATGTTTCATGATGTACATGTTTTGACAGCGTTTGAGATGACGAAAGAGGGAATGCGCCGTGGGAAAGCTTAGCCTGCATTCAGTTGATGACCTGCTTGCCGCTAGAATTAGACGACTCAGAATGTCGACCATCACGCGGGATGACTTTCTGTCAACGTGCTCTCTCACGCCTCGAGAGCAAGCGATGCTTATGAAATATCGCGACTTGAACACACGAGCTACGGAGTGCAAGCGGCAGGGTGATTTGGTACGAGCCAATGAGCTTTACTGCGAATCCTTCAAAATTGAGCCCAAATACTCGAGTGAAGTTATTTGGGGATGGGTTAAAGTTCTTCTTTTGGCTAAAGATTGGGAGGGAGCCAAAAAGGTTCTTGAATATCATGAAATGATGATGGTTGCTTGGATGCGCCTGATGCGCGATGAGGGGAACGAGCAGTATTTCCGAGAAATACGAATGTGGGGAAGAGAGCCCCAGTTTGAGTTTGCGTTCAATCCTGGGAAAGCCATCAGAGAGAACTGCGGATGCGACTTAGCAAGCCGTGCGCAGACTGAAGGGAAAATAGCTTCTTATGGAGGAAGCGGCTTCTGGAAGTGTTCTTATAACTTGTCAGAAGCGGAATTCCGAGATTTTCTAACAGTGTTCCCCCGGCCTATTGTTGTATAGGGGGTTTGTGCAAAACGATATAGATGGCTCTAGTTAAGATTTGTTGCTTTAGTTAGATATAGCAATGCCTAATGATTCAAGTACAAGAAAACTACCCGAGGAAAGGGGCAGAAAATGATCATCGTTACGGCTGAAGACTTGCGGGATATGTATGGCGCGATTGGCCAGGATGCCGCAGGTGCTCACCTATGCTCATGCGCATGCAACTGCTCGTGCCATTGCCGCTGCGGTCGTCTCTACCCAGAAGAGCCTGAAGATCAAAACTGGATTGAGTAATTGCTAATTGCAAATGGAAGGTTTTTCTGCGCATGGAGAAGATCTCAAGGTTTACCCACACGTTCGACCTGGGCGGGCATGTTGCGCTGTGGCACTCCCTGAGAATGCAGCCCGTGTTTCTTAACAAAGCAGTTTATGAGCAGTTTCAGCAAGGAGAATACTCGGATGCTCTGAGGGACGAGCTAGTGCGCAAAAAAATACTCACCGCGAAAGAGGGCGAGGACGAAGAGGACTTGGCACGAATCAGGGGGAATGCGCCCGAACCTGATGTTAGGCTTGGGTATTTTATTCTGAGCGAAAATTGCAATCTTGCCTGCAAGTATTGTTTTGTTGGTAGTGATGCTTGCGGAAGCGGCAACTCTTATACGAAAAACATGACGAAAGGTGTTGCTGAAAAGGCCATCGACGTTTTTGCGCGGCAGCTTGAACTTTCCTCCACTAACTATGAAGAAGAGCAATCAGACATTATCTTCTTTGGTGGTGAACCACTGCTTCAGTTTGATGTTCTCGTTCACGTTGTAGAGCGGGTTAGGGAGCTTGTGAGGAAGAGACCGATTCTCGCTCATACGCAGTTTGCCGTTATTACCAACGGGACGCTTCTTGACGAGCGGCGAATTTTGAAGCTTCATGATTTAGGTGTTGCTGTTAGCATTTCCATCGACGGCTTTACCGAAGAAGCTAATGAAATGAGGGTTGATAAGGCGGGACGACCAGCCTATGCCCGTGTCATCGAAGTTTTAGAGATGTACGCCAAGCTGGATGTTCCTGCGCCTTCGCTTTCGGTTACGCTTTCTGAAAAGACGATCGACGACTTGCCTCATATGATCGAGCTGGTGCGGAAATATCGGGTGAGGGGCTTCGGCTACAACGTTTTACTTTCCAAAGGCGATGAAGAAAAGTCCGATTCTTATTATCGGAAAGCTTCGCAGTTCATAATCGATTCGTTCGTGGCTTTGCGAGGTGATGGGGTTTATGAAGACAGAATCATGCGTAAGCTCAATGCTTTCGCATCGGCCCGGATTCACTTTTCAGATTGTGGGGCGACCTCTGGAGGCCAGATTCTTTTTGCGCCAGATGGAAGAATTGGCATTTGCCAGGGATTGATGGCAGAAGGCGAGAACTACGTGGCCGATATCTGGGATGAAGCTTTTGATGCCAACAGGCATCCCTTCTGGAGAAAGTGGGCATCGCTGGTGCCGCTCAACGAAGAGAGCTGTCTGGATTGCGTAGCGCTCGGAATATGCGGAGGAGGCTGTCCGGTGAACGCAAGGGCCGCTAATCCTGGCAAGGGGCTTCATTGCATAGATCGCCGATCTTGCATTCACGCTAAGAAAACGCTGGAGTTTCTCATTAACGACCTCTACGAGATCGCTATTCGAAAAGAATCTGTCAGATAGTTGGCTTTTATGGCAGTGCCGATGCTCACCTTTCAAGATTCACAATACCCCTGCACTTGGGGTAGTTGCTGCAGCCGTAGAAGGGCTTGCCGGCGCGCGCTCCTTTCCGGGCGGTGCGTTTCACCATGGGAGCGCCGCACTTCGGGCAGAGGATGGAGACTTCGTTGGCGGCTGATTGTTCGGAGACGCTTGTGACCAAGGGTTCCGAATCGGAGTTGTTCGAGGCTGAGGGTTCTGGGCGCGAGGGCTTCTGCTCGGTCTTCGGCTTTTCCCGATATTTAGCGAGGTAATCAATCTCCCTTGGCTTGTGCTGGGCCAGGAACCATTCAGCGCAATCTTGGGTAACGGAGCGGAACGTCTTGTCGCGGCCCGGTCCTTTCTCGTTGTTGATTCGCTTGATCGTTTCGATGAGCTGGTCGGCACGAATGACCTGGGCCTTGACGTCGCGTTTGGCGTACCGATCGTTGAGGATGGTTTTGGGGTTGGCGAGCACGACCAAGCTACGATAAGCATCGTCGGTGGAGCTACCGGCGACAAGATTCGCCACGGTGCTCCGGCCGGCTTTGCGCAGGGCCTTGATGAGCTCAAGGTGCCGGTGGTTCTGGGTGACGGGAGAGTAGATACCCTCCTTCTTTCCGCCTTCGAAGGTGCGGATGAAGTCTCCTCGGCTGTTGATCTCGATATTGCCGACGAGGTTCTTGCACTCGATGACGAAATTGCGCTGTGGCGTTATGACGAGGAAGTCGATCTGAGCGGTGAGGCCTTCGTGCTCCAGGAAAAGATCCTGCAAGATGAACATATCCATGTGGGAATTCTTGAGTTCGTACAGGATGTGCCGTTCACCGTCGATGCCGGCGCGCACGAGGCGCAGGTCTTTCTCCAGTCGCGCCTCGGCCCGAGGACTGAGCGTTCCTTTGGCGTCTTCCATTTGGCGTAGCTGCTCTTCGGCTGCGCTTCCTTCTTTGAGAACGACGGGTTTCGGGCTTCCGAAGAGTGCCATAGGGGTGTCCTTTGGATCGGTCTTCTATCAGAGACAAAACGAAAGCCCCCGGAAGGGGTGATTCCTCACCGTTCGGGGGCTTCGTAGCTAAAGATAGTACTGCTGGCGTTTGGTGTCAATTGCTTCTAGCGGCTGCATTTGCGAAGGTGCAGGTCTTCCGGTACTTTCGGTGCTCTTCCGCGGGATGAGCTCAAGGTTCCAATACTGTCGAATTTCAAGTTTGTAGAAGGATAGCCAGAACCCTTCAACTCTTTAGCTTCGCGAGGATACCTTCCGTGATGGAAACGTCCTCGATGCGCGAGATCGCGAAGCATTTCTTGCCTGCGTCCTTGAGCGACGCGCCCACGAAATAACCCTGCGTGTCGTCAAGGACGAGAAGACGGTCGTGAAAGGCTGTCGTGTGCCTCAAGGTGAGTTGCGGGTACTGAGCATTGAACGCGTCAATGTCGTATTGTGTGAGTTTGGTCTTCGGGTGCGTCCATACGGTAGCCACGACTCCTTCGGCCTTCTTGGCCAACACGTTGAGTGTGGCCGCGTCTACGTATCCGTCAACGAGGACGATGCTGCGCTGCGCTCGACGCACGAGCGAGGTCAGCAGCTCGAATGCATCGTAGATCTGGCCCTCAAAAAAGACCCTCTGCTTTGGAGCTTCGTGAGCCTCCATGTGCTCGAATACGCGCTCGAAGCGCTCATCGGTGATGTGCTGGTATTCCATCAGCTTCAGCTCAACGCTTCGCACCTGCTCGAACATGGCAGCATTACTCGCGATGAAGTGACGCATCTCGACGAAGCTGTCCATGATGCGGACACTCACCTCTACTGCGGTCTTGCTTCTAAGTGCTGCCGAGAGCATGGCGACGCCTTGCTCAGTGAACACTCGATGTGGCTTTCTTCGGCCGCCCCATTCCTCATCACTTGAAATCACAGATTGTGATTTCAAGATTTTGTCTTCTTCCTTGGTTAACTGGAAGCAAAAGCGCTCGGGAAAACGATCCGGGTTTCTCGCGACGGCCTGATTGAGTGTTCTCGTCTCAACTCCATAGAGTGCTGCCAGGTCGCTGTCGAGCATCACCTGTTTGCCGCGCACCGTGTGTATGAGGTCGCGTATCTCAACCGTGTTGGCGATGGCGATCGCCGTTGTTGTGTCCTGAACCCTATTCTGGATTGTTGTTCTGGCGATATCGGTTCTCTTGTCTTCGGCCATTCCGCCCGTCCTTTCGTCCAAATTGGGCTAAGACCGGAGGGCCAACTCCTCCTCAGGTTTGACTGTCCGCGAAGCTTGCTACCGTCGCGACGATATCTAGCGAGGTTTGCAAAGTTGCCATGACGATTCCCAAGTTAATCTCTGTTTATCATGCTATATTGTACAACGTACAACATTGAAAAGCTAGGAGCGAGTTATGGGTAATGCGGAGGTTATGGTTACGGCTCGGATGGGGGTTGGGAAGAAGGAGGAGGGCAATCGGGTTTTGGCCTCTTTGGGGACCAATGCGTCGAAGGCGGTTAACCAGCTTTACGATTACGTGATCGAGAGGGGAGTGCTTCCCTTCGACGATCGAGTGGAAGAGAGGCGGCCGCACAGTCGGGCCGAGGTTGAAGCTGCGGTGGGCTTGGTGGACAGCTTGGTGGCTCCGGTGGCCGAGCCCTATCGGAGCATGTCGACGAAAGACGCGCGGTTGGCTCGGCTGGGCATTGCTGGCGCTGCGGGGGAGGGTCGCCGATGAAGCTGCTGCTCGACACCAACATCTTGCTGGACTGCATGATGGACCGGCAGCCCTTCGCCGCCGATGCCCGCAAGCTGCTCATCTTGGGCGCGCTCGGCGAGGTCGATCTGTGGATGAGCCCGTCGCAGTTCACCGATGCGTTCTACTTGCTGACGGAGGGAGGCAAGCCGCGCCTTGCGGAGTCGGTGAAGCTTCGCTTGCTGAAAGTGAAGCGGCTGGCGCGTATCTGCACGCTGGGGGAGTACGACATCGAGAACGCGCTGGAATCGTCGTGGCCCGACTTCGAGGACGCCTGCCTCTACCAGTGCGCCAAGAAGCTGCATGCCGAGGCCATCATCACGCGCAATCAAGCCGATTTCGATCGCTCGACCATCCCCGTCTACGACTGCGCCGAGTTCTTCGCCCATCTCAAGAACGTCCACGGCCTCGTGTACGAGGAGATTGACTGGTAGGATGCTGTGGCTTGCAGTTCAAACACTCCGTTGCACTTTTTGGCATCTTCACATCGCCGATTTCTACACTTCTTCGATTCTTCGCCCTGCATTTTTGTAAAGATCCGAAGGCCTTGGACAGCAGCGCTCCTATAACGCGCCTGCGCGGTAGGCCGTGATGGCGGCGAGGGTGATGTCGGCGAAGTGCTGGATGGCGCCGACCTGAACCCAGCGGCCGTCCTCGCGGTAGCGCAGGGAGAGGTTGGCATCGCGGCCGCGGCGCAAGTGTCCGATGGAGAGCGTCACGTTGCCGGGGATCTCCCGCGTGTCGATGTGGGTTTCAATGCTCGGACCGCCCAAAGCCCAGGCAGCGAGGCCGGCGTCGGCAAGGCTTCCGGTCTCTTGGTAGACGGCAAGCGCCGCCCACAGCCCGAAGCCGTCGTCTTCCTCAGTTTGATAGACGTGTTTCTCGGTGCGCCCCGGCAGGCCGGCGCACACGATATGGGACTGCTTCGTGAAGTGGTAGCGCTGGCCGTTGGCGATAATGCCCCAGGTGAAAACCTCCCACCGGCCCGTGCCGTCCTTCGCTTCGAAACTTGCGAGTGCGTGGTCTGTCATGATGACCTCTCTAATCATTTTTGCGCGGACATGCCAGCCGCTGTGGCTGAGTTTTCAGGCGTTCCGAACGTTTCTATCGGGGGCATCGGCGGTACACGCGACTCCGACCATTGCCTTGCGGAGCGAGCTTACCCTGCTCAACGAGCTCGCTTATGATACGCAGGGCCGTTCTCCGGGAAATTCCTGTATTAGCCAGGTCGGCAGTTCGCACGCCCTCAGCGCTTTCCGCCAATTTCAGGGCAAGGGCGACAGCCTCGTCGGGCTCGTCCGCTCGAGTGGTGTGCTGCCCGAGCGGGCTGTGCACCGTTTCGGCAGCAGGAACCGTCGGTACGAACGCTCTGAAGATCAGGCCTTCCTCCAACTCGGGGTCGCGGCCCGTGTAGAGACGAGAATTCTTGAACAGCTCGCGCGTGCCGCTGCCGAGTTCTTCGGCCAGACCGATGTGCACGAAGAACGAAGCGATGAGAGGGTTCTTCGGGAGGGGGCTGAAGGTGTCAGGCTCCAAGGGCCCTTCGAAAGAAGCCCGGCTGGCGTTCTCGGTTCGAATGCCCTCGTTGTCGATGATGACTTTTGCCGGGAAGGGGCTGGTGAACTCGCGATGAATGAGACAGTTGACGACCAGCTCGCGCACGATGGTATCGCGGGGGCTGAGGGCGAAGTCGCCTTCCATAAGAAAGCGGTCTGGAAGATGTTTCCTGCAGAACCCGGCGATCTGGGCATAGGCGTCTATGAGGTTGGTGGTAGCCACGAGCCGATCGTCGTGGCGGTCCGTGTCGTGCTGGCGCACAAGTGCATCGGTTTTGTAAGCAGGGCACAGCGATCGAATAACCTCGTCCTTGCCGAGAAGAACGACGGCCGCCAAGTTATAGCCCTGCTTTCCCGTTGAGTAGTCTTTGCCGAAGAGCCCGGCCGATTCAACGAGCTGCGCGTTCGTCATGGCTCCCCACGGATGGTCTTTTCTCTTCGCGAGAGCGAGTCGCCGGGCCTCGTCAATGAGATCTTCTCGCAGGTCGCTCAGGGATACATGCTCGAAAATGCGTTGTTCGGTATAGATTCCCTGCTTGCGAATGCAGAGCCCGGCGAGAGGAGCGCTTCCACGCACAACGACATCGGCATCCCCGCGCCGTTCGTATACTTTGCCCTTGTAGCTGTGCATCTGCGGGCTGTTGGGAACGTCGATCTTGATGATTTGGCGGTCACCGATCTCGATATGCTCGAATTCCATGGAGACGGGCACGTCGAAGGCGTTGGAGTTGTTGACGACATTGAGGACGTTTCTTGTGACGGGAAGCACCTGGGCTGGATCGATGCCCGTGAGAGAGCCGTCGTCCTCTACGCCGAGCAGGATAGTGCCGCCGAACGTGTTGGCGAACGCGCAGATGGTTTCGAAGAGATCCTTTTCAGGTTGGTTGCCGCAACGCTTGAATTCGATGCGGTCGTTCTCGCCCTCTTCGATAATGTCTCGCAGTTGATGCGCGTTCACGGTGACCACCCTTTCGGAATCGTGCCATGGCGCGATTATGGCGCGATTATGGCGCGATTGGCGCGATTATGGCGCGATTGGCGCGATTATGGCGCGATTGGCGCGATTATGGC
>OLOR01003629.1_pt1 | contig 10637 bp, 10 predicted proteins | sample 1672521 | NCBI WGS metagenome assembly OLOR01 (sample SAMEA3136695, study PRJEB25190) | human gut metagenome | biome: human gut; feature: human-associated habitat; material: faeces | place: Austria | collected 2013
AATAGACGCAGATATTCCGGAGTTAGAAAAGCTTACAGATCTTGAACAGCAGGTAAGTGATGAATTACTTACAAAGAGTAATAAGCAGATAGAACTACTAGGCGATATAGCAACAGTTTTAGGAAAAACTGATGAAAAAATGACAGTCACAAGACTGATAGGATATCTGGATAAACAGCCGGATATCCAATCGAAGCTTACTGAGACGAGAGATAGTCTGCTGGATAAAGCAGATCAGATGCAAAAGATCAATGATTTAAATTCACAGTTACTTGCTCAGGCGATTGAAATGACCGAATTTGACATTACCTTGTTTAAAAGTATGAGGCAGGCGCCGGAAACTGCAAATTACGATAAGAGTGCATACAATACAGGCACGATTCTAGGCAGCAGTGGATTTGATGCGAAGCAATAATTACGGAGGAGACAGATAATGGCAAACGGATTCGGCAGTTTCTATGTTGGAAACTCAGGACTTAGAAATTCACAGAACGCTTTAAACACTACAGCAAACAACCTTGCAAATGTAAATACAAGAGGGTATGTAAGAGAGCAGGTACGATTTTCAGATTTAGGATATCTTACAAGAAACAATCCTACATCCGGCACAAACATCCAACAGTCAGGACTGGGTGTGACGGTATCAGACGTTGCTCACGTCAGAGATATTTTCTTAGACAAATCTTATCGGCAGGAGAATGGACGCAAGGGATTTTATACTTCTTTTTATGAAATCACGGATTATGTGCAGGATCTGTTTCAGGAATTAAACGGAGAACAGTTCAAACAGAGTGTCAGTGATCTACATCAGGCATTTCAGGAACTGGAGCCTAATATGGATAATTCCACACAACAGAATCTGGTACTTGAAAAAGCGGATCTTCTGCTGAGCCGTACGAAGTCATTGTATGATGACATGAAATCGTACCAATCCAATATCAATGAACAAATTAAAGATGATGTTGACCGTGTAAACAAGATCGGAAACCGTATCTATGAACTGAACCTGCAGATTCAGAAAGTAGAAGCTGGCGGACAGGAAACTGCAATGACCCTGCGAGATGAGCGTGACAATCTGCTGGATGAGCTGGGCGGATACGGAAGTGTCTCCATTAAGGAAGATGCGACGGGATTTACGTATGTAGATTTTGAAAGCACACCGTTTATCGATGACAATAAGTGCTATAACATCGGACTGCAGGAAGACAAAGAAACCGGATTTTACACACCGTACTGGACGCAGCTTTCTGATGTGGACAAGCAGCAGTATGTCCGCGTATTTAAAAAGAACGAAGTGATTTCCACGGATTTAAATACCGATGTGGGAAGTATTAAAGCCAAACTTCTTGCCCGTGGGGACGGATACGGAACGTATCAGGATCTGGAAAGCGAAGAGGCGTATGACCGTATTTCCGGTTGTACCATGATGGAGACAGAAGCACAGGTTTCTGCACTGCTTCACAATATTGTGACAAAAATCAACGATGCATACTGTCCGAATAAGACAGTAGATACGGATGTCACCTATACCGATGCCGATGGGAATCAGGTATCATTAAAGGGAAAGAAAGTTCTGGATGCCGCAAACTGTGCGGTCGGGGAAGACGGACAGCTGCCACCGAGGGAATTGTTTACCCGTGTGGGAATGGATCGTTATACCAAGGTGACAGGAGATGATGGGAATACCTACTATGTATACAACGAAGAGGACGAAAATGATCCCACGACGCTGTATTCCCTGAACAATATCAGCATCAATAAAGAGTTGCGCAAGCAGATCACACTGATGCCGTACAAGAATCAGAACGGTACGGATTATCCACTTGGGGAAAAACTGATGAGCCTCTGGAACGACAAGGGAATGACACTGAATCCGTACGACAAAAAGCCGTGTACGTTTGAAGGCTATTATAACAAGCTGATCGGGCAGATCGGAAATGATGGAAGCACTTTCCAGTCGGCAAGTGAGACACTGACGGGGGCACTGTCTTCCATCGACAACCAGAGACAGCAGACGATGGGCGTTTCCTCCGATGAGGAACTGACACACATGATTAAATTCCAGTCTGCATATAATGCGTCCAGCCGTTTTATGACGGTAATCAGTCAGATGACAGAACTGATCGTGACAGGATTGAAATAGAGATAAGGAGGCGTAGTTATGCCATCACAATTTTTTGGATTGAATATCGGGGCAAGTGCGTTGTCGGCATTTCAGACCTCAGTGAATACAGCGGCAAACAACGTTGCAAATGTGCAGACCAAAGGATATACCAGACAGACGGCAAATCTGTCCGCAACCGATCCGATCCGTGTATATACCAGATACGGCAGTGTCGGAACCGGTGTGGAAGTGACTTCCGTGACACAGGAGCGAAATCTCTATTATGATGAAAAATACTGGCAGAGTAATTCAAGCCGGGGATTTTTCGAACAGAAACTGTATTATGTGGATCAGGTTCAGACAATCTTCCGGGATGATGAGCAATCGCAGAAAGGATTTTCCAGTATTTTTTCCCAGATGTTTAAGGATCTGGATACCTTAAAGACACAGGGAGAAGTGAAAGCCGTCCGCAATCAGTTTATTCATCAGGCACAGAGCCTTTGCACTTATTTTAATGCTTTGTCCAAGAGCCTGACGGAGATTCAGGAGGATACCAACGAAGAGATCAAGGCTTCTGTGGATAATATCAATTCCATTGCAGAGAAAATTTCGGTGCTCAACAAGCAGATTAATAATATTGAAGTACGCGGAGGGCATGCAAATGAGCTGCGCGACCAACGCGCGAATCTGATTGATGAGCTTTCAGGGATTGCAGATGTAGAGACGAAAGAATTCGAGGTGACAAACTCCAACGGACAAAACTTAGGAGGAACCAATTACCGCGTATATATCAACGGACAGACACTTGTAGACGGAAACGATTACCGGACATTAAAATGCACCTCTTCAAAGTATCTGAACAATCAGATGGATGCCGAGGGCATGTATGCCATTACCTGGGAAGATACCGGAATGGAATTTAATGCCAAAGGTGCCAGTGCCAACGGAAGCCTCAAGGCATTGTTTATGATCCGTGACGGAAATAACAATGAAAATATGAAGGGAACGGTCTCGGATGCAGATCTGTCTTCTATTACGATAAAGATTCCGGATACAAAAGTGAATGAACTGTCACTGGCGAATAAAGGCCGGATTATGGTAAATAATAAGTTTTATTACTATGATGGATGGACAGCAAAAGTCGGTGAAAACGGGGTAAACAGTGTAACATTTAAGCTTGCTCCGGAATCCCAGATGGCAGATCAGGCAGAAGCTGACCGTGTCAAGGGAGACGGGCAGAGCAATTATCTGACAACCGGTTCTTCCATGGATGCAATGGGAATTCCATATTATCAGAATCAGATCAATGAGTTCCTGCGTAATTTTACCCAGGCATTCAATGATATTGAAAAACAGGGTGTTACATTAGATGGCGATAAAATGGGAGCCTTTTTTGTGGGAACTTCCCCAACCGGAAACACGTTTGATGCAGATTCGTGGGATGCGAAAGTACAGGCGGCAAAGAAAGACGGATGGACAACGGATATTGAACTGTCATCCGATGGGGACAGTTATTATCAGTTTACAGCGACAACCCTTGCAGTAAACAGCAAATCATTAAAGGATTCCAACTACTTTGCAACGTCAACCAAGATTACACAGGGTGAGGCGAAATACGATACCGTTGAGGATCTTTTGAAGCTGCAGAAGGATGTGCGGATGTTCCGCGGAGATTCTGCGGAGACGTTTCTCGAAACACTGATTTCAGATGTGACGGTTGACGTGAACAAGACAACAACAAGTTCCAATAATTATTCGAACCTGTCTACCGCGATTGCGACACAGCGTACCTCGGTATCCGGCGTGGATGAAGACGAGGAAGCGATGAACCTGATCAAATTCCAGAATGCATACAATCTGGCATCTAAGATGATTTCCGTGATGTCGGAGATGTATGACAAACTGATCAATGAGACCGGGGTGGTATGATGCCTGTGGACGAAACCGTGTGAGCTGACAGTATAAAACTTAGGAGGGAGATCCTATGAGAGTTACCAATAATATGATCACAAGCAACACAAAGAGCAATATCAATGCAAATAAGGTGCTTGTGGATAAATATAATACCCAGATGACAACGCAGAAGAAGATCAATAAACCGTCGGATGATCCGGTCATTGCGATTCGTTCCCTGCGTATGCAGACCAGTCTGTCCCATATTGACCAGTATCTGAACAATAACATTTCGGATGCCAATTCCTGGCTGAATGTGACGGATACGGCGCTGGAAAATATGAAAACAATCCTGACGGATGTCCGCTCATTATGTGTCAAAGGGGCAACGGATACCTTAAAAGAAGATGACCGCAGAACGATTCTGAATCAGCTGAAATCTTTAAGTGATCAGATTTATGCAGAGGGAAATGCAGATTTTTCCGGCAGAACGGTATTTACCGGATATCGCACGACCGAGCAGCTGACATTTAAGACAGATGAAGAGACAACATCCTACACGATTGATCAGAAATTATCCTATAAAGATATTTCCGAGGCACGCTACACATACGGAAGCGTAGATGTACCAACGGATGCGGCAAACAGCTTTGATGAAAAGATTTCCATCGGGGAAAATACCTACGACCGGCTGCGCCTGGCGTATGGAAAGATTAACGGAAAAGATAATTCGGATGGAACGGGAGCAATTGATCCGATTTCCAGTATGAGTTATACGACAGCTGCAGGAAAGAAAGTGAAATTAAATCTTGCACCGGGACAGACTAGCGGACAATTTGTAGATGAGAATGGGGCAGCAACCGGCAGTACGTTTACCATGTACGAATCCAAAGAGGAGTGGCTTAAGGATAAGGCGAACAACGGGGAAGCCAAAGTCGGAGACAATGCCATGGTATTTATCAAAGATACCGGTGAAATGATTCTCGGAAAAGATTTGTCCAATACATTAAAGAGGGAAAAGGCAGATCTTAGCATCACGTACACCAAAACCGGATTTGATGCAGGAGAGGTTCGTCCGGAATATTACTATGACTGTAAGATGAAGACTCCGGATATGCAGGAGGCGGTACAGTATACCAAGGAAGATCAGCCGATCAATTTCGAAATTTCCAGTGGAATCATGCTCGCGGCAAATACACAGGCGAGCGATGTTTTAAGCACTGACATTGGACGGGACATGACAGAGATGATGACGCTTGTTTCTGCTTCCACACAGGCACATGACAAAGTTTCACGAATTGAAAAGATGATGTCGATGGATAAGTATTCGGATGAGGAGAGCCAGAAGAAACTTCAGACCTATCTGGATGCTGCCAATAAAGAAGCTACCTATGCAGACGATAATCTGTCAAAAACCTACCAGCAGTTTATCTCAAATTTTGACGGATACCTGAATAAAGTAAATGTGGCACATACCAATGTGGGTGGATTGCAGCAGCGCGTGGAGCTGACAAAGACCCGTGTGGAAAACCAGAAAGAGACGGTAGAAGAATTGAAGTCTAACAATGATAACCGTGACATTTCGGATATTATCATTGATTACTATGCTGCTTACAATGCATATACGTCCAGTCTGACGGCTGCATCGAAAGTTGGAAGCCAGACATTACTGAACTATTTATAAAAACGCGGAGCGAAGGAGAAAGACCATGAAGGCTGATTCACGTATTTTTGGAAAAATTGAAATAGAGGATGATAAAATCATCACGTTAGAGAAAGGTATGATCGGTTTTCCGGATCTCAATCATTTTGCACTGATTTATGATGAAGAGAAAGAAAAAAAATACAATTCCATTATGTGGCTGCAGTCGATGGATGATCCAGACATTGCATTTCCGGTTATGATGCCGCATATTGTCAAGGAAGATTACAACCCGAATGTAAGTGAGGAAATGATTGCACCACTCGGAAAGCTGACACCGGAAAACACATATATTCTTGTGACGGTAACGGTTCCGAAAAATATAGAAGATTTTTCCGTAAACCTGAAAGCACCGGTTGTGATCAATATGGATAACCGCAAAGGGGTACAGATGATAGTGGAGGATGATTATCCGGTAAAATACAAAGTATATGATGTGCTTAAGGCAAAGAAAGAAAAGGCGGGTGAATAAGATATGCTGGCATTGACAAGAAAAAAGGGGGAGGCCCTTGTAATCAACAACAATATCGAGATCACCGTACTTGAAATCCGGGGAGACCAGATCAAACTTGGAATTACGGCACCGAAAGATGTTCCGGTATACCGTAAGGAAGTGTATCTGCAGATTCAGAAAGAAAACCAGGAGGCAATCAGCCTCGATGGTATCGAAGCATTAAAAGGAATTCTTGGATAAAGCGGAAAAACAATCGGAGGGTGTTAAGTTTTTACTGACACGCTCCGATAATTATTTATAGAATGACAGTAATAGATTGGCTATGCAGCCGGCATAACCGGCGGCGGATGATGGAGACAGGAGGTAATCATCATGGCAATGGAGGCTATTAAAGGTGCAGGAATGACGTATCAGGGAAGCGTGTCATCTGCAGAAAGCCAGCCCAAAACAGATTCTGCGGTAAAAGCTGCAGAGACCGATGCACCTGAAAAGGGCATCGTATCGGAGAATATAAAGCAGGCTGGTGAGGAGAACGTAAACACTTCCCAGGGAGCAGATCAGCGGAATACAAATGCGCAGATCAAAAAAGCCGTGGATGAAGTGAATAAAAAGGCGGTCAACTCGGAAGCAATATTCGGCATTCATGAGGCAACCAATCGTGTGACCATAAAAATTATTGATAAAGATACCAAAAAAGTACTCAAAGAGATCCCACCGGAGAAAACACTGGATATGATTGCAAAAGTGTGGGAACTTGCAGGCCTTATGGTGGATGAAAAAAGATAAAAAAGGGGAGGGAAAATTATGCCAATCAGAATGACAGGTATGGTGTCCGGACTGGATACCGATTCTATCGTAAAAGAACTCGTTTCTGCATACAGTACCAAAAAGGAAAAATACGAAAAAGAGCAGACAAAACTTGGCTGGAGCAGGAAGCGAAGCTGATGAGAAAGCAATCAAGGAGTTGATTGCTGAAGTTTGTATAAGAGTGTTGGTAATCTGCGGTTTGACAGCGGATACAATACCAAAAAGACAACATCGTCCGACAGCACGAAGGCAACCGTCAGTGCGAGCGGAAATGCGACTGTCGGAACACAGAAACTGCATGTGCTTTCTACTGCACAGTCCGGTTATCTGACGGGGGCTGAGATTAAGACAGCAGCCAACGAGAAAGTTACTACGTCTACAAAGCTTTCGGATCTGGGTGTTACAGCAGATGAAATTACCTTTAATGTGGGACCGGCAAATAATTCTGCATCCGGAACCACAAAACAGATCAAAGTAGGAAAAGACAGCACAATCAGTGACGTTGTAAACCAGCTGAAGGATGCGGGACTGAATGCAAATTTTGATGCCGGAAACAGACGCTTTTATCTGAGTTCTTCAGATTCAGGATATGCAACGGATTTTAATATTACTGCGGACAGCAGCGATACAAATTCTACAACATTATTAAACGCACTGGGTCTGGGCAAGACGGCAAAGAAGATTGACGGAAGCGATGCGGTTATTGTTTTAAATGGCGTAAAATATACCAGTACAACGAATAATTTTTCTATCAATGGATTATCCATTTCCGTCAATGGAGTGACAGACAAAGTCGATGATCTTGAAAAGGTCGATGTCGATGCCTTAGATGACAGCAAGGCAGTTTCTATTTCCACAACGACCGATACACAGGGAATTTATGACAAGATTAAAGACTTCCTGACCAGTTACAACAACATCATCAACAAGATGACGAAACTGTATAACGCAGATTCTGCAAAGAATTACGAGCCATTGACAGATGATGAGAAGTCGCAGATGTCTGATTCGGAAGTAGAAAAGTGGGAGACAAAGATCAAGGACTCCCTGCTTCGCCGTGATTCCAATCTGAGCACGATTATGAATGCCATGACGACTTCCATGACCAAGGCAATTTCCATCAATGGAAAGAATTATTCGCTTTCCAGTTTTGGAATCAGTACACTTGGTTATATGAATTCGGCAGAGAATGAGCAGAATGCTTATCATATTGACGGTGATGAGGATGATGAAAATACATCAGGAAATAAAGATAAGCTGATGGCTGCATTAAGCAGTGATCCGGATACCGTGATTGATTTCATGAAGCAGTTGTCGACCAATCTGTATACGGCAATCGACAAGCAGATGCAGAGTAATTCCCTGCGAAGCAGATACAGCATTTACAATGATAAGGAGATGACTTCCCAGTATACAAGCTATACGAAGACCATTGCAGAGTGGGAGACAAAGATTTCCGACAAGGAAGATTATTATTACAAGAAATTCTCCAAGATGGAGACTGCGCTTTCCAAGTTAAACAGCCAGACAAGTTCTCTTTCAGGTATGTTCAGCAGTTAATCAGTATCATGCAGGGCAATCTTTTGCAAAATAAAATATACAGGAAATAATAGGGGGAATCAGGATGATTCAGAAAAATCCATATGCAGCGTATAACAACAGTAAGATCCAGACGGCAACACCGGCAGAACTGACGCTGTTACTCTATGAGGGAGCTATTAAATTTACAAACATTGCGATTGTAGCGATTGAAAAGGGCGATATTGAAAAGGCGCATAACAATATCCGAAAGGCAGAGAATATCATTCGGGAGTTTCAGATAACTCTCGACCACAAATATGCAGTTGCCAAAGATTTTGATGCGGTCTATACCTATCTGTTACAGAGATTGTTAGAGGCCAACATGAAAAAGGACAAGGATATCTTAGAGGAAGTGCTTGGTCATCTCCGTACCATGCGGGATACATGGAAAGAAGTTATGGCAAAGACCGCAAACGGAAACAATATCAAGACAAAGGAACCGGTAGCGTAATGCCGGCAGGAGACAGTATGCCAGATACATATATTGCAATTATGCTGCAGAGCCTGAAAAAAAAGGAACAGGTTCTGGATGAAATTATCCGCCTGGATGACCGGCAGAAAGATACCCTGACGGATCCGGAATGCCCGTTTGATGTGTTTGATGAAACCGTGGAGGCAAAAAGTGCGTGTATTGATCAGCTGAACCAGCTGGACAGTGGTTTTGAGAAGCTCTATGCACAGGTGGCAGAAGAACTGGATCAGAACCGTGAAGATTATGCAAAGGAAATTCGTGACATGCAGCAGTGCATTCGCCGGGTAACGGACAAAAGTGTCAAGATTCAGGCGCAGGAAGCCCGCAACAAAGAACTGATGCGTGAAAAGTTTGCCACAATTCACAGACAGGCAAAGGCGGTGCGGAAAAACAGCCGTGCGATTACCGGATACTATAACAGTATGAAAGAATGGTAGTTATTTCATAAAATGGGACAAAAGTACTACTTGATAAAAAATATCATATGACTTATAATGACTTTGTTATATGACTGACGGATAATGTGGAGCACCACGTGAAGTATAACAAAGGCATGAGCCGTACCGTCTGGGCAAAAGATAAAAAACCCAGGCGGTTTTTTGCGTTCATTTATATTTTCCGGTTTTTGGTAAATATATTGTACGAAAATAAAGACATGCGTGGGTATTGACAAAATGATGAACGTTAGTGTAATCTATCAATGATTAGAGAATACTAACCAATAAGAGAAGGAGGATCACCATGTTAGAAATGAAAGAGTGGGATGGATTTGAAGGACGTCTTTGGAAAGAAGAGATTAATGTCCGCCAGTTCATTCAGGATAACTACACACCATATGATGGTAACGAGGATTTCCTTGCAGAACCTACAGAGGCTACCAATAAACTTTGGGGAGCACTGCAGAAACTGCAGAAGGAAGAGCGCGCAAAGGGCGGAGTCCTCGATATGGAGACCGAGGTTGTAACCGGTATTACAGCTTATGGTCCGGGATATATTGATGAATCTTTAAAGGATTTAGAGACAATTGTAGGTTTACAGACAGACAAGCCGTTAAAGCGTGCATTCATGCCTTACGGTGGAATCAAGATGGCTGTTCAGGCATGTGAGACATACGGATATCAGGTAAGTGACCAATTAAAGGAGATCTTTACCAAGTATCACAAGACACACAACACAGCCGTATTCGATGCTTACACACCGGAGATGATGAAAGTACGTCACAATAAGATCTTAACAGGTCTGCCGGATACATACGGACGCGGACGTATTGTTGGTGATTACCGCCGTGTTGCTCTTTACGGCATCGATCTTCTGATCGCTATGAAACAGGACGATCTCGCAAACTGCGGATACGGATCCATGCGTGATAATGTAATCCGTCAGAGAGAAGAACTCGCAGAGCAGATCCGTGCCCTCAAGGGTATGAAAGAAATGGCTGCTGTCTACGGATTCGACATTTCCGAGCCAGCCAAAAATGCAAAAGAAGCATTCCAGTGGCTGTACTTCGGATACCTTGCAGCAATCAAGACTCAGAACGGAGCTGCCATGAGTGTCGGACGTGTATCTACCTTCCTTGATATCTACATTAAGAGAGATGTGGATGCAGGCATCCTTACAGAAGAAG
>OLOR01003632.1_pt1 | contig 10629 bp, 6 predicted proteins | sample 1672521 | NCBI WGS metagenome assembly OLOR01 (sample SAMEA3136695, study PRJEB25190) | human gut metagenome | biome: human gut; feature: human-associated habitat; material: faeces | place: Austria | collected 2013
GAGGCGTTTTCAGCTCATGTGATACATTGGCTGTGAAATCCTGACGCATACTGGCATTTTTCAAAATATCTTCATGCTGTCTGCGAATCGTATCAATAAATGGTTCCATCTCCTGATAAACCGCAATTTCGTTGACATAATCCATGTTTTCAGCCATCTGTTCAATCGGTCTGAGCAGACTGTCTGTCAGCAGACGTCCCAGGAATGTACAGATAACAAACAAAATAACCACCATCACCGCGATGATCGGCAGCATTCCCTGCACAATACTGAGAACACTGCCTGTCTCCGTCGCCACACGGAGCACATTGCCGTCATTCATGCGCACGGCATAATAAAATGTAGATTTTGCCACTGTTTTAGACTGACGGACAGCCTGACCTTCACCTGTTTCAAACGCCGCCTTGATCTCCTCACGGTTGCTGTGGTTTTCCATGCCGCCGATATCCGCATTGGTATCCAAAAGGACTTTGCCTTCTTTGTCGATAATCGTGACACGAAGATTATCCAGCTGATGCACTTCCTGAATCAGCGTTGCTTCATCATATGTATCCACACTGGTCAAAACATAGGCGTATGTTCTCACATCACTGAAAACCTGTGCTTTAAAACGCTGATAAAACAATGCCGTCACAATGGTTGTGGTAATAAGGATGGCCAGGGCCGCAATCAGACAAAACTGCAGATATATTTTGTGCTTCATCTTTTTTCCGCGCATGGCCTTCTAATTCTCCTTATCCGACATAATATAGCCGACATTTCGAACAGTCTTGATCATAGAACCGGCCTCACCGAGTTTTTTACGCAAGGTCTTGATATGCATATCCAAAGTTCTCGATTCACCCTCAAAATCAATGCCCCAGATACGCTCCATGATCGTATCTCTCGCAGTCACAATCCCTGCATTGGACATCAGAAGTTTCAGCAGCTCATATTCCTTATAGGTCAGCTCACAGACCTGATCACTGACATATACGGCATGCTTTTCATCATCCATAAATACATTGCCCAGCGTCAGGAATTTCTTTTCTTCCACATAAGCACTTCTTCTCAGCAATGCCTTGACTCTTGAAATCAGTTCCATAATACCAAAGGGTTTGGTAATATAGTCATCTGCCCCTACATCCAGTCCTTTAACCTTGTCGATTTCTGATGTCTTGGCTGTCACCAGAATAATCGGCAGCTTCTTTGTCTCCGGCATGGACCGGAGCTTTCTCAAAACGTCCAGTCCATCCGCATCAGGAAGCATAATATCCAGCAGCAAAAGGCTCGGCACTCTCTCCGACACCTTTTTAAAAAATTCTCTGGCATTATCAAAACCTTCTGTCTGATATCCGCTGTTTTTCAGAGCATAAGCCTCTATTTCCTGAATATTCAGGTCATCCTCAAGAATATATATTGTTGCCATTTTTGTCCTCCTTATGACTGCGGCAGCGCATAAACTGCCTTATCCTTCTGATAGGCTTCACGGAATGCTGCATCTTTGTTTTCTTTCAGGCCTTCCAGATATTCATGGACATCAAATACATTCTCATGGATTCTCAAAAGGTCAACGGCCAGATTGGAACAATGGTCTGCCACTCGCTCATAATTAATCGTGATATCTGATAAAACAAAACCAAGTTCCACAGAACATTCGCCGCTGCGAAGTCGTCTGACATGACGCTGCTTCAACTCATCATTCAGGTAGTCAATCACTTCCTCAAGCGGTTCCACCTGACGTGCCAGATGAATATCATCATTCTTAAATGCCTCAATAGACATATTCATAATATCTCTCACTGCTCTGGAATAAACTTCCAATTCCTGAGCACCCTTATCCGAAAATGACAGGTTTTTCTCGTTCATTTCCTGGGCCTTTTCCATAATGTTCACCGCATGATCGGAAATTCGCTCTAAATCCCCGATGCAGTGCAGCAGCATAGACAGGCTCTTGCTGTCTTTTTCCGACAGATCACGACTGCTGAGTCGAATCAGATACGTTCCCAGACGGTCCTCATAATGATCCACTTTATTCTCCAGTTTCAGAACATTCTCTGCCTTTGTCTCATCATATTTCTGCAGAAGCTCCATGGCAATAAACAATGCCTGTCTGGAAAGCTCGGCCATATGAGATGTAACGGAATAACAATTCTCCATGGCAAAACCCGGTTTCTCAATGAAACGATCATCCAGCAGAAGCAGCATATCCTGTCCTTCCTCTGCAGGCTGTACAGACTGCTTCTCATCTTCATCAGATGTTCTGACAGTAAGGATCGCCAGTTTCTCAAGTCCCCTGTGGAAAGGAAGTAAAATAGCTGTTGCGAAAATATTAAACACACTGTGGATGACCGCAATACCTGCCGGATTGGCCATATTGTCGATAAAACTGAAATGGACAAATGCATTCAGCGCATAAAAACCAATCATAAAAATCGTCGTACCGATAATATTGAAATACAAATGGACAAATGCTGTACGCTTTGCATTCCTGGATGCACCGATACTGGACAGCAGTGCCGTCACACATGTACCGATGTTCTGTCCCATAATAATAGGAATAGCTGCACCATAGCTGACGGCCCCTGTCACACATAAAGACTGCAGAATACCGACCGATGCCGATGAGCTCTGGATCACTGCCGTCAGGACAAGGCCTGCCAGCATACCCAGCAGCGGGTTCTTGAACATCAGCAGAATATTCGCAAATTCCGGTACATTTGCCAGCGGTTTTACCGCATCACTCATGGTTTCCATACCAAACATCAGCACGGTAAAACCAATCATAATGGTACCTATATCCTTTTTCTTCTCATTCTTGGAAAACATCAGAAATCCGATGCCGATTACGGCCAGAATCGGTGAAAAAGAGGACGGCTTCATCAATGTCAGAATAAAATTGTCCCCCTGAATACCTGTCAGACTCAAAAGCCATGATGTCACGGTTGTACCGATATTGGCACCCATAATAACACCAACTGCCTGAGACAGCTTCATAATACCGGAATTAACAAAGCCAACAACCATAACCGTTGTGGCTGACGATGACTGGATGACAGCTGTTACACCGGCGCCTAACAGTACAGCCTTGAAAATGTTGTCTGTCATCTTCTCCAGAATACGTTCCATACGTCCGCCGGACGCCTTTGACAGACCGTTGCCCATAACTTCCATACCATACAGAAAGAGGGCAAGGCCGCCAATCATCGTTAAAATATCAAATACACTCATAAATTTCTCCTTTACATGTCTTCATAACATTCATCTGTTCATAAATAGTTTCCCTATTCATTCCCGATTATACGATGACTATGTAAAGGCTAAAGGCATTTCATGTAAAATTAATGTAAAATTTCATTTACATTCAGGTGTATTTTGGACTTTTTGAGCTTTATCTACGTAAATTCTGTGTAAACCCATAATCTTGCCCGCATTTCTGCACAGCACCTGACAGATGATGGACAACTCCCATCTGCCAGTTCTTCTCTATTATTTCTTCAGCCACTTCTTGCAATGACTGCACTGCTCCTGTATATCATGGATCAGCATAGAAGTATGATAACCATCCGCCACGGCATGATTGACCATTATACTGAAAGGCAGCATCCAGCGATCATGAACCTCATGGTAACGTCCGAAAACAATGATCGGAAAATACATCTGCCTCGGTCCCGGTGTGTCATGTCCCACAGATGTAAAAGAAACCCAAGGTACACAGGATACCGGCGTAAAGGCATCCGGACGATCCGGCTTGGCTTTAATTCCTTTGCTATCCTTATACTGCTTCATATCTCTGCAGACATCTTTGTAAAATACAGCAAAATCCTCATTCCACTCTGTCCAGATATCCGAAAATGTCTCATCATCTTTGTGAAAAATCGTGTAGGACGGATGACAGATATCATATACGCCCAGATGGCCTTCTTCATCCAGGGCCATTCTGAAATTCTCATGATGGTTAATGCTGTACATAATGGCATACATCATCGCCGGATAAAAATGAATCCCCTTTTTCAGGCAGCGTTTCCTCAACTTCGTCACATCCAGCTCCACATTCATCTCATAACTGGTGCGGATCTGTTCATTATAATATCGATAGTGTTCCCGACGCGGCCACTGGTCCATGTCTATACGTTCAAATGTCATTTCTATTCCTCCTGTCATGCCTCCAGCGCCTCAAGACGCTTTTCTATAAAGGAAAGTATGTCCATCTGTACCTGTTCATAATCAAGTTCATTGAGTATTTCATGTCTGTCTCCGGGATAAATCTTCATTTCGACATTCTTAACCCCTGCCTCACGGTAAGTTCTGCAGATTTCCGGCACGTCCTTACCGAAATGTCCCACAGGATCATCACTTCCCGCCACAAATAAAAGCGGCACTTCTTTCGGCAGTTTGCTGATATGGGCCGGCTCCTGAATAAAGCTCAACACATCAAATAAAACTTTATAACCGTTCAATGTAAACATAAAACCGCAATAAGGATCCTCAAGATAAGTGTCAACATTCGCATCATTCCGGGACAGCCAGTCATACTCTGTTCTGACAGACGGATACTGTTTATTATATGAGCCAAATGCCATTTTCATCATCAGCTGACTTCGGTGATGTTCACCTCTGACAACACTCAGGCTGTTGGCTGTGGTCTTCGCCGCACTCAGCAGTGCCGGCGGCTGTGAACCCGTCCCCATCAGTATCGCACCATCCAGCTGGCTGCCATAAGTCATCAGATATCTTCTGGCCATAAAAGATCCCATACTATGCCCCAGAAGGAAATACGGTATTCTCGGATATCTTGCACGGATCGACTTCGTTACCTTATATAAGTCATCCACGACTGTCTCAGAGCCCTTTGCCTTCGGAAAATATCCCAGTTCCTCTTCACCCTTCGCCGTCTCCCCATGGCCCAGATGATCATTGCCGATCACCATCATACCATGCTGTGCCAGGAATGTCGCCAACCTGTCATAACGATCCACATATTCACACATGCCATGGGAAATCTGAACAATCGCCCTGATCTCCTCCAACGGATGCCACAAGATCACATGAAGCTTATTCACCCCATTCGTTGAATTCAAATAAAACTCTTCCTTTTCTACCATACCTGCGCCCCCAGTTCGTTTCTCATCATATATCATCAATTCACATCCCGACTCCACCCTTCCCCGCTTGAAGCCGATTATTCTATAACATCTATTATACCCGAATATCGCATAAAACACCAGAAATACACACAAGCTGCCAACAACTTTTTATCCCTATTATACAAATGTGTGTTATCATAAATAAGGTAAATAAATTTATGAAATATAACATATGACATTCAAAGGCAGGTGGGTAGGAAATTCTGTCTATTCCCCTGGATTAAGCTGAAGACAGAATTTCCACTCCCACCGTCCCGAAAGGATTTTTTATGAAAAAACACCTCTTCAGTCTTTTGCAGCGTATCGGTCAGTCTTTTATGCTGCCCATCGCTCTTCTGCCTATCGCCGGTATTTTTCTCGGCATCGGCAGTTCTCTGACCAATACAAACATGCTGGCCGCCTATCACCTGAAAGGGCTCATGGGGCCCGGAACAGCTCCTTACATCCTGTTTTCACTGCTTAACAGTGCCGGTTCGATCATTTTTGACAATCTGCCGATTCTTTTTGCTGTCGGCGTTGCTATCGGTATGGCCCGGAGCGAAAAAGCCATAGCCGCACTTTCAAGTATTGTTGCTTTCTTTGTTATGCACAGTACCATCGGAAGTCTGATAACTTATACGGGTCGAAGCCATTCTTTTCTCACCGGTGCAACCACCGAAATTGTCGGCATTACGTCCCTGCAGATGGGTGTTTTCGGCGGCATCATTGTCGGGCTTGGCGTTGCCGCATTGCATAACCATTTTTACAAAATTGAACTGCCCAAGGTTTTTTCGTTTTTTGGCGGAACACATTTTATCCCGATCATCAGCGCAATCACTTATGTCGGCATCGGTATTCTTATGTTCTATATCTGGCCGCCGATCCAGGTTCTGATCAACGATGCAGGCAAACTGGTGCTGATGTCCGGATACGGCGGCACTTTTGTCTACGGGCTTCTGGAACGCGCCCTGATTCCTTTTGGGCTCCACCATGTTTTCTATATGCCTTTCTGGCAAACCGCTGTCGGCGGTCGTGAACTTGTAAACGGCCAGCTCATTGAAGGTGCCCAGAATATCTTTTTTGCAGAACTTGCCAGCCCTGATACTTCACATTTCAGTGTCGCAGCCACACGTTTTATGAGCGGTAAATTTCCGTTGATGATGTTCGGTCTTCCCGGCGCTGCCCTGGCTATGTATACCTGTGCCCGCCCTGAAAATAAAAAAGCTGTAGGAAGCCTTTTGCTGTCCGCAGCCATCTCCTCCGCTGTCACTGGAATTACAGAGCCTCTGGAATTTGCCTTTTTATTCGTCGCTCCGCCGCTATATGTCATTCACTGTGCATTTGCCGGCCTCTCCTATATGCTCATGCATATGCTGAATGTTGGTATCGGCATGACATTTTCCGGCGGTTTCCTGGATTTCTTCCTGTTCGGCATTCTCCAGGGCAATATCAAAACCAGCTGGCTGCATGTCATTCCTGTAGGTATCCTTTATTTCATTGTCTATTTTATCGTTTTCCGGGTAATGATTTTGAAATTTAACTATCAGACACCGGGACATGAAAAGGACAATGCCGCCCCTGTCAATAACGCTGACAACAAAAGCCAACAGATTCTTGACGGTCTGGGCGGTCTTGAGAACATTTCCGATTTAAGCTGCTGTGCGACGCGCCTGCGTGTCACTTTACATCGGCCCTCAAAGCTCAACAAAGAAAAGCTTCTCGCCACAGGCGCTGCTGCTGTTGTGGCCAATGGTGACGGCGTCCAGGTTGTCTACGGCCCGGAAGTCACGGTTATCCATGCCCGTCTGCAGGATTATATCGCTCAGATCATTTCTGCTTCATCATCGACAGCGGATAATTCCGCCGCAGTTCCAACAACTTCAGCAGAAGTCTCAAATCCTGCTGTTTCCGCAGAGGCAAAAAATTCTGACAATTTATCAGTTGCCGACGCCATCACTGATATTGTCTATGCTCCATGCAACGGCACTGTCATTCCGCTCAAAGAAATCAATGACGGTGTTTTCTCTGAAGGTTATATCGGCGAAGGATTAGCCATCGAACCTGTTGACGGCAGTTTCTATGCACCATTTGACTGTAGCGTTGCCATGGTTTTTGATACACATCACGCCATCGCACTGCACACTGCAAATGATACAGAACTGATCCTTCATGTCGGTTTGGATACCGTCAAATTAAACGGCCAGCATCTGGAAGTATTCGTCCAAGAAGGCCAGAAAATCCAAAAAGGGGATCTGATCCTGCGAGCTGACCTGGAAGGTATTCAATCAGCCGGTTGCAGAACCGTCACCCCTGTTGTCATCACCGGTGCCGGCGGCGCTGAATCCGTCGAACTTCTTAAAACAGGACCGGTTCACATCGGAGACGCTGTTCTTAAAGTCCATTATTAATGTTCATCCGGATCGCAAATTCTATCTGTCTACCTTGACTGAAAAACGGAGCTGCAATGCAGCCCCGTTTTTCGTCTAATGAAGTGTTTCGTTCATACTGCCTGTGCGGTAACCGCCCAGATCCAGTGTTACATATGTAAAACCAAGTTCTTTGAAATAGTTGTAAACTTTTTCACGGATCCCCTCAGCCAACAGTTTTTCAAACTCTGACGGCAGAATTTCGATTCTTGCCATTTTGTCATGGATTCTTACACGCACTTGATAGAATCCCAGATCAAGCAGGAGCTGTTCAGCTTTCTCCACCATACCAAGCTTTTCTTCATTAATGGTTTCTCCATAAACAAAACGCGAAGACAGGCAGGCAAAGGACTGCTTATTCCATGTGGAAAGTCCTAATTCCTTTGATAACTCACGAATCTCCTGTTTGTTCAGTTCTGCTGCACGAAGGGGACTGCTGACCCCCAGCTCTTTGACAGCCACAAGACCCGGTCTGTAATCTCCATTATCATCCATATTGGAACCTTCTGCCACCGCATTCAGCCCACTCTCTTTGGCAATATTCCAAACCTTCTCAAACAACTCATGTTTGCAAAGATAGCATCGATTCTTCGGATTCTGTCTGAAACCATCGATATCCAGCTCTTCTGATTCACAAACAATATGCTGAATGCCATTTTCTGCACAGAATTTCTTTGCTTCATTCAACTCCCTTTCCGGGAAAGAACAGGATACTGCCGTCACCGCAATGGCCTTGTCCCCCAGCACATCATGTGCTACCTTTAATAAAAATGTAGAATCCACGCCGCTTGAAAAAGCCACGGCCACACTGCCCAGAGATTTCAGATACACCTTTAAATTTTCATATTTTTCATGTAGCTGATCCATTCTCGTCCATACCTCCGATTATGATTTTATAAAATGCAAGTCTGCTCCGCAAACTTTTCATATCATATTCGTATGATTAATATGAAATCATTATATCAGCATGTCCCATCAATGTCAATGAACACTTTTTTAACTACCTATTTACGTAAAACGACATACATCCCCACTATATAGGCAAAAGTAATTGCTTACAAATTCTTCACATACAATGTACGAATCGCATTCAGCACGGCAATAACCATCACACCTACATCCGCAAAAATCGCAACCCACATGTTGGCAATACCCAAGGCACCGAGAATCAGACAAATGACTTTAACACCGATGGCAAAATAAATATTCTCATAAACAATTCTCATACACTTCCGGGCAATCCTGATAGCCTTGGCAATCTTCAGCGGATCATCATCCATCAAAACAATATCCGCTGCTTCAATGGCTGCATCAGATCCCATAGCACCCATCGCAATACCGATATCTGCTCTTGAAAGTACCGGTGCATCATTAATACCGTCACCCACAAAGGCCAGTTTCTCTTTCTCATTCTTCTGTGACAGCAGTTTTTCCACCATAGCAACCTTATCACCCGGGAGTAATTCACTGTGTACTTCATCAATCCCCAGATTCGCCGCCACTTTGTCCGCAACACGTTTGGCATCTCCTGTCAGCATAACGGTCTTCTTGATACCGGCCACTTTCAGTGCTCTGATAGCCTCTTCTGCATGCGGTTTCAGCAGATCAGCAATCAGAATATGACCGACATATTCACCATCTACTGCCATATGAACAACTGTACCGACGCTGTGACACTCCTGATAAGGAATACCTTCCAGTTCCATCAACTTGGCATTGCCTGCAGCAACGGTTCTGCCGTCTACCTTCGCGATGACACCTTTACCGCTGACTTCCTGCACATCCGTCACTCTGCTCTGATCAATGGCCTTGCCGTAAGCCTTCTGAAGGCTGTGACTGATCGGATGAGATGAAAAGCTCTCTGCCAATGCGGCATACTCAAGGATTTCATTCATCGGCAATGTATTGTGATGCACACCTGTTACTTCAAATACCCCCTGTGTCATTGTACCTGTCTTGTCAAATACAACATATTTCGTTCCGGCCAGTGTCTCCAGATAATTAGAACCTTTTACAAGGACACCTGCATTGCTGGCACCGCCGATACCGGCGAAAAAGCTAAGCGGAATACTGATAACAAGGGCACACGGGCAGCTGATGACAAGGAATGTCAACGCTCGCATGATCCAATCTCCCCATTCCGGTGAAAAACCCATAAAAAGCATCCTGACAATCGGCGGAAGCACTGCCAGCGCCAACGCACCATAGCATACAGCCGGTGTGTAATATTTGGCAAACTTGGAAATAAAGTTCTCTGAACGGGACTTTCTTGAGCTTGCGTTCTCCACCATATCCAGAATCTTCGAAACCGTCGACTCACCAAATTCCTTCGTTGTCTTAATTCTGAGAACACCCGTCATATTAATACAGCCGCTGATCACTTCATCACCTTCCGATGCATCTCTCGGCACGCTCTCTCCTGTCAGTGCACTTGTATTCAATGTGGTGGTTCCCTCAATGATCACGCCATCAATAGGCACTTTCTCACCCGGCTTGACAACGATGATACTGCCAATCTCAACTTCATCCGGGTCCACTTCCTCAATCTCACCGTCACGCTCGATATTCGCATAATCCGGACGAATATCCATCAGATCACTGATATTCCTTCTACTCTTGCCCACAGCATAGCTCTGGAACAGCTCGCCGATCTGGTAAAACAGCATAACAGCAACACCTTCACGATAATCACCAAGGGCAATCGCGCCTACGGTTGCTACCGCCATCAGAAAATTCTCGTCAAACACCTGATGATTCTTAATGCCCTTGCCGGCCTTGATCAGAATATCATATCCAATGACAAGATACGGAATCAGAAATAAAACAAACGCCGTATAGTCTTCAACCGGAAGAAAAGAAAAAGCAATCATCAAAACAGCTGCTATAATAATTCTTGTCAAAACCTTTTTCTGCTTCTTATTCACACAGCTCACCTTCCTTTATTCAGTCATACTATCTATAACAAACTTCAAACTCTAGGGCAGGATACCAGGGTCAGACGCATCCAATCCTGGTATCTCACAACTTCCGTATTCATTCTGTCTTAAAGGAAAATCTCACAATCGTCCTCAACCTTCTTGCAGTTCTTCAATACTTCC
>OLOR01003633.1_pt1 | contig 10625 bp, 8 predicted proteins | sample 1672521 | NCBI WGS metagenome assembly OLOR01 (sample SAMEA3136695, study PRJEB25190) | human gut metagenome | biome: human gut; feature: human-associated habitat; material: faeces | place: Austria | collected 2013
TATGTGAAAAACAACCGTGATATTATGTGAAAGTTACATATGTTTTATGCAATTTTTACAAATTCAGGGTTGTTTTTTTGAATTAAAAGAGTTATAATATTTATGTTAAGAAAATAACAATATTCAAATAAAGGAGATGTCGGAAATGAGCAGATTTTGTTTACCAAGAGACATTTATCATGGAAAAGGATGTCTTGAAGAGTTGAAAAACCTGAAAGGAAAAAAAGCAATCCTCGTAGTAGGCGGAGGATCTATGAAACGTCAGGGATTTCTTGACAGAGCAGTTGGATATTTAAAAGAAGCGGGAATGGAAGTGCAGTTGTTTGAAGGCGTAGAACCGGATCCGTCAGTTGAGACAGTTATGAAAGGCGCAGAAGCCATGAGAGCATTTGAGCCGGACTGGATTGTATCTATGGGTGGAGGCTCACCGATTGATGCGGCAAAGGCAATGTGGGCATTTTATGAGTACCCGGATACAACATTTGAAGAATTATGTACACCGTTTAACTTTCCGGAGCTGAGACAGAAAGCAAAATTCTGTGCAATTCCGTCTACATCGGGAACAGCGACTGAAGTTACGGCGTTTTCTGTCATTACAAACTATCAGACAGGCGTAAAATATCCGTTGGCTGACTTTAATATCACGCCGGACGTTGCCATTGTAGATCCGGAACTGGCAGAAACTATGCCGAAAAAGCTGGTTGCACATACTGGTATGGACGCTATGACACATGCGATCGAGGCATATGTATCAACCGCAAACTGTGATTTCACAGATCCGCTTGCATTACATGCTATTAAGATGATCCAGAATGATCTGGTTGGTTCTTATAACGGAGATATGGAAAAACGTGATGCAATGCACAACGCTCAGTGCCTTGCAGGTATGGCATTCTCAAATGCGCTTCTGGGTATTGTTCATTCTATGGCACATAAAACAGGTGCAGCATTTGCGGATTATGGTGCACACATCATTCACGGTGCGGCAAATGCAATGTATCTGCCGAAGGTCATCGCATTTAATGCAAAGGATGAAACTGCAAAAGAAAGATATGGAGTGATTGCAGACTTTATGGGACTTGGCGGTGATACATTAGATGAGAAGGTAACACTTCTGATCAACTATCTGCGTAAGATGAACGATGATCTGAATATCCCACACTGTATCAAACATTATGGTGCTGACAGCTATCCGGCAGAGCAGGGCTTTGTACCTGAGAATGTATTCTTAGAGCGGTTGCCTGAGATCGCAGCAAATGCAATATTGGATGCATGTACAGGATCAAATCCAAGACAGCCGAGTCAGGAAGAGATGGAGAAACTCTTAAAGTGCTGTTATTATGATTCAGAGGTTGATTTCTAAAAGTTATTGATTTATAAGAGGTACAATACTGATATAAAATAAGAAACCAGGGTATTTTTGGAACAAATTCCGAAAATACCCTTTTAAAATGTCAGGTAAAACTTGATTTCTCAGGGATAGCACTTTATACTGGAAAAGTAGTGTGCCTTTATGGAAACGAATGTAGCAGAATGCTTATCATAGGGCATAAAAAACAAAAGAAAATTTTGGAGGAGAGAAATTGAAGATCAAAAGAAAACAGATAGCGATGCTTATATTCATTGCGATCATAATCGTACTCATGGTGGTAACCGGTAAAACACCGGGGGAGATCGCAGATCCGGAGAATTATCAATGTAAGACATATGCAACGATATTATCTCTGCTTCCACCGGTTATTGCGATCGGTCTGGCACTGATCACAAAGGAAGTTTATACCTCATTGCTTGCAGGTATTATCACAGGTGGATTATTATATTCGAATTTCAATCTGGAGTTAGGTATCAATACCATGCTGTTTAATGAAAATGGCGGTATGATCGCGAAGCTTTCAGATTCAGGAAATACGGGTATTCTGGTATTTCTTGTTATGCTTGGTATTCTGGTATCCCTGTTAAATAAAGCAGGAGGCTCTGCGGCATTTGGAAAATGGGCATCAAAACACATTAAGACAAGGATTGGTGCACAATTATCCGTTATGGTTCTTGGAATCCTGATCTTTGTAGACGATTATTTTAATTGTCTGACTGTAGGAAGTGTCCTTCGTCCCGTAACAGATCGTCATAAAGTATCAAGAGCCAAATTATCTTATATTATTGATGCTACAGCAGCACCGGTGTGTATCATAGCACCGATCAGTTCATGGGCTGCAGCTGTTACATCATCCGTACCGGAAGATGCTGGAATTAACGGATTTGCAGTATTTATCCAGACAATTCCATATAATCTGTATGCGCTTCTTACGTTAGTCATGGTACTTGGAGTAACCATTCTTCGTGTTGATTTCGGTCCGATGAAGAGACATGAAATGAATGCGATAGCAGGGGATCTGTTCACAACTCCGGGAAGACCATATGAAGATAATGAAGAAGAAATTTTAAAAGAAAATGCACATGTGCTGGATCTGATCCTGCCGGTTGTTGTGCTGATCATAAGCTGTATCATTGCAATGGTATATACAGGCGGTTTCTTCAGCGGAACATCATTTGTAGATGCATTCGCAAATTCATCCGCATCGGTTGGTCTGGTGCTTGGTGGTGCTGTTACACTGGTATTTACGTTTATTTATTTCATGCTGCGTGATACCTTATCCTTCCGGGAATTTACGGAATGTATACCGGAAGGTTTCAAATCAATGATCGCACCGATCCTGATCCTTACAATGGCGTGGACACTTTCCGGTATGACGAATCTCCTTGGCGCAAAGGTATATGTAGCTGATCTGGTATCCAGTTCTGCCGGTTCCATGCAGGGCTTCCTGCCGATGATCATATTCATTGTTGCAGCCTTACTTGCATTTGCCACCGGAACGTCATGGGGAACCTTCAGTATTCTGATCCCGATCGTGATCGGCGTATTCCCATCCGGACAGATGATGGTAATCTCTATCGCATCCTGTCTTGCAGGTGCGGTATGTGGTGACCACTGCTCCCCAATCTCAGATACAACGATCATGGCATCTGCCGGAGGACATTGTGAGCATGTAAACCATGTATCTACACAGCTTCCATATGCAATTGTTGTAGCTGCAGTATGTATGGTTGGATATCTGCTGATCGGAATTCTTCAGGCTGCGAAGCTTGCCGCACTTTCATGGCTTGCGCTTCCGGTTTGTATCGTGCTGTTATTTGTAGTTCTAATGCTTATTCGTGCAAAAACCGGACGTGAAGAGGTTTAGGTTTCGAATATTTTCACCGAAACGTATGGACATATTTAAGAGCGTACGACCTGAATTCGAAAAACTTGCCAGATTATAGTAAAGGAAATTAGTAGTAAAATATGTTAGAAACAATTGAATCAATCAACAACGTAGTCAATAACTTTATATGGGGTGTCCCTGCCATGATCTGTATTATTGGTGTCGGTCTGGTGTTAAGCTTCCGAACCCGGTTTCTGCAGATCCGGAAATTCCCATATGCGATGAAAGTTACGATCGGGCGAATGTTTCGAAAGAAACAGGCTGCCGATGGAGCCATGACACCGTTTCAGGCGGTGTGTACCGCGCTTGCGGCTACGGTCGGTACAGGAAATATAGCGGGTGTTGCAGGAGCAATCGCTATCGGTGGACCGGGTGCCGTCTTCTGGATGTGGATATCCGCACTTCTTGGTATGTGTACAAAGTTTTCAGAAGTAACACTCGCCGTTCATTTCCGGGAGAAGAATGATAAGGGCGAATTTGTCGGCGGACCGATGTATTACATCAAGAATGGTCTGAAGAAGCACTGGCACTGGCTTGCATATCTGTTTGCGGCATTTGGTGTGATCACAGTGTTCGGTACAGGAAATGCCACACAGGTAAACACGATCACGACAGCGATCGATTCTGCATTATTTAATTATGGAATTATTTCAAAGGATTCCGTATCAAACATAAATCTGGTCATCGGTATTGTGCTCGCAGTCCTGCTTGCATTGATCCTGCTTGGCGGGATTAAGAGAATCGGACAGGTAACAGAGAAGCTGGTACCATTTATGGCACTGTTCTATGTGGTGCTTGCGCTTGGAGTCGTAATTTTAAATATCAATCATGTGCCGGCAGTATTTAAAGAGATTGTGGAAGGCGCATTTTCACCGGCGTCAGTAACCGGTGGTGTTGTTGGAAGCTTTTTCATGAGCATGAAGAAGGGTGTATCAAGAGGTATCTTTTCAAATGAGGCCGGGCTTGGTACAGGTTCAATCGCACATGCATGTGCAGATACAAGAAAGCCGGTAAAACAGGGATTCTTTGGAATCTTTGAAGTATTCGTAGATACTATAGTTATCTGTACCCTGACTGCATTGGTTATACTTTGCAGCGAAGTGCCGATCACATATGGACAGGCAGCGGGCGCTGAGCTTACGATCAGTGGGTTTACTGCTACATATGGCAACTGGGTATCACTTTTTACAGCTGTGGCAATGTGCTGTTTCGCATTTTCAACTATTATTGGTTGGGGATTATATGGTGCGAGGTGTATCGAGTTCCTGTTCGGAACAAAGGTAAATAAGCCGTTTATGTTTGTTTATTCACTGGTTGCTATCGTTGGTGCAACCTTAGATCTTGGATTGCTCTGGAGTATTGCAGAGACTTTCAATGGTCTGATGGCGATACCAAACCTGATCGCAGTATTCTTGCTTTCCGGTGTAGTTGTGAAGCTGGTCAGGGAGCATTTTGATCCGGAAGCAAGGGAAGAAGCATAATAAAAATAACAGATAAATAATAGATAAACAAAAAACATCTAATCGGATAACAGATATGAATATGTCGTTAACCGATTGGATGTTTTTTTACTTTATGGAAGGTTTTATTGTATAAAGCAAGGAACTTCAGATCGAAAGTTCGTCAAATCAAAATTTTTTCAAAAAATATAAATTTGTATCAACTTTTTCTCATCCTTAAACATCTAAATAATAGAAAACAAAGTAAGAAATACTTTTGAGATAGATAAGGAGGAACGGATAATGCGTCAGAATGGGAATAGAGTCAGATTACAAAAAAGAAGAAAGATGTTTTTAATGCAGCAAAAGAGAAAGAGAAGGAGAAGAAGACAGCAGATATTTATGCGTGTAACGGCAGCAGCAATGCTTCTGTTTGCGTTCTGCATCAGTATTCGGTTCATACATATGGCGAAAGACAGACCGATTGTAGAAGGATCAACGCAGGAGCCTGTGACAACAGAGGTAAGTACGACAGAGACAAGTACGACAGAGAGTTCCGGAACCGGTAATGTGAAAGAGACATTGCTGACAGGCCGGGGAGATGATACTACAACAGGATCAGTAAAAAACATGGATTTAAAGAGCGATGACAAATCAAATGATTTTTCGGATGCGGTATTTGTCGGAGATTCCAGAACGGAAGGCTTCGTGTTACAAACCGGTATACAGACAACCGCATATGTACACAAGGGATTAACTGTTGCAAGCGCATATACCGCAAAAGTAATCCATCAGGACGATGAAGACCGGTCAGTGATGGAGGCACTTGCCAGAACAAGATATAATCGTGTATATTTAATGTTTGGAATCAATGAGACAGGCTGGATCAGTAATGATATATTTATCTCAGATTACAAGCAGATCATTGATGATATTAAGGCACAAAATCCATCTGCAAAGATATTTATTCAGTCGGTACTTCCGGTAAGTAAAGCGGTATCGGATTCCGGCGGATATGTCAGAAATGATAAGATCGCGGAATATAATAAACGATTAGAGCAGCTTGCAGCGGATGAAGGTGCTACATTTGTGAATGTGCAGGAAGCGGTATCAACAGATGGAGTTCTGCCGGATGATGCGGCCACAGATGGAATTCATCTGAATAAGAAATATTGTGAAAAATGGCTCACATATCTGGAGGAACATACACTGGATAAATAAAAATATTAACAGAGGGAACAGAACGTGAATGAGCGTAGTATTTTAAGAAAAACGAAATATCAGAATGAACGTGCCGGTTATAAAAAGCAGGAATCACAAGATACGGGAATCCGGTCAACTGTGGTGATACGATTTATTGAGGATAATCAGGAGAAGTTTTATCGGATGGCATTTGGCTATATGAAGAATGAACAGGATGCTTTAGATGCGGTTCATGATGCGGTCGTTAAGATACTGCAGAACCGGAGCCAGGTAAAAAGTCCGGAATACTTTGAAACATGGGCGTATCGTATACTGATCAATGAATGTCTGATGGCTTTGCGAAGGCAAAAAAAGGTTGTCTATCTGCAGGAGGATGATTCACTTGAAGACAGTACAGACAGGACGGGAAAGCAGGAGGAATATGTCGATCTGTATCATTCTATGGATCGGCTTCCGGCAAAATTGAAAACAGTCGTTCTTTTGCGTTTTTTTGAAGATATGCAATTTGACAAGATCGCAGAGGTTACAGGAGATAATATCAACACAGTAAAATCAAGGTTGTATAAGGCTTTGAAACTCTTAAAGCTGGATTTGGAGGTTTATGATGAAGTTTAATAAAGAGGAATATGAAAATATAAAAATCCCGGAACAATTGAATTCCATAGTTCAGGATGCGATAGAAGAAGGGCTGACGACAGAGAGCACAGGGATGTCGGATCAGAAGCCTGTTAATATATATACGAGACGGAAGAAACATATACTGCGTTATGCAGGAGAGGCCGTAGCTGCAATGTTTTTGATATTTGTGGTTCTGCTGAATGTATCTCCGACGTTTGCAAAGGCAGCAGCAGATACGCCGTTTATCGGTCCTGTGTGTCAGGTATTTACCTTCCGGGAATATGAATATGCGGATGAAGCCAAATATGTAAATGTGAAAGTTCCGCAGTTGAATAATACCGGAAATTCCGAACTGGAAAAGCGTGTGAATCGTGAGATAGCAAAGATGATCAACCAGGAAGTGGAAGCAAGTAAGAAGCGTGCGGAAGAAGAGTATAACGCTTATATATTAACCGGGGGAGATCCGAAGAACTTTATCCCATATGATATCGTTATTGACTATGAGGTCAAATGTCTGGATGAACATTATGTATCCTTTGTGATCAGTGAAAATGAGACCCGGGCAACCGGTTATTACCAGATGTTCTATTATAACATCGATCTGGATACAGGAAAGGATATTACATTAAAAGAATGGTTTGGCAGCAATTATAAGAAGATCATAGCCGATGAGGTTCAGAAGCAGATCAATACCTGGGACGACGAAAAGAAATTCTATCTATGGGAAGATTTAGATCTGGAAGATCTGATCAATGAAGATACACAGTTTTATATCAATGACAAGGATCAGGTTGTGGTATTTTTTAATAAATATGAGCTGGGTGCAGGAGCAATGGGAACGCCGGAATTTATAATTGATGTATCAAAATAATATAAAATAAAAAGCTGTAAAGGAAGTGTGAAATCTTTATAAAAGAGATTGACATTTCCTTTTTTTCTGGCTATATTGTTCTAAAAGAAACTTAGCACTCTTATATAGCGAGTGCTAATAGCTTTTCCTGCATAAGCAATACCAAAAGCTGTGTCAACACAGGTTAGCGATGATTGCTATGATAATTTGCGAAACTTGGAAATAATACAGGAAAAGGCAGTACACATGTGTAGAAATTACAGGTACCTGCCGGAAAGAGAGGAGACATATGAAAGAAGTAAAATCACCCAAGAAGCCATTGATCTTCTATTATGGGATCGTGCTGGTTATTCTTCTGGTTTTTAATATGTTCATTTATCCGCTTCTGATGAAGACACAGGTCAAGGAAGTAGATTACGGAACATTTATGAAGATGATCAATGAGAAAAATATTGGTGAAGTAGAGGTGGCTGATTCTGAGATCATCTTCACAGACAAGGATAAGAACACATACTATAAGACCGGAGCTATGGATGATCCGGGACTGACGGAACGATTATACGATGCCGGAGCGGTATTTTCAAAGAATGTCGAGGAGACGGTATCACCGGTCTGGCATTTCCTGTTGACATTCCTTCTTCCGATCATTATATTCATCGGACTGGGTCAGTATTTCAGTAAGAAGCTGATCGAACAGGCGGGCGGTAAGAATGCGTTGTCCTTTGGAATGGGCAAGAGCAATGCCAAGGTATATGTGCAGTCAACAAACGGTATCCGTTTCTCGGATGTCGCAGGAGAGGATGAAGCAAAAGAGAATCTGGCAGAAATCGTTGATTATCTGCACAACCCTGCGAAATATACGGATGTCGGTGCTTCGATGCCAAAAGGTGTCCTGTTAGTAGGTCCTCCGGGAACCGGTAAAACAATGCTTGCAAAAGCAGTTGCGGGAGAGTCCAATGTACCGTTCTTCTCGATGTCCGGTTCGGAATTCGTAGAAATGTTTGTAGGTATGGGTGCCTCCAAGGTCAGAGATCTGTTCAAGCAGGCAAAGGAAAAAGCACCATGTATCGTATTTATCGATGAGATTGATGCGATCGGTAAGAAGCGTGACGGACAGATCGGAGGAAATGATGAAAGAGAACAGACCTTGAACCAGCTCCTGACTGAGATGGATGGTTTTGAAGGAAACAACGGCGTTATCATCCTGGCGGCAACAAACCGACCGGAATCGCTTGATCCTGCACTTACCCGTCCGGGTCGATTCGACCGTAGAGTTCCGGTTGAACTTCCGGATCTGAAAGGAAGGGAAGCGATCCTTCAGGTACATGCCAGAAAGATCAAGGTTTCGGATGATGTGGATTTCCATACAATCGCAAGAATGGCAGCAGGAGCTTCCGGTGCAGAGCTGGCAAATATCGTAAATGAAGCAGCTCTTCGGACAGTACGGGCAGGCAGAACGATCGTTACAGAAGCAGATCTTGAAGAAAGCGTAGAAGTAGTTATCGCAGGATATCAGAAGAAGAATGCTGTTTTATCAGATAAAGAAAAGCATGTGGTTGCCTATCATGAGATCGGCCATGCGCTCGTAGCGGCCATGCAGTCACACTCGGCACCGGTACAGAAGATCACGATCATTCCGAGAACCTCAGGTGCGCTCGGCTACACCATGCAGGTGGAACAGGGAGACAAATATCTGCTGACAAAAGAAGAACTGGAAAATAAGATTGCAACCTTTACCGGTGGACGTGCAGCAGAGGAAGTGATATTCGGTGAAGTTACGACCGGAGCATCGAATGATATCGAGCAGGCAACGAAGATCGCACGGGCGATGATCACCCAGTATGGCATGAATGATGACTTTGATATGGTTGCGATGGAGACGAGAAATAATCAGTATCTTGGTGGGGATACATCCCTTACCTGTTCACCGGAAACCCAGCGGGAGATTGACCGCAAGGTTGTAAAACTGGTGAAGGTTCAGCATGAAAAAGCGCGTAAGATTTTAGAGGAGAACCGGGAAAAGCTGGATGAGTTGGCAGCCTTTTTATATGAGAAAGAGACGATCACAGGAGACGAATTTATGAGCATTTTACAGGATAAGAGGTGAGAATTATGAGGAAACGAACAGAATTTGGCTGGATGGAGCTGATACTTGGAATCATACTCACTATACTTGGTATCTTTACGATGATCCGTCCTGAAAGTATGTTGAACAGTATTGTCATCTGTTACGGAATCGTGGCAGCAGTCAGCGGTATAACAGATATTATATTCTATGTAAAGATGGAGCGGCATATGGGAGTTGTACCGACAGTATCCCTGACCTCCGGCATCTTAAGTACCCTGCTTGGTATGATGCTGATCCTCTGTCCGGGAGCCGCACAACGGTTAGTAATCTGGCTCTTTGCACTCTGGATCATTATGCACAGTATATCCAGACTGTCCCATATCAGCACTGTACGGTATTTTGCAGGTAACAGCTTCGGACTTGTATCCCTGTTGTTAAATATCGTCGGTATCGTGATCGGAGTTATGCTTCTGATAGAACCGATTACAGCAGTTGTCGCATTTGGTTATCTGATCGGACTGTATCTGACCGTGCTTGGAATTGATAGTATTGCATCAGCACTCAGCAAAATGGGATCAGACTGGTAGGCGTAAATAATTTGAATCATAAAAAATACATTTCCAGTAGAATCTCATCGAGAAATGATGTATGATTGTACTAATTGTTTGTTAAGGACGAAAGCAATCTCAAGGAGGAACTACAGTGAATTTCTTAGAAGAAAGAATTGTAAAAGACGGAATTGTAAAAGAAGGAAATGTATTAAAGGTTGACAGCTTTTTGAATCACCAGATGGACATCCGGTTATTTGACCAGATCGGTGAAGAATTTAAGAAGCGTTTTGAAGGAACGCCGATCAATAAGATTCTCACGATCGAGGCATCCGGAATCGGGATTGCATGTGTGGCAGCGCGACAGTTTGATGTGCCTGTTATCTTTGCGAAGAAATCAAAAAGCATCAATATAGAAGGTGAAGTATATGTGGCAGAGGTAGAATCCTTTACCCACAAATGTAAGAATCAGGTTATCGTGTCAAAGAAATTCTTGAATCCGGATGACAATGTTCTGATCATTGATGACTTCCTCGCAAATGGCTGTGCGCTTCAGGGATTGATCTCTATCGTGACATCAGCCGGTGCAAATGTTGCGGGAATCGGTATCGTAATCGAAAAAGGCTTCCAGACCGGCGG
>OLOR01003638.1_pt1 | contig 10614 bp, 10 predicted proteins | sample 1672521 | NCBI WGS metagenome assembly OLOR01 (sample SAMEA3136695, study PRJEB25190) | human gut metagenome | biome: human gut; feature: human-associated habitat; material: faeces | place: Austria | collected 2013
GCAAGACCGGCATCTCCCGCATCGATCTGGACCAGCTGCTCTACTGTGAAGTGCTGGGCCGTACCCTGCTGTTCCATCTGGTGGACGGCACCGTGCTGGAAAGCACCGGCAGCATGGACGAACTGGCCCGCCAGCTGACCCCTCACGAGAGCTTTCTGCGCACGCACCGCTCTTTCCTTGTAAATATGGAGTATATCCAGAACATCTCCACCCGCGCCGTTACCCTGACAAACCTTGCGCAGATCCCCATTCCGCACGGAAAGTCTGCTGAGATCCGGCAGCAGTATCTGGAATATGCCTTCCGCCGAAAGCAGGTGATGATATGAGCACACCCTTTGCAGATGCGCTTTCGCTGTGCAACCTTGCCTCGGTGGGTATTTTCGGCATCGTGCTGTCCGCCGCGTTCTGTGAGCTGGAATGGACCCGCCAGCGCAAGCTCCTGCTTGCGGGATGCACCGTGCTGATGCTGGCGCTGCAGGGCGTTGTGAGCCTGCGGTGGAGCACCAGCTTTGCCCGGTATCTCTACCCGGTCATTACCCACCTGCCGCTGGTCATACTGCTGGTCGCCATGACCCGCAAGGTGCTCTGGTCACTGATCGCCGTGCTGACAGCCTACCTGTGCTGCCAGCTGCGGCGCTGGGCCGCACTGCTGGTCATTGCGCTGTTCCCGACAGGCGGTACCGCGCTGCAGGATGCCACCGAGCTGGTCGTCACCCTGCCGCTGCTGCTGGCACTGGTGCACTGGATCGCGCCTTCAGTGCGCGCGTTGTCGCACTCTTCGCTCAAGCTGCAGCTGCAGTTCGGCGTGATCCCGCTGCTGAGCTATGTCTTTGACTACTTTACCCGCATTTATACCGATCTGCTCTCCAGCGGCAATCAGGCTGCATCTCCAGCGGCAATCAGGCTGCAGTGGAGTTCATGCCCTTTGTGTGTAGTCTGGCCTATCTGGTCTTTGTGCTGCAGACCACGCAGGAGCAGAAGCGGCGCAGCCAGCTGGAGCAGACCCAGAACAGCCTGAACCTGCAGGTAGCGCAGGCTGTGCGCGAGATCGATGCCCTGCGGGAAAGCCAACGCAAGGCCAGCACCTACCGCCACGACCTGCGCCATCATTTACAGTACATTTCCGCCTGCATCGAAAATGGCCGTGCCGAAGCCGCGCAGGAGTACATCCACAGCGTGTGCGCAGAGATCGAAGCCAGCAAGGTGAACGTCTACTGTGAAAATGAGGCCGCAAACCTCATTCTCTCGGCCTTTGCAACCCGCGCGCAGAACAGCGGCATCGACTTCCGGGTGCATGCCGCCATCCCGCTGGTGCTGCCTTTGCCGGACAGCGACCTGTGTGTGCTGCTTTCCAACGCGCTGGAAAATGCCCTGCACGCCGGGCAGCGCCAGCGCGAGGCCGGAAAGCCCGCTGTTGTGGAGACCACCGCCTACCAAAAGGACGGCAGACTGTTTTTACAGATCGCAAACTCCTGCAGCTTCCCGGTGCAGTTCCGTGCCGAGGGCATCCCCACCACCAGCCAGCCCGGCCACGGCCTTGGCGTGCGCAGCATCTGCGCCATTGTGGAGCAGTATGGCGGCATGTACAGCTTTTCGCAGCAGCAGAACCAGTTTGTGCTGCGCATCTCTCTGTAAAAGGTCGATTCAATGCATTTTATGGGCGACTCGTGCCAATTGCACCAGTCGGCACTGCTTTTGCGCTATAGTAAGCTCAGACGGTTCTACTGCCGTCTAAGCTTATTTTTTTCAGGGAGGGTCTTCTATGGCATTTCTGCTCATCCCGGTCATTTTGCTGGCCGTGGTCTGGCTCAGCTACATCTGCCGCCGTCTCAGCGAGCTGAACGAGAATGTCAACACTGCCATGAACCAGATCGGCCTGCAGCTTTCTTCCCGCTTCCGTGCTTTGGAAGCCCTGCTGGAACTGGCCCGCACCCACGGCCTTTCGGCCCAGCTGGTGCTGCTGCCGCCCTCCATCAATGCCCTGTCCACACCGGCGCAGGTGCTGGAACAGGAGCAGCATCTTGCACAGGCCATGTCCTACATCACCATTGCGGCCGAGAACCACCCTTCCCTGAAAGCAGACCCCGCCTACCAGCGCTGCATGGAAGCGGCCAACTGCTACAGTCGGATGGTCTATACCAGCAGCCTGATCTACAACGATTCCGTCACCCGGCTCAACTGTGCACTGGAGCAAAAGCGCCTTGGCCTGCTGGCCGGTCTGCTGGGCATTGCCCCGCGGGAATACCTGCAGTTTGCACCGGATGCACCGGTGGCCTGTCCTGTCCAGCCCTCGCAGCCTTTTCGGCGGGAACCCGCATAAAACTTCTTCATCGTAAAAGCCCGGCACCTCGGTCCGCTTGAAGGTGGAATAAAATCACAGGGCGCATTCGTTCCACCCTTAATACGCAAAACACCCCTCGGCTTCCGCAGCAGGAAACCGAGGGGTATTTGTTATGCTTTATTTGTGTTATTTGTGTCGGTTCAAGCCCTTACGCGATCACTTGCAGGGATTCTTGATGGCAGCCCTGGGCGGGTGATAAAATTGCAGAGCGTTCGCACGTACTTACATCTGGTACAATGCCACCATCAGCGGCATCGTGACGATACACAGCAGGGTCGTTACCACATTGATCGCGCTGGCGTAGTCTGCATCTTTGCCGTACACCTGCGCCATCTGGGTCAGTGTGGACGCGGACGGCGTGCAGATGGCAAGCAGTGTAACCAGCAGTATTGTTCTGCCCTCCGGCACTAGTGCTGCAAGGCTGCTGTATTTCAACAGTACGATTCCTATCAGCGGGATGCCCACCAGACGCAGCAGCGTGATCCACCATAGTCTGTGATAGCTTAGCAGTTTTTTCAGGTCCATTTCTGCGATCAGCATACCGAGTATCAGCATTCCCATTGGACCAACCATACTGCTGATTGAATCCACCGCATCCTGCACAGGTGCAGGCAACTGGATCCGCAGCAGGAACAGCAGCACCCCAGCAAAAATGGCGATCATGTTGATATTGGTCAGAATCTTTTTCAGGTCGATTCCTTTTTCTCCGCAGAGCTTCATTTTAGCATGGCTCCACAGCAGAAAAAGCTGCACCGAAAGAAATGCGCTGGTGTAAATGACCCATTCCTTGCCCAGAATGGCCGTCACAATGGGAATAATAAGGTTCCCTGCGTTGGAATAGATCAGCGAGGTCTCCTCTACACCATCCAGTTTCAGCACCTTGCCCAGAAAGCCAACCACCACGATCAGCACCAGATGCAGCAGCGCTGACGCAGCCAGTGCCAGCAGCAGACCGTTCAGAATCTCGGGCTGATACTCCACCTGAAACGACGAGATGATCACACATGGCATGACCAGATACAGTGAGATCATGGAGAGCACCTTGCTGTCCTGACTGCGGACGATGCCGCAGCGCACCAGCACAATGCCCAGAGCCATGACCAAAAACAGCGAAAGGATCTTTTTTGCCAGAATCAAGCTTATCATATCGATATTCCTTTGCGGCAGCTGTTGTACGTGCTGCACTCTCACACAAAAAAATCAAGTGCAGTATTTTTCTTGTTGTTTTGAAAAATACTGCACCGATCTTTTTTATTTGATTAGTCCTCGGCGGGAAGTTCCAGATCCTGTCCGTTGGAAGCGATCACCTTTTTGTAATACTCGAAGGAATCTTTCTTCCGACGCTGCAGGGTTCCGTTGCCCTGATTATCCTTATCCACATAGATAAAGCCATACCGTTTTTCCATCTCGCCAGTGCCGGCACTCACGATATCGATGGGTCCCCACCAAGTGTAGCCGAAGATATCGCAGCCGTCAGCCACAGCCTGCTGCAAAGCTTCGATGTGCTTTTTGAGGTACTCCATGCGGGCAGTATCGCGGATGCGGCCATCCGGGTCGATGGTGTCTGCTGTTCCAAGGCCGTTTTCAGCAATGAACATGGGCTTCTGGTAGCGGTCATACAGTTCGTTGCAGACGAATCGAAGACCCACCGGGTCGATAGGCCAGCCCCACTTGGATTTTTCCAGATAGGGATTGTCCGCACCTACGTGACCGCCCGTATTGGAGCGGATCTTCATGCCGGCAATGTGGGTAGAGGTCATGTAGTAACTGAAAGCCAGATAGTCGTTGGTGTTCTGTGCAATCAGCTCAGAATCGCCCGGCTCCATCTGCACCTGTACGCCCAGCTCTTCCCACTTGCGATTGATGTAAGAGGGGTAACGGCCGCGCAGCATCACATCCGAGAAGAACAGCGAACGCTGACGAAGCTGATAGGTTTCCATCACATCCTCCGGGCGGCAGGTATTGGGATATGCCGTGCTCAAAGACAGCATGCAGCCGATCTTTGCACCCGGTATCATCTCATGGCAGGATTTGACAGCCAGTGCATTGGCCACAAACATATTGTGTGCAGCCTGATACTGCCGCTGCGGTGCATTGTCATCATCTGCCACCACCATGCCGGCTGCCAGATAAGGCAGCTTGAGGGTGTTGTTGATTTCATTGAAAGTCATCCAGTACTTGACCTGATCCTTGTAGCGCTCAAACAGCACCTTGCAGTAGCGCTCAAAAAAGCCGACCAGCTTGCGGTTGTCCCAGCCGCCGTACTTTTTGACCAGCGCCAGCGGAGTCTCAAAGTGAGAGATCGTGATCACCGGTTCAATGCCCCAGCGGTGCAATTCCCGGAACATATCCTCGTAGTAGGTCAGACCCTTCTCGTTTGGCTCGGCATCGTCGCCGTTCGGGAAAATGCGACTCCATGCAATGGAGGTGCGCAGACATTTCATGCCCATCTCGCCAAACATGGCAATATCTTCTTTGTAGTGATGATAGAAATCGATTGCTTCATGAGAGGGATAGACGTGACCCTCATGCAGTTCCAGCGCCGGGTCCAGCTTGATGAAACGATCTTTGCCGGTCTCCAGCAGGTCGCAGATCTCTAAGCCCTTTCCATCTTCCAGATAAGCGCCCTCGCACTGGTTTGCCGCCAGTGCGCCGCCCCATAAGAAGTTTTTTGCAAAGGTTTTCACAGCAGTTCTCCTTTTATCAGTTCTGAGCGGCCTGCTCTACTTCTGCCTGCTTATTGGCAACGATCATGAAGGGGATATACACCAGCGTTGCCAGTGCCAGACCAATAATCTGCACCACAACACCCTGCCAGCCGTGGCCAATCAGTGCACTCAGCAGCACGGGCGTACCAAAGGCAACGTCAACGGTGTTGCAGGGCATAAAGCCAATCGTGCTTGCAAACAGTGCAGTACCGGAGCACAGCATAACAGAGAGGATGGAGGGAATCAGCATGGTGGTGTTCAAAACCAGAGGCAGGCCAAAGACCATGGGCTCGCTGATGCCGAACAGTGCGGGGCCAATGGCAACTTTGGCAACAGCGCGATAATCTTCACGCTTAGACACCAGGAAGATGGCCAGACAGACGGGCAGAGAAACCGGCAGAGCCACAAATGCGACCCAGAAGCCGTAGGTGATGGGAGAGGACGGAGTCTGACCAGCAGCAACAGCGGCAACGTTTGCAGCCAGAGCAGCAGCCAAGAACGGGTCACGCACAGGCTTGATGATCAGGTCACCATGGATACCCAGGAACCAGAATGCACGGCAGACCAGAATGATGATGAACAGACCGGCAGGACTCTGGAATGCATTCTCCAGAGGATGCTGGATGGTGGTGTAGATCCAGTCGGTCAGGTACTGGCCGCTGATTTGACGGAATGCGTAACCGCCAACGGAAACACCCAACAGGGTGAGCACGATGGGGATCAGAGCGTTGAAAGAAGTAGTGATAGCAGCGGGAACAGATGCCGGCATCTTGATCTTGAGCTTATCGAAGGTCATCAGGAAGGCGAACAGCTGGCTTGCCAGAATGGCGATCAGCATACCCACGAACAGACCCTGAGAACCCAATGCTGCACCGGGCAGGCCACTGGCGGTGCCAGTCTTGTCGTCCACCACTACAGAGACGATCTGCGGGCAGATGGTCAGATAGGAAGCCAGCGCCATAATAGCGGAGATGTGCTCCGGCACATTGTTCTTCTTGCCCAGCTTGAGACCGATCAGGAACACGATGGGCAGGGTCATGCAAGACAGCGTTGCAAAGTTTGCAGCGGCAAAGATAGGCTTCAGTGCTTCCAGTGCGGGAACCCACTTGGCAAGGCCGGTAGTGGTGCTGCACAGGATGGTGTTGAACAGGTTCATGAACGAGCCAACGATAACGAACGGCATGTAGATGGTGAACGAATCCTTGATTGCACCAAGGAACTTGTTTTCGTCCACTTTTTCGGCCACCAGGCTCATGCCATCAACGAACTTGTCGCTAAATTTACTCATGTTTTTTCTCCTCCAAAAGGGATTTTCCAAACAACTCAGCCGTTGTTCACCAGATCCTCGGCCTGCTTCAGAATGGCAGCACCGTTGCAGCGGCCATAGGCCAGTGCATCAATGACCGCCACCGGTGCACTGTCACCCACAGTTGCCTTGACCTTGCGCTGCAGATGGCGCACCTGCGGGCCCAGCAGCAGCACATCAAAGTTGCCAACGTTCTCCGCAATCTTGTTCTGATCCACAGCCCAGATCTCATAGTCCTTGCCCTGCTCCTTTGCAGCGTCCTTCATCTTCTGGACGACGACGCTCGTGGACATTCCCAAACAGCAAGCCAGCATGATTTTCATAACGATTCTTCCTTTCTTGTGTTCCGTGTTTATTTATGATTCTGCTTATAGAGTTCAATGAACTCTTCTGCAAAATCGATGGACATGATTGCCATGGTCAGGTGATCCTCTGCGTGGATCAGCACGATGTTCAGTTCCACGCTCCTGCCCTGAGCTTCGCTCTGCAGCATATCGTTCTGTACATCGTGCGCCTTGGCCATCTGCTCTCTTGCTTCGGCCAGATTTTTTTCGGCCTGTTCAAAATTGCCGTTGCGGGCCTCCTCGATTGCCATCAGTGCCAGCGATTTTGCATCACCAGCGCAGGCGATAATTTCAAATGCAACTTCGTACTTCTCGTCATCAACCATTTTCTTGTTCCTCCAGTCCTTGTTCTTTTTGTCTCAGCAGCCCCAACAGGACCTCGAACCGGCGCTCTGCGATCAATTTGCAGATGCAGGCTTCATCGACCATAAGCTGCGCAACAACCTGATAGAATTTTTGCAGTTTTGCGGTGGCATCGTCCGCGATGGACACCAGAAATACCACCTGTACCTTTGCTTCGCCCCACTGCACGGGCTTGTCCAGAATGGCAAGGCAGACGAAGGTATCTTTGCTGACTGCCTTCCACGGATGCGGCATTGCCACCAGCCCACCAAACGAAGTGGCGGCCAGCGATTCCCGCTTTTTCACGAGCTGTAAAAAATCATCCGGCAGCTTTTTTTTGCCGCACACGAACCGGCACATCTGTTCCAGTACCTGCTCCCGTGTTTCGCAGTTGAGATGTGGCAGAAATAGCTCCGGGCTGAAATATTCTTCCACAGTCCCCTTTTTGCCCTGCATCAAGAGCTTTTTCATCTGGGTCAGTTCTTTTTCGGTGGGGAAGAACTGGATCTGTCGGATGGGCACCGGGACATAAATGGGAATAGGCACCGTGGAAAACACATAGTCGATCTTACTGAAGTTCACGCTCCGCAGCCCGATCACGTCACAGGTCTGTACCCGGCCCAAATTCTTGCCGAATTTCTGCTGGTAGCGGTAAGCCAGCAGCTGGGCGCTGCCTTTGCCGCTGGCGCAGACGATCAGGATGTTTTTAGGTGCCCACTCTTTGGCCTTCTGCCGTTCCAGTGCCAGCGCAAAGCTGACGGCGATATAACCGATCTCGTCCTCCTTGATGGGGTTCGGGCTGATGTCTTGCAACACGCTGCACGCCTGTGTGGCCATCTCGTAGGCCAGCGGATACTCCCGCTTGATATCCTGCAGGATCGGGTTCTTCATCCGCATCCCACTCTTGATCCGCGCCAGCAAGGGCACCATGTGCATGCACAGGCCCATGCGCAGTTCCAGATTGTCCCGGAAGTCGATGCGGAACGCCTCGTAGATTTGCTCGATCATATCCGATACGATGCGGTTGACCACCTGCGGAATCACCAAATTTTCATCCGAGGTCATTGCGTTTGCCCGGTACATCTGTTTGCCGTTCAGATGCATAGCAATGTAGCAGACCTCCGGCAGTGGAAAAGCCACGCCCGTCATGTTTTCGATCTGCACGGCGATGTGGCTGGCCACTTCTAGGATCCGCTCCGGAAGGTCCGCCTGCATACCATCCGAGCTTTCTATCGCGTGCCCTGTGCGGATGCGCTCCACTGCGACCTCAAGGTGGACCGCCAGATTATCCAGCGCCATCGTGGACATGGCGAATTTTTCTTTTTCCAGCACCCGGCTGACCAGCTCCTGTATCTGCTGCCCGACCGGGCGGCTCTCGTCCCGCTGCGCCGCAATGCAGATCCTACGGTTCGTCTCACGGCCTACCACGCAGATGCCGTAGCCCGGTTTGCGGCGGATGCTCAGCCCGTATTCCACCAGCTGCCGCTCCACTTCGCGCAGATCGTTGGAGATTGACCGCCGCGACACAAAAAACTGCTCGCTTAGATCATCCAGCTTGGAATAGCCATCCTTTTCCAGCAGATACTGTCTCAGCCGCTGTATCCGCTCCTGCGCGTCCTGCGGGATGCCGGTCTGTTCTCCCTGCTGTGGTTTGCTGCCCGACACATACGTCTGTGCATCCGTGATCTCAATGCCGAACCCCCTGCCGGGTTTGGCTGTGATGCAAAAGCCATTTTCCTGCATTTCCTTTGCGTAGGTCTTAATCAGGCTCCGCACTGTTTTGCCGCTGAGTTTCAGTTGTGCGGCCAGTTCATCCGCCGTCATAGGGCCACTTTGGTCCAGTATTTCAGCGATCGTCCAGATCCGCTCGTCCATCTTTTCACCTCCCCGGCCTGTTGATTAGCACATTTATTTTCTTATCGCTGTTAAAATTATAGCATTTTTGCTCAATTCGTTCCACGTCCAGAATTTCCACATCCACTCCGGAAATTGTTGCATGTATATTTTACCGTTTGGATATTCTGCCAGTCAACACAAAAACCGCCCCGGCTTCCTGTTACGAAAACCGGGACGGTTCATATACTTTATTGGTGCTCTCTCAAGCTCTCACGCAATTACTTGCGGGGGTTCTTGATCGCAGCCTGGGCGGGTGCCAAAATTACAGAGCGTTCAGTTCAATCCACCTTCACTTGCCCTGTCTACTTAAGAGGCTCTCCATAGTTAGTATGGCAATGGCCATTGTTTTGCATCCCAAATTCAATATATTCTGAAAATGTCGTTCCAGAAATCGTAGTATTCGTCAAATGCATCACAACGGCTACTCCTGCCAAATCATCATCCCAAATTTCCTTATAAATAGCATTATTGGAATACAATTTCAGGCTTACATTCACAGAATCACCCGTTGCGAGCAGCGCTCCTATTCCTCCTTGCCCAGAATTTTGACATGCCACCAACTCTGTTTTGCCTTGGAATCCAACAATATCAACACTATCTACTTGAATATGCCGAATAATCGATTCCGAAATATTTTGCAGGGAAAATTCTACTGTTTTAATATACTTTATCTTCTCAACCGAAGAATCAATATTCACTCGAATTTCATTGATTTCATGTTGTACGGAATCTCCATAGTACGACCGAAGAATTCTAAACTGTTTAGCCTGCGGTGCATAGGAAAGTGCTCCACGATGAATCATTGTCGGTTTGCAAGATGGATTTGTCATTTTCACAACTGGCAACAGTTTTTGCGTCATTATTTTTTGAAGCTTATTATTTTCTTCGCTCAAACGCTCATTGACTCTCTGTGCGTCTTGTCCCTGCTCAACAGTGATAATGCCAAGTATAATGGTACCCAGCAAAGCTTGCAATCCAGAAACATAGGAAAGCGCATCTCCTGCCGACCATTCAGCCGAAAAAGCACTGGAAAATTTAAAGAGGGTATTAACCACGATTGGAACAGCGATCATTGAGATCGTAAGCAACGCAATCAGTAACCATTTATATTTTGCGAATATCTTCTTCACAAAGATCCTGCCTTTCATCTTTATAGCTGTAACTCAATTATACCGTCCCACCACTCATAAAACAAGAACCTCCCCTCCTCCACAGAAAAATGCCTATGGATTACATTGGGAAATCCATAGGCATTTAAAAACTTATTTTCGAGAAGGCATAATCACCCTTCTACTATAATAATGGTCACTGTATGTCCGAAAGATAAGGTTTCAGCACCTCAACCAGTTCGTAAACTTTCGTTCCGGGGGCTGACTCAGAGGGCTTCCGTCCTTCGTTTTGCTTGTCCAATCGCTTTGCATTGGCAATCGCAATGTCCATGTAAGGCCGCAGTACTTCATACATATCTGGGCGGTTCTTCTCGTAACTCCCTGCACCAATGTTTTTCAGCCAATCGCTCAGCTTCGGCCAGTAACGAGATCTATCAATATCAGTGTCCATATACATAAAATGTAGCAAATACCACAGTTCTACGCACTGGTTCGACCATACAGCATGGTAAATTGTTTCACCCTGCGCACTGTATTCTTCGCACAGCTGTGCCACCATGTCAATATT
>OLOR01003643.1_pt1 | contig 10608 bp, 8 predicted proteins | sample 1672521 | NCBI WGS metagenome assembly OLOR01 (sample SAMEA3136695, study PRJEB25190) | human gut metagenome | biome: human gut; feature: human-associated habitat; material: faeces | place: Austria | collected 2013
TGGGTGTCGGCGCTTTCCTGGGCATCGGCAATGCACTGGGCTTCATCAACTACACGGTCATCTGGCGTTACTTCAGCTGGACCAACCAGACGCTGGCTATGATCGTTCTGTGGGCAGCGGCTATGTACCTGTTCACCGAGAAGAAGAACTTCTGGATGGCAGCTGTTCCGGCTACGTTTATGAGTGCAGTTTCCTGCACCTATTTCATCCTTGCACCGGAGTGCCTCGGCAGCCTGCTGAACAGCAAGACGGCGGACGGCACGGTAATTTACAATACCGCAGTGGCGTACCCGATCGGTATTGTATTCGCGGCACTGCTGCTCGCACTGTTCATTCGTGCGACCAAGAAGCGCAGCGCAAAGAAATCTGCTTGAATATAATAGCATTGCTGCAGCCGGCCGTTCCTTTGTGCGGTCGGCTGCGGCCATCCATAACGATAATTGCGGGGTGACGGAAAATGTTGAAACCTTATCCGCTCAGCGCGGGGCGTATTGATGACGCGGCGCTTGCCGAGGATAGAAAAACCTGTCGGAAAATCGGTCCGTGCGGCATCGGCAGGCATGCCCTCTATTTGAACAGCTTTTTTGTTGACCGGCGGTATTATGTTCCGCTTTCCATGGTAACGCGTGTGTACAAGCGCGTTGCGATGAGCAAGGGCGGCTTTTCCGGCAAGGGCATTTTCGCCACGCTGTCCTATCTGGTCGTGGAGTTCGACGGCGGACAGAAGGTGTGCAATTTCAAGTATGAGCAGCAGGTCGATGAGTTTCTGGGCGTTATCCGAGCTGAGCACCCGTCTATTCCGTGTGTCAGCGCGGCGGCAGAGCAGCGCATTGCCGAGGAGAAGGCCCGCCGGGAGGAAGAAGAGCGCAATCGTCCGCCGATGAGCGCACAGGCGGAGAAAACCGTGCAGGCACTTGATAACGCAATCGACTATCTGGAGCGCCGTCCTGAGCTGGCCGAACGACTGAGCGCAGCCGCAAAACGCCGCCGGAACTTTCAGTGTACGAACGGCAGCTACCGCTGGGCCGCTATGGCGATCACACTGCTGGGATTTGCGGCGCTGGCTTACGGTATCGTTTCCTTCGTGCGTCACGGCTCGTTTTCGATTTATTTTACGCTGTTCGGTCTTGCCGCGATTTTCACGTTTGCAGGCTTCAGCGTCCTGCCGACAGCACGCAACAACCGTACCTCCATCATGCAGAATGATGCGCAGGCACAGGAGAAAATGCAGGCTTACCTTGCGGATTATCTGAATTTCCCGCTGCCGGCCCGCTATGCACATCCGGTTGTGCTGCGCCGCATGCAGCGTGCCGTCATGGATGGCCGCGCAGTGACTGCCGCGCAGGCGCTCGACGTTGTGAAGGCTGACCTGAAGGCGCTGAACGCGGATGTCACAGTCTCGCAGGAGGAATACGATGAGGTTGTCGCCATCAAGTCCATGTTCCTCAATGCGGAGTATCAGTAACAATCAGATGATACAACTATCCCTCCCGATTACTGCCCGGGAGGGATAGTTCGATTTGGGCGGTTCTGCTTTCATGATAAGAGCTTATTCTGTAAGCGAAAAGCGAAAAGGACATTCCCGAGGGGTGGGAATGTCCTGCGAAAAAGAGTATCGATATGATCTGATTTAAGAGCACAGTCCGCATTTCGCACATGCAGACGGTGTGGCAGCGCAGCCGCCGAGGGCAGTCTCGCGCAGCTCGATGGGGATGCGGCGGCCGACCGCATACATGGTATCGAGCATTTCATCGAACGGGATAAACTGGTGAATGCCCGCGAGCGAGAGCTCAGCGGCAACGAGCGCGTTGGCTACACCTGCCGCGTTGCGGTTCTGGCACGGATACTCGACCAGTCCGCCGACCGGGTCGCAGACCAGACCGAGCATGTTCATGAGCACGGTGGAGGCCGCGTCAAGACACTGCTCAGGCTTGCCGCCCATCAGCTCGACAGCCGCGCTGGCCGCCATTGCGGATGCGATGCCGACCTCAGCCTGACAGCCGCCGACCGCGCCTGCAACGGTTGCGTTGCGCATGGCAAGGTAGCCGATCGCACCGGCGTTGAACAGCGCATCGATGAGGCGCTCGTCCGAAATGTTGTAGCAGTCCTGAAGCGCGAACAGCATACCCGGCAGGACACCGGCGCTGCCTGCGGTCGGTGCTGCGACAATCAGACCCATAGAAGCATTTACCTCAAGCACTGCCATCGCGTACTGCGCCGCTTTGTGCAGCACGTCCCCGCAGATGGAGCGGCCTTTGGCCGCGTGCTGCGCCAGTTTTTTTGCCTCGCCGCCAATCAGGCCGCCCATGGACTTGACCGGCGTTTTGAGCGGTGTCAGCGCGGATGAGCGCATGATTTCAAGCGCCCTCTTCATACGGTGCGTGACCTCATCACGCGTGGTTTCGCCCAGCTGGCACTCACGGCGGCGCATGATCTCGGAGATGGGGAGCTGCTGCTGCGTGCAGAGTGCAAGCAGCTCGGATGCGTTTTTGAAATCCATAATCTGCTCTCCTCCTTACGGTTCGATGATCATGACGTCGTGGACGTTGGGATTGTTTTTGAGCGGTTCCTCAATGCCCTCGGGGAAATGACCGTCCGACTCGACGATGGTGTAGGCGGTGTTGCCCTTGGACTCGCGGAACAGGCGCATGAACGCAATGTTTACACCCTTGTCGCTGAGCACCTTGGTGATGTGCGCCACAACGCCCGGCTTGTCCTGCTGAACGACGATGACCGTGCTGTATTCACCGGTAAAGTCAACCTCAACGCCGTTAATGCGCGCGATGCGGCACTTGCCGCCGCCGAGCGACTCACCGCGGATGGTCATCACCTGACCGGCGGCGTTCTCCATGCGGATGTCCACGGTGTTCGGATGAACATCGGTCTCGGTCTCACACGGCGTGAATGAGTAGGACAGACCGCGTTCGGTCGCAATCGAAAACGAATTGCGGATGCGGGTGTCATCGGTCGAAAAGCCCATGATGCCGCCGAGCAGCGCACGGTCAGTGCCGTGGCCGTGATAGGTCTTGGCGAACGAGCCGTACAGGGTGAAATCCACCTTTTTAAGCGGCGGCGCGATCATCTTGTGTGCCAGATACGCGATAACGGCTGCGCCGGCGGTATGGGAGCTGGAGGGACCGATCATATTCGGTCCCAGCACATCAAAAACACTGATAAAGGACATAGGGGATTCTCCTTACTGAGCGGAGGATTTGCAGATAAACCTGCGGTAGATGGTCTCCACGATCACGCCGATGGCGTTGTCGCCGGAAACATTGCAGGCGGTGCCGAACGAGTCCTGCGTGATGTACAGTGCAACCATGATGGCGCAGATCGGGCCGCTCGGGTCACCGGCCTCGGTGCCGAAGATCATGTACAGGAAGGGCAGGGCGGTCATAATGGAGCCGCCCGGCGCACCGGGAGACGCCACCATGGCAATGCCGAGGGTCATGATGAAGGGAATGACCGTGCCGATGGAGATCGGCAGCTGGTTCATCAGGCAGACTGCAGTCGCACAGGCTGTGATAGTGATCATCGAGCCTGCCATGTGGATGTTCGCGCACAGCGGAACGGTGAAGTTGCGGATTTCCGAGGAAACGCCGTCTGCCTCAGCGCACTGGAGGTTGACCGGAATGGTAGCCGCAGAGGACTGGGTGCCCAGTGCGGTTGCGTAGCCCGGAATCTGGTTGCGGATGAGCGTGAACGGATTCTTGTGGCTGACCAGACCTGCAATTACAAACTGGATGCAGATGCAGATCAGGTGCATGATGATAACAACGATGAATACCTTCCACAGAATACCGAGGATGGCAAAGGTCTTGCCGGACTTGGTCATGTCGGTGAACGTGCCGCAGATGTAAAGCGGCAGCAGCGGAATGATGACCTTGTGCAGTACGCAGTCAATGATGCCGGAGAAGTCGGAAACGCCGTTGTACAGCGTGTCGCCGATGGTCTTGCCGCGCAGGCTGGACATGCACAGACCGAGCACAAACGCCGTAACAACAGCGGACAGCGTGTTCATCAGCGCCGGAATTTCCAGGCTGAAGTACGGCTCCAGCGAGTTGCCTGCGGTTGCGGCGATCTTGTCGAGCGCGTCCACACTCATGAAGTGCGGGAACAGGGTGTCGGCTACAAAGAACGAAGCCGAGCCTGCGATCAGGGTCGAGCAGTAGGCGATGGCAACCGTGATGAGCAGCAGCTTGCCCGCGCCGCTCTTGAGGTTAGCAATGCCCATGGTAACATACGCGAGGATCATCAGCGGGATGATAAACGACAGGAACTGGCTGAAGAACGACGAGAGCGTTACCACAAAGCGGCAGAAGCCTTCCGGCAGGAACTGGCCGAACAGGATGCCGACAATGATGGCGATGATGAGCTTGGGCAGTAATCCGAGTTTGAATTTTTTCTTTTCTTCCATTTCTTTTTCCTCCTTTTTTGGCGGGCAGCACCAAACAATTTGAACTGCGGCACTTTACGGAAAGTGCACTTGTTCGGTTATGCGATGTCACCCTTTGCGGCGCAGACCGTTTGTTTGCCCCTCTTTGGTCTGCTGCCGTGGAAGTCTGCCGAGATTTTTTGCCTCCGGACACAAAAAGAACCGCTTATTTTAGGCGAAATGCTGTAAAATAGGACGCGGTTTTTGTGTAAAAAGGATAATTAAAAAATCTGTGGTAAACCTCCAATTTCTTTCTTGACCTCTTTGCAGATTTAGTATATTCTGTTTAATGGGTTAAGTCAAATTCATATATTTTATCATTTCGATTCAAAATATTGATAATATAGGGGAGAGAGGGAAATTCATGGAGCTTCGGCAGCTTGCAACCTTTATTCGGGTAGCACAGTTTAAGAGTTTTTCACGCGCAGCAGAGAGCCTCGGCTACTCACAGTCGGCGGTAACGGTGCAGATACGCCAGCTGGAGGAGGAACTGGACACGCGTCTGTTCGACCGCATGGGCAAGCGTATCGCGCTGACCGACACAGGCGAGCGTTTTCTCAGCCATGCGTGCGACGTGATGAATCAGGTCAATCAGGCGCGCATGTCGGTCACATCCACGGCAGAGCTGCACGGTTCGCTGCATATCGGCACGATTGAGTCGCTTGCATGTCTCAAACTGCCGACAGTGCTGCATCTGTACCGCAAATTCAACCCGAAAGTGTCTATCCGCATCACGGTCGGTGAGCCGGAAGATTTGATCGAGCACATGGAACGCGGCGAGCTGGACATGATCTATGTGCTCGATGAGCCGCTGTACAGCAACAACTGGAACAAGCTGATGGAGCAGCGCGAGGAAATCGTATTTGTGGCGTCTGCATCGCTGCGCGAGGAGCTGGGCGGAAAAGAGCTGACGATTGAGGAACTGCTCACGCAGCCTTTTTTCCTTACCGAGCAGGATAATTATCGCCGTGTACTCAACCGCCGTCTTGCCGCGCGGCGGACCATCCTTACGCCGTCGCTCGAGTGCGGTGATACCTCGCTGCTCATTCGCATGCTTGAGATTGACCGCGGTGTATCCTTTCTGCCGTGGTACGCAGTCGAGAACAGCGTAAAAGAGGGAAGGCTGATCCGTTTGTCGGTCGAGGACTGCTATATTTCGCTCTACCGCCAGATTTTCAGCCACAAGGAGAAATGGCGCACACGCGAAATGGATGAATTTGTCCGCGTGGCAAAGCTGGCGGACGAGGAAGAATAAGAGTATATAACAACATCCCACTTGCTGAAGCACAGCAATGATATGTACCCCCAATACTGGGTGTCCAGTATTGGGGGTACATATCAAAATCCGGTCAGCCTTTTTATCTCAGTAGACGATGCAGGAATGTGATTGTCCCGGTGCACGAATGATTTTGGAAGATTACCCAAACCAATCCCACCGAAACGCTTCGGCGGACAGAGTAGATGCCTTGCCGTCGAGTGCAATCTCGCTGAGCAGGATACCAACGATCGGTGCGATACCGAACCCATGTATCTGGAGGCGCAGAAGCAGCTGAAGAAACAAAAAACAACGCATACCTTCTGACAAATTTGGCAACACTACTCGTAAAAGGAGTGTGTTTTCATGTCAGATATGTTTTGCTTTCAGTGCCAGCAGACCGCAGGCAACAAGTGCTGCGTGAGCGTGGGTGTCTGCGGCAAGCAGCCGGATACGGCAGCGCTGCAGGATGAGCTGGTGTACGAACTCATTCGCTTGGCCGAGGCGGCAGCTGCGGCCGGTCAACGCACACAAATCGCCGACCGGCTGCTGATGGACGGCCTGTTCATCACCTTGACCAATGTCAATTTTGACAATCAGGCGATTGCGGAATTCACCGAGCGGGTACGCGCGGAACGAGAGAAATTCGGCGGAAAACCGTGTGCGGTCGTGGAGCTGTGGAAGGGCGACACGGATACGGTTTCGCTGCGTTCCACGCTGCTGTTCGGCATGAAAGGCATGGCCGCCTATGCACACCACGCGATGAATCTTGGCTACACGGATGACGAGGTGAGCGCGTGGTTTTACAAGGGCCTGTGCGCGGTCAATCGCCCGCATTCGGTCGAGGAATGGCTGGCGCTGATCGTCGAGTTCGGGCAGGTGAATTTCCGGTGCATGGAGCTGCTCGATGAGGCCAATACGGGCACATTCGGCACGCCGCAGCCCGCAAAAGTGCCGACCGACATCAAAAAAGGCCCGTTCATCGTGGTTTCCGGGCACGACCTGGGCGACTTGGCGCAGCTGCTCGAGCAGACGGCGGGAAAGGGCATCAACATCTATACGCACAGCGAGATGCTGCCCGCGCACGGCTATCCGGGACTGAAAAAACATCCGCACCTTGCGGGCAATTTCGGCACGGCATGGCAGAGCCAGCAGACGGAGTTCGAGAACATTCCCGCGCCGGTGCTGTTCACCACCAACTGTCTGATGCCGCAGCGCCCAAGCTATCAGGACCGCGTGTACACGACTTCGGTGGTGGGCTATGCGGGTCTGCGCCATATCGAGGCGGATGCGTGCGGCCGCAAGGACTTTTCGCCCATCATCGAGCAGGCGCTCGCGCTCGGCGGGTACGAGCACGACCACAGCATGAGCGGCATCAACGGCGGGCATATGCTGATGACGGGCTTTGCACACGGCGCGGTGCTGGCTCACGCGGAGGAGATCATCTCGCTCATCAAGAGCGGCAAGGTGCGGCATATCTTTCTGGTCGGCGGCTGTGACGGCGCGCATCCGGGCAGAAATTACTACACCGAGTTTGTCAAATCCACGCCGATGGATACGCTGGTTCTGACGCTTGCGTGCGGCAAATACCGCTTCAATGACCTCGATTTGGGCGAAATCGGCGGCCTGCCGCGCATTCTGGATATGGGCCAGTGCAACGATGCGTACAGCGCCATCAAGGTTGCGCTTGCACTGGCGGATGCGTTCGGCTGCACGGTCAACGACCTGCCGCTCACGCTCGTGCTCTCGTGGTACGAGCAGAAGGCGGTGTGCATCCTGCTGACGCTGCTTGCGCTCGGCGTGAAGAATATTTACCTTGGACCGACGCTGCCGGCGTTTCTGTCGGAAACCGTGGTCAAAACACTGGTGGAGACCTACGATCTGCACCCGACCACCAATCCGCAGCAGGACCTGGATGCGATTTTGGGAAGGGGATAAACCGGCGAGCTTTTTGGACGCTACGGAGCGTTCCTTGTTTCCCTCTCGTTTGCTTGCTGCAATAGGTTTCAGCAAACGAAAGAGGAAAGAAAACAATGAAATTTACGGCATTCAACGGCAGTCCAGCGGGCGAAAAGAGTGCCGCTGGACGCATGCTCGGGGTCTTTCTGGCGGGCGCGGCTCGTGCCGGAGCGGAAACCGAGCTGTACCATCTTGGCGATTACAGCATCGGACAGTGCGTGCAGCACGATGACATGGAGAAGCTGCTTCGCGCATATCAGTCTGCGGATGTGGTCTGCTTGGGATCGCCAGTGTATTCGTGGAACATGACGGCGCTGCTCAAGAATTTTGCAGACCGGCTGATCCCGCTCAAAAGTCCGCTGCTGACCGAGCAGGCCGGCTATGAGTTTGCGGCACAGGGCGAGGTCACAGCAGAGCCCCGTACACAACTGGATGCGCCGCTGATGTCCGCCGCAGAGTATGTACAGTTTCTGGGTATGTAAGACAAAGGGAAACGGTTCTTGCCTTCGGGAAAGAGCCGTTTTTGATGTGCGCCATAGTATCTGACGGAATGATATGGGAAGTGAAGCACGATCAAGCTATGCCGAAAAAGCAATACTATGTCGATTATCGGCAGGGATTTTTGTGTATCAGGATGGTATATTGGAAGTCAGTGTGGTATAGTTAGGGCAAACTAACTATGGATTGACACTGGAATTCCATAAAAGCAAAGAGATGAAGGAATTATGCAAAGCAAACAGCAAAAGCAAATCAAGGTATTTCTGATACAGACCTTCGGCGGAAGCAGGGGCGGCTCGCTGTTTTCACGACAGGAAAAAATGCTGGATAGGTTAATCAAAACCGCAGCAAACAGGTCCAAAAACCAGATGAAAACACTGGTGCAGACCATTCTGCCGCGCATTGCGCTGTACAAGGTGCTGCAGACAGAGCTGCCTGCGGAGGAAACCTTTACGCACATGCGGACGTACATGATGGACTGGGTGGCAGCAGAAAAGCACGCTTTCACGGCGAAAATGGAGTCTGTGCCGGGATTTTATCGGATTTACAGCTATTGCTTTCTCAAGATCATGCGTACCTCCGACTTGTGGGAGAGCACACAGGAACACGACAAAACGCACTTTTCCGCGTCGATTACCAAGTGTCTCTGGCACACGGCGTGCCGGGAAAACGGCTGTCCGGAGCTGTGTCCGCTGTTTTGCGACGTGGATGACGTGACCTACGGCGGACTGCACAAGCTCGGCTTTTCGCGCACAAAAACGCTGGGCTGCGGCGGTGACTGCTGCGATTTTCGGTTTTTCAAAAGGTAGGTGAGCAGACGGAGAAGCGGACTTCGGCAGGATTTTCGGTGCAGCGGCGGAATCCGTGCTGTCAGCTCCATCGCCTACGCAGTGCGGCCGCAGATGGTTTTGAGTCGGATTCCTCTTCCATACCTTGCGATTTCCCCGGTTAAATGATACAATCAAACCACAAGGTTTCATTCCATCAAACGGATTCCGAAGGGGAGCCATCCCTTATCACATAAAGGAGCATCAGTGCATGAACCCAGTTTTTGTTATCGGACACCGCAATCCGGATACGGATTCCATTTGCTCTGCAATCTGCTACGCGCACCTCAAGCGCAGGCTGACCGGCGGAGAATACATAGCCTGCCGCGCGGGTCACGTCAATGCGGAGACCAAATTTGTGCTCGAACGCTTCGGCGTGGAGCCGCCGCGCTACATCAAGTCGTTTGAGCCGCGCCTGAGCGATGTACAGTACCGCGAGGTGCCGGGCATCAGCGAGGAGCTGTCGCTGCACCGTGCATGGGATTACATGAACGAAAATGATATTCAGACGCTGGCCGTTGTTGATGAGGATCGCCGCCTGAAGGGTCTGCTGACGCTGGGCGATATCGCGCGCTTCTACATCGAGGATCAGGACGCCAATGCGCTGGCGGAGGCCAAGACCAGCTATCGGAATCTGGTCGATGTGCTTGACGGCACGCTCGAGGTTGGCGATATTGACCAGCGGTTTGAGCAGGGCAGTGTGGTCGTTGCGGCGGCTAATCCGGACGTGCTCGAGGACTACATCGGCAAAAATGATATGGTTATTCTCGGCAACCGCTATGAAAGCCAGCTGTGCGCCATTGAGATGAGCGCCGGCTGCATAGTCATCGGCCTCGGCTCCAAGGTTTCGCGCACCATCCGAAAGCTGGCCTCGGAAAACGGCGTTTCCATCATCGCCACCCCGTATGATACCTACACCTGTGTCAAGGTTATCGGTCAGGCGGTTCCGGTACGGCATGTGATGCGGAAAAAGGGTCTTATCACCTTCGAGCCGGAGGAAACGGTTGAGGATGTAAAGCGCACGGTTTCCAAAAAGCGTATCCGCTATTACCCGCTGATGGATGAACAGGGACGATACGTCGGCATGTTCTCACAGCGTAACCTGCTGGATCTGGAGCGTCCGTCGGTCATTCTGGTCGATCACAACGAGCGCGATCAGGCCGCCGAAGGTATTCGTTCGACCAATATTGTTGAGATCATCGACCACCACCGCATTGACTCGGTGGAGACCAGCGGACCGATCTACTTCCGCAATCAGCCGCTCGGCTGCACCGCGACCATCATCACGCAGATGTACCATGAGCACAACGTGGAGATCGAGCCGAAAATCGCGGGTCTGCTGTGCTCGGCAATCCTGTCGGACACGCTGATGTTCCGCTCGCCGACGTGTACGCCGCTTGATCGCATGGCTGCAGAAGAGCTGGCGAAAATCGCCGGTCTGGACATCAAGCAGTATGCAACAGAAATGTTCCGTTCCAGCTCGCGTCTGCTCGATCGCTCGATGGATGAGCTGCTCCACATGGATTTCAAGTATTTCCAGGCGCAGAATCAGAAGATTGCGATTTCGCAGGTGACGAGTGTCAGTGAGAACGAGCTGTCTGGCATCCGTGATAAAATGCTCGAGTACATGGAAA
>OLOR01003651.1_pt1 | contig 10590 bp, 7 predicted proteins | sample 1672521 | NCBI WGS metagenome assembly OLOR01 (sample SAMEA3136695, study PRJEB25190) | human gut metagenome | biome: human gut; feature: human-associated habitat; material: faeces | place: Austria | collected 2013
CGGGACTTTAAAGCTATCAAGGATGGCTGCACAGTATAATGTTAAAAAATTCGTGCTCATCTCTACAGATAAGGCTGTTAATCCTACAAATATAATGGGAGCATCAAAGAGACTCTGTGAGATGATAATACAGATGATGACGGCAATGGTGATTATGCTTACGTGGGCAATATGACCATTGATGCGGATGGCGATCTGGCTTTTGTTTATACACAGACCCACTCAGAGACGAAGGATAATGTGACTTCTGTGGATTCAACTGTGAAGTATTATCTTCTGACAAAGGATGGCAAGCTGTCAGAGATAGCCATGGAGATTCCGAATCTTCAGAAGGAGCAGCATTATGAATATAATGCATCTGATGATGAGACCGGTTCTGAGGCCGATGTTTCCGCTGATTCCGGTGTTTCCGCTGAATCTGAGACAGAGGATGACGGCGTTGTGATCAATGAAAATGGTGGCAGCGACAATAAGGGTGATACAGAGGCATCCAATGGTATCCAGACGCTCAAGTTAAAGGATGCCGAGAACCTGTATGTTGCAGATTATAACGGTGCAGTCTATCATGTGACAACGGCTGACGGCAAGATTACAGCCACATTTGATGATATGAACTATGTCAACAATATGTATCTGTGCGGTGACAAGCTGCTGCTTGATGATTACGAGAAGGTTTATGAATATGATACAGCAACGGATAAGAAGACAGCTGAACATGAAGCATTGGCCAGTGTGATTACCTCCAAGGGCAGTGTCACAATCGCAGATTATCTGAAGGATGGACATACGATTTATTATTCCTGTACAGAGGGTATCTATACATACGATCTGGATAAGGATACTTCCGAACAGATTGTGGATGGCAATATGTCATCCCTGGTTTCCCCAAGTGGCAACGTAGAGTATCTGATTCCGAAAGATGACGGACAGATTCTTGTGAAGTTCAGTGATTATACCGGAGATACGTCTGAAGAATCTTTCCTGAATTATGCTTATGACAAAGATGCTGCAAAGCGTCCGGATAAGGAACTGACCATCTATACATTAAAGGATGATTATACAATCCGTACACTGGCTGCTGCTTACCAGAAGGCACATCCGGATGTTTTCAATGTATTGCTGCAGATTCTGGATGATGGTCGTGTGACCGATTCCCAGGGCAGAACGGTAGACTTTAAGAATACGATTCTGATCATGACGTCAAACATTGGTTCTTCCTATCTGCTGGAGGGCATTGACAGCGAAGGCAATATCAGTGATGAAGCAAGACAGAACACGATGAATGATCTGAAAGCACATTTCAGACCGGAATTCCTGAACCGTCTTGATGAGATCATTATGTTCAAGCCGTTAACGAAGGACAACATCAGCGGTATCATTGATATCCTGATCGGTCGTCTGAATAAGCGTCTTGAGACAAAGGAACTGACACTTCAGCTGACACCGGCTGCAAAGGATTACATCACAGATCATGGTTATGATCCGGTTTATGGTGCACGTCCGTTGAAGCGGTATATCCAGAAGAATGTCGAGACCATGGTAGCTAAAATGATCCTTGGCAATGAATTGGAGCCGGGCGACTGCATCAATGTAGATGCTGATGCCAATGGCCTCACAACAACCACAACACATATTGAAGACTAATGGCGCAGATTGTGTTGGCTGGTAAGTGAACATTTTCCCCCAAAAAGGCCCTGTATTTCGGTGAATGCCGAAGTACAGGGCCTTTCTTCACATCGTGACGATTCTGATAGGATTGTCATGATGCTGTATTTTAGTGTATTTTAGTTTATTGGGCGGTCAGCTGATAAAGACTGTGGTCTTCAGCCGCCGTGTTGGCATTATACAGAAACAGAATATCGGTAACGCCATTGGATTGAATGGTTTCGGAAATATCTTCTGTATAATATCTCGGGTCGATCATGATGATTCTTGCATAGTCAGGAATCAGGAACGGAACAAAACAGTTTGCGTAGGAATCCTTGAAGACCATCAGCACCTTTTTGGATTCGGAAGCGGAATCGATAACGACTTCCGGGTGATTGCCGCCAAAGAATACATTGTACTGGCTTTTGGTGGACAGGCTTTGAACGTCAAATACGGAAGCTGATTTGGTATTTTCTGCCGTCAGGTTGACAGTGTAATCTGTGACCTGATCCGGAAGATACGCATAAATTTCATCCGTTTCTGATGTACGCAGGCCGCTGGAAGCGGACAAAGTACCTTTGAAAGAATCGGAAAGTATTTTTTTGGAATAAGTGGTGCTGTCATTAAGTCCCAGAGTTTTGTTATAGGTCTGGTAGGCGAGTAAGGCCGCATCACTTGTCCAGTGATGGTCGGTTCTGTAGTAAAGCTGAGTTGCTTTGTCGCAGGCGGCAAAAGGCTCAGAAAGATCGATCCAGTTGATGCCGGAAGCAGCAAGGTCACTTTGAAGCTGTGTAAGGAAAGCTTTTTGATCCCCTTTTACAGCTTCGAAAGGGAGTTTTTTGCTGTATATGTTGACGGCCGTAGGGACGATCATAGCATTTAAGGTGATATCTGTTCCTTCTGTAAGCTTGGCAATCCCCTTGTAGCCTTCCAGGAGGGAGGCATATTGCTCATCAGATGGCGTATGGAAATTCTGGATCAGATAACCGCCCTTTGCAAGAAAAATGTCGTTGGATTCAGTTTTTCCCATCATGCGTGAAACTGTGGATTCAAGCGTGATCCATTTGTTTCGAAAAGGAAACTGATCAGCAATATAGGTCTCGAATTCGGATTCAAACTTTCCGGATACCAGCGTTGAGAATGTCAGCTTTGGAAATGTCTGGAGTGTACGGTTTTCCATATCAGAGGATGTATGATCCGGCATCAGGATCATGCCGGCATCCAGGAGGACAACAATAGCAATTGCGGCAATGACCAGAATAGAATGATATTTTTTTCGATTGATTTTATCTTTTCGTTTCTGCATAATCTGTCCTCACTAAAATCTGAAATAAAGGAAAGGGTTGTAAGTACCGTATACAAGGAATGCAATACTGAGGATACCAAGGAGTAGAAGTACTGCGGAAGTCACTTCAGGTTTCTTTCTGCTGCATCGCACAATATAATTCCTGATCAGCGGTGTTGCACAGAGCACGCCCATGATCAGAATGATGAGATTGTTCCTTATATAATAAAAGAACGCCAGATCAAGGAAGCCCTTGGTGCCGATACCAAATAAAGTGCCGACGTAAGTGCGCATACTGCCAAAGTCCGTGTTGCTGAATAAGACCCAGCCGAACATGACAAGAAGCATGGTATAGATGTGTCGGGCTGCTTTCGGCAGCTTCTTCAACAGAGGAGCAAATATATATTTCTCAAGAATCAGAAGAATACCGTAATAGAGGCCCCACAGGATAAAGTTCCATGCCGCACCGTGCCAGAAACCTGTGAGCACCCATACGATCAGAAGGTTCAGAATATGACGGGGCATGGAAACACGGTTGCCGCCCAGAGGAATATAGACATATTCACGGAACCAACCGGATAATGTCATATGCCATCTGCGCCAGAACTCTGTGATACTGTCTGAAATATATGGAAAATTGAAGTTTTCAGGGAATGTAAATCCCAGCATCTTGCCCATACCAATGGCCATATCACTGTAACCGGAGAAGTCAAAGTAGATCTGAAGGGTGTAGGCAAAAATACCAAGCCATGAAGTCATGATGCTTCTGCTGCCCGAAGCCTGAATGGTTTCGTAAAGCAGACCGAGATTGTTGGCAAGCAGGACTTTTTTGGAAAGACCAAAGAGCAGTCGCTCGATGCCCTGACCGAATTTGGCACGGGATATTTTGCGGTTGGAAAGCTGAAGCTCGATATCTGAATATTTAACGATCGGACCGGCGACGAGCTGAGGAAACATCGTGATATATACAGCAAAGTTCAGCAGGTTTTCCTGAGGCTTGACTTTCTTTCTGTACACATCGATGACATAGGACAATGCCTGGAATGTGTAGAAAGAAATACCAACAGGAAGTGCCAGTGATCTGAATTCAATCTTCAGAGGAAGAATGGCATTGATCATGCTGACAAGGAAACCGGCATATTTAAAAAATCCAAGCAGCAGAAGGTTGACAGCGACTGCAAATATAAGCTGGCGCTTCCGCAAATGTGGATCTTCAAGCTCGCCAAGGACGAGACCGGACATGTAGTTGAATCCGATGCTCAGGATCATAAGAATGACATATACAGGCTCTCCCCAGGCATAGAAAATAATGCTGGCCGCAAGCAGTACAATGTTTTTGTACTTAAAAGGAAGTACTGAATGGAGGAGCAGTACGATTGGAAGAAAAATAAGCAGGAAATTTAAACTACTGAATACCATAATGTACTTTCAGGGTCTATTTGACGAGACCCATAAAAACCTCCTCCCACGTTGATGCATGCTCAGAAACAGCACAAAAATAATAAGGGCCGACTTTTTTGGTGATGGCATGACCAAGAAGGTCAATCTGGTTAGTGCCGTAGCCGTCAAAGTTGGTCTTTTGTGCGTCCAGTCTGGAAGCAACTGCTTTTTCAGCTGTTTCCAGAGCGGCTGAGTTATCGGACTTCACGATCAGAAGCTCCGATACATCCATTAGACCATTGCCGCAATAGTAAATAGACCAGTCAAAGAGACTTTCGTCAAGATCAAGATTCTTTCGCATATCACGGGCTGTTCCTTTTTTGAGGGTATTGATACCTTCACATGATACAATATTCTGCTGGACTGTTTCAAAACTGACATTTTTGGCATGACCTGACAGGAGAATGCCAAGAATGAAAATAACAAGCAGGCCGCAGATGATGTATTGGATATATGTCAATTTCTTTAATCTATTCATTGTCTTTTAACCCCGCCATATCTGCCAGATAATTAAACCATAATGGATAAAATGCGGAAACCGGGTGAATACCATCCGCATCATATAATTCCGGCAGTTCTCTTAAAATGAAACCGGAGTCGATAAAGGTGACGCCGAGTTCCTGACATAAAGCTTCAAGTTCTGTATTGTATTCGTCGAGATACCCATAAAATGGCAGACGATCCTGAATACCGTCCTGCGGAGGAAAGATCGCATTGACATAAATCACAGTATGCGGTGTTGCACCTTGGATTTTGGTAATTGCTTCCCTGTAATCAGAGATAAATCCATCCACCTGTGAGCCATAATTCTCGATATCATTGACACCAAAACACATGAAAAGAAGAGATGGCGAAGCATTAATAGCAGCGTCAATCTGTTCTTCAGCTGTGCAGACGGAGATACCGATCTTGGAGGAGAAGTTGGATGGCGTCAGCCATTCGTAGGCAGAGCCACCCTCGACGATAGAATCCCCCAGGATGATCACGTCCTCAAACCATTTGGTCATTTCACTGTTGTCAAAGGAGTCATCTTTCATTGCGATGATCTTCTCCTGTTCCTCAGTGAGATTACCGGAAAAATTTTCGATTTTTCGGGATGAGAAATCTGTCGGCGTTTTGGCTTCCATTTGGTTGAGCAGATCAATATCCGCTGCAATAGATTCGCTGTTTTTCGCAGAGCCGTGATGTACAAAAATCCCGCCTGACAGATAAAGTAGAAAACTTAAGACTAGAATCGTCAAAATTGTAAATGCAGTTTTATTTTTCATTTTTTAAATTCCCCAGTATTGATGATGTACTTAATAGTAGTCAAACACCTTATAGGATATCATTTTTTTTGGTAGATGTAAATTGAAAAATGGTTCGAAATGTTCTTCTTGTATGGAAAACAGGGTTGGCAGGTATGGTACGTTTGAGAATACCTATTGTCATTATTGGTGCTTTACGCTACTATATTAAGTATAATTAAGTATACAAAAACATGAAGTATACAAAAGCTTTTCTGACAGGCAAAAGTTCTGCTAATACTTACAGGAATTTAAAAGAGGTAATCATCATGAGCAGTTTTGAGAAAAATCTTTCGGAGGGCAATGTAGCGAAACAGCTGGTTTTGTTTTCACTGCCTTTTCTGGCATCCAACATTATACAGTCTCTTTACAGCGTGGCGGATATGCTGATTGTCGGACGCTTCAGCGGTACAACCAGCATGTCCGGTGTGAATCTGGGAAGCCAGGTAACCCTGATTCTGACGAATATCGTTGTCGGTCTGTGTGCAGGCGGAACTGTACTGATCGCACAGTATCTGGGAGCCAAGAGGCGGAAGGATATGCAGGAGACGACGGCAACATTGCTTACGACATTAACCATTGCGGCAGTTGCCATTACCGTTTTAATGCTTATTCTCAAGAAACCGATTCTTCATCTGATCCAGACACCGGCGGAATCCTTTGCAGAGGCTGATCGTTATTTGACAGTGACGGTTCTGGGATTGATTTTTATATTTGGTTACAATGTGTTCAGTGCGGTTATGCGCGGCATGGGAGACAGTAAGCGACCTTTGTACTTTGTACTGATTGCCTGCATTACTAACGTGATTCTTGACCTTGTACTGGTGGCCGGATTGAAGATGGGAGCGCTGGGAGCAGCTATTGCAACTGTATTCTCACAGGCCGTCAGCATGATCACCTGTATCGTCGTGATGATCCGCAATGACTTTGTATTTGATTTCAAACCATCTTCTTTTATTATCAAAAAAGAAAAAGCGATAAAGATTCTGAAATTAGGGACACCGACTGCGATTCAGAATGGTGTGACGAGCATTTCATTTATGATCATTACAACTCTTGTCAATATCATCGGTGGCGTCAATGCATCAGCCGCCGTTGGTGTTGTGGCCAAGTTCAACAGTTTTGCGGTGCTGCCGGCTGTGGCGATGGGGGCCTCCATCTCAACGATGTGTGCACAGAATATCGGTGCCGGCAAGTGGGACCGAGCAGTGAAAACATGCAAAATCGGTACAGTCATCGCATTCTGTATCAGTGGATGCATCTTTATTGTGGCGCAGACATCTTTCGAGCATATTTTACGCCTTTTTAATGATGAACCGGAAATGCTGAAATACGGCGTGCAGTATATCCGTACCTTCAGCTTTGATTATCTGCTGATGCCGTTTGTCTTCTGTATCAACGGCCTGTTTACAGGCGCAGGGCATACCGCTTTTTCAATGGTGAATAATATGCTGTCGGCGATCGTTCTCAGAGTACCGGTGGCAGTGGTCTTTGGTCTGGTGCTGAACCTTGGTTTGACGGGCGTCGGTCTCGGCGGTCCGATGGCATCCGTGGGTGCCATTATATTGATTGTGGTGTTCCTGATATCAGGTCGTTGGAAAGAGAATAAAGCATTGTAAAGAAAATCGCGATAGGCGTATTTACAAACGCCTGTAAGAAAGGTATAATAAGAATATAGGAAGTCGGAAGGTGAATGTGCTCACCCGACCCGGCGAAATAGCATTATTTATAAAAATAGCTGTCCGAGACTCGCCAAAGTACATAGGACGGCTATTTTTTATGTGTATAATTCAGTATTGCAACTATGAGCATAGCGACAGAGACTATAAAATGAAACACGGGGCACAATGTAAACAAAAAACGCAGCCAGGCATAAAGCATGGACTGCGCTTTTTGTTTATATAAGGTATTATTTCTGGAAGGACAGCAGCAGATCGCCGGTATTGACGCGATCGCCTGCAGCAACGTAAATCTTGTCGATAACACCGTCCTGTTTGGCAACGACAGTTGTCTCCAGCTTCATGGCTTCGAGTACGAGCAGCGGCTGGTTCTGTTTCACTTCTTCGCCTTCTTTGACGAATACCTGGCTGACTGTACCCGGAATTGTAGAACCAACATGTGCCGGGTTGGACTTATCTGCTTTCAGTTTCTTATCGGACTTAACTTCAAGCTTCTTATCCTGAACAGTGACTTCACGGACAGAACCGTTGATTTCAAAGCTGAGGACACGTTTGCCTTCCTCATCAGGTGCAGACATTTCCATAAACTTGATCAGCAGATCTTTACCTTCACCAATCTTAAGGGTTGTTTCCTCACCGCGGCGCAGGCCATAGAAGTAAACATGGCTTTCAAGTCGTGTAACATCGTTGTATGCCTGGAAATGTTCGCAGTAATCTTCATATACCTTTGGATAGAGGGCATAGCTGACAGCCTTCAGATCCAGCTGGTAATCGGAGAAATCTGAGAGATCGTATTTATCCTTCAGCATGGCCTTAACAGCGTCAAAATCGACATCCGGAAGCAATGTACCCGGACGGACAGTGATCGGTTTCTCACCTTTGAGGATCATCTTCTGAAGTTCAGGATTGAATCCACCTTCAGGCTGTCCGATCATGCCCTTGAAGTAGTCTACAACAGAGGCAGGGAATGAGAGATCCTGGCCAAGTTCAAAGATATTGTCTTTGTTCAGACCGTTCTTCAGCATAAAGATAGCCATATCACCGACAACCTTGGATGTAGGTGTAACTTTTGTAACATTGCCGAGAAGATCGTTGGCCTGTCTGTACAGCTCTTTGATTTCTTCAAACTGATTCTTCATACCCATGCTTTCAACCTGGGCGAGAAGGTTGGAGTACTGACCGCCAGGGATCTCGTACTTGTAAATATCAACGTTTGGTGCGTTCATACCGCTTTCAAACTGTTTGTAAACCTTGCGGACTCTGCCGTAGTAGCGGCCAAGTTCACTGAGTTCATCAAGATCAAGGCCTGTGTCACGGTCTGTACCCTGCAGGGCAGCAACAACAGAGTTCATGGATGGCTGACTGGTCAGTGTGCTCATGGATTCAATGGCCAGATCGACGATATCAACGCCGGCTTCTGCAGCCATCAGGACAGTTGCCACACCGTTGCCTGTAGAATCATGTGTATGAAGGTGAACCGGAATCTTCAGTTCGGACTTCAGCGCACCGATCAGCTCTTTGGCAGCGTATGGCTTCAGAAGTCCGGCCATATCCTTGATGCAGAAGGTATGGATACCAAGTGCTTCGAGTTCTTTGGCTTTCTTGACGTAATAATCCAGTGTGTATTTCTTCTCGTTTGGATTCGTAACATCGCCTGTATAGCAGAGTGTACCTTCGACAATCTTGCCTGTTTTCAATGCTTCTTCGATTGGCATCTTCATATTCTCAACCCAGTTCAGGGAGTCGAAAATTCTGAAAATATCGATGCCGGCTTTGGAGGAAACATCAATAAAGTTCTTAACCACATTATCCGGATAATTGCTGTAACCAACGGCGTTGGATGCACGCAGCAGCATCTGGAGCATAGTGTTCGGCATTCTCTCACGGAGAATTTCGAGACGCTTCCATGGAGATTCCTTCAGGAAACGATAAGCGGTATCGAATGTGGCACCGCCCCAGCATTCAACGGAATAAGCATTCTGCATAAATGCATTGGTTGCACGGGCTGCACCGGCGAGATCCTTCGTACGCATACGGGTTGCCATCAGGGACTGCTGGGCATCACGCATAGTTGTATCTGTCACGTATAATTTCTTGTCATTCAAGATCTTCTGAGTAAAGTCCCTGGCTCCAAGCTTTAAGAATTCGTCTCTGGCACCATAAACCGTTTTCTCCTCATCGAACTGAGGAATTTCACGATTTTCATAAAATGGTTTGTCGCCGCCAGTTGTATTGACGATTCTGTCACCCAGGAATTCGATGATCTTGGTTGCACGGTCCTGGCTGCGCTGCAGCTGGAACAGAGAAGGTGTTTCTTCTATAAAAGTGGTGTAGCACTGGCCGGCTCTGAATGTCTCATGGTTGATGACATTGATCAGGAAAGGCACGTTGGTTTTGACACCTCTGATACGCAGTTCCTTCAATGCGCGGAGAGACTTGCGGATGGCACCGTCAAATGTACGGTCGTGTGTGATCACTTTTACAAGAAGACTATCATAATATGGAAGAATCTCAGCGCCTGCATAAGCGTTGCCGCCGTCAAGACGGATACCATTGCCTGAACCGGAACGATAAACAGTGATCTTGCCTGTGTCCGGAAGGAAGTTATTGGATGGATCCTCTGTTGTAACACGTGTCTGGATCGAGAATCCCTGACACTTGACAGCATCCTGGGATGGAATATTGATCTCAGGGCTGTTCAGCGGATAACCTTCGGCAATGAGAATCTGAGAAGCAACAATATCGATGCCTGTAACCATCTCGGAAACGGTATGTTCAACCTGGACACGAGGGTTCATCTCAATGAAGTATGGATTGCCTTCCTGGTCCACAAGGAATTCAAGTGTACCGGCATTTCTGTAGCCGACCTGCTTGCAAAGCTTGATAGCGCTGTCGAAAATAATCTGACGTGTTGATTCAGGAATGCTGAATGCAGGGGCATATTCGACAACTTTCTGATGACGACGCTGCACGGAGCAGTCACGATCGTAAAGGTGAACAACGTTGCCGTAATTATCTGCAAGCACCTGTACTTCGATATGCTTTGGTCCGCGGATGTATTTCTCGATGAAGATCTGGTCATCACCGAAAGCCTTTTTGGATTCATTGCAGGCTTCGCGGTATTCCTTCGGCATATCTTCGGCGCTGTTGACGATACGCATACCGCGGCCGCCGCCGCCGTTGGAGGCTTTCAGCATAACCGGATAACCGACCATCTCAGCAACTTTCATGACTTCTTCTTCTGTCTTCAATG
>OLOR01003653.1_pt1 | contig 10588 bp, 7 predicted proteins | sample 1672521 | NCBI WGS metagenome assembly OLOR01 (sample SAMEA3136695, study PRJEB25190) | human gut metagenome | biome: human gut; feature: human-associated habitat; material: faeces | place: Austria | collected 2013
GGACAAAACGAGATCGACTTTATCTCCTCAGCGCCGCTCTCCGCCGCCGATAATCTTGTTACGTTCAAGAATACGGTTAAATCGGTAGCGAACAGAAACGGCCTTTACGCTTCATTCATGCCGAAGCCGCTGCCCGATAAGTGCGGAAGCAGCCTTCAGATAATGCTCAGCTGCACCAAAAACGGCGAGAACGTGTTCGCTCAGCGCGAGGGCTGCCTTACCACCATCGCTGACAGAATGCTGGGCGGTCTGCTGCACAACCTGTCCGCCATGACGCTATTTATGAACGGCATAACAAATTCGTATGCGCGCATGGAAGCGATAGAGCCTCTGCGCCACGTAGCTTGGACAAAGTACAACCTAAACGTGCCCGTAAGGCTGAGGGGCGGCGAAAAGAACGGCTACCTTATGCTCATGACGCCCGATAATACCTGCAACCCCTATTTCGCTATAGGATTAGTCATAAACGCCTGCATGGACGGTATAGAGAACGCTATATCCGCGGGCGAACCCGTACTGCACGAAGCCGCGGCGGCTGACGGCGCAGGAGAATTCGGCATAATACCGAAAGATCTGCGCGAAGCGGTAAAGACAGCCGGCGAAAGCAAATTTATCAAAAAGACTTTGCCCGCAGAACTGGTGGAATACGTCGCAAAATGCAAGAACGCTATGAGCGACGAGTACGAAGCCGCGCAGGACAGGGAAATTTTTGAAACGGCAAAGTTTTTCTATACTCTGTGATTTTAATATGACTGATCTGCATTTGAGTACAAGGGGGTGCCTGAATGGACAGAGTATTGATAGTATCGGGAAGCGATAACGCTACCGCCGCCATTGCCGGACTGATAAGAGAAGCTTTTCCAAACTGCTCGCAGTCGGTGATAAGCAACGGCAGCGAGGCTAGGCGCGCCGCCGCCGAAAAGACCTATGACGCCGTGATAATAAACTGCCCGCTGAAAGACGAATTCGGCAACGAGCTTGCCGAGCACAGTCGCCAGATACTTATATTTCGTGACGTTTATTCCCGCCGCATCCGCCGTGGCCGGGCTCTCGCCCACCGCGCGCAGATTTAGCCCTGTCCGCGAGCGGAATATCAGCACTGCGAGGAATATCGCCAAAGCGACAGAAAGATACGTCATAAAGTTATACGAAAAGAGCAGCTTTCCTACAACGGGAATATCCTGAAGCACGGGAATGCCGGAGTTGAAGGCTGTTTTTGCCGCATCGCCCACGGCGACGTATCCTCCCGCCATATTCCCCATAAATTCTCCAAAGAAGTTGCCAAACCCCGTTCCGAATATAGTCAGCGCCAGACCTGTTACATTCTGGTTCGCGCGGAACGTGACGGTTATCACGCTGTACAGCAGCGCTCCGAACGCAGCGCACGCGAACGCGCATATAATAGCTATCAGCGCCGCGATAAAACCGCTCGGGTTTGCGGCGGCCTGCTCGTAATAGTACGCTCCTGCGAGACCGGCTACGCCGCCCATGAACATCATTCCCTCTACGCCCAGATTCAAGTTGCCGGATTTCTCCGCGAGTATCTCGCCCAGAGTCCCCAGCAGAAGCGGCGTCGCCGCGAGTATAGACGCCACCAAAAAATTCAGAAAGTTATTCATGCTCCGCCTCCTTTAACGCCGCGCCGGATTCGCTGTGATGCTTCTTCCTGAACACCAGCTTGTAGCTGATGAAGAACTCACATGCCAGCAGGAAGAACAGTATGAGTCCCGTCAATACCTCAGAGGCAGAGGCGGGAATTTTAAAGTTGGTCTGTATCGTGTTCGCACCCTTTGTCAGCACCGCAAGGAATATTGATATTACAACCATAGCGAACGGATTCAGCGCGGCGAGCCACGCCACCGTAATAGCCGTAAATCCGTATCCGCTCGTGGTGTTTTCCGACAGCGTAAAAGTGTTTCCGGACACTATTATAACGCCGACTACGCCTGCTATCGCTCCGGATATAAACATCGTGCGCATTATAATCTTAGATACGCTCATTCCGGCATAAGCCGCCGTGCGTTCACTTTCGCCCACGACGGATATTTCGTATCCCTGTTTCGTGTATTTCATGTAAATATACATGCCTATCGTGAGCAGCACAACCAGCACCCAGCCTGCGTTGACTCCCAAAAAGGACGGCAGGCGCGCCGCGTCGTCAAACATTGCAATCTTAGGATATGTGTTGCTGGGATCTTTCCACGGTCCTGTTCGCAGGTAGTTCACTATTCCCAGCGCAATGTAGTTCAGCATAAGCGTGAACAACGTCTCGTTAGTGTTCCAGCGCGCTTTGAACACCGCGGGGATAAGACCCCAGATGCCGCCGCCGACAGCTCCCGCTATAAACATTACGAATATCAGCAGCCCGGACGGCATACTGTCCGCGCAAAACAGCGCAAAGTACGACGCGAATATCGCACCCATAAGGATCTGCCCTTCAGCGCCTATATTCCAAAACCGCATTTTAAATGCAGGAGCGAGCGCGAGCGCCGTGCCGAGGAGCGGTATCGCTATCTTCAGCATTCCAATCCTCGCCGTCCCCGTCGCCAGAGATCCCTTCGCCATGTCTGCGTATACCGTAAAAGGATTGTGTCCCAGCGCGAGTATGAGCAGACCGCCCGTTATCAGCGCGAGCAATACGGACGAAAGGCGTATAATCCACGCTTTCCCGCGGGCTATATCGCCTCGCTTGACAATGCGGATCAGAGCTTCTTTCTTATCGTGTTTTTCCCGTGCCATTATGCCGTCTCCTCTTCTTCGGAATGCTGAGTCATGAGCAGTCCGATTTCTTCTTTAGAGGTTGTCCTCGCGTCCACTATGCCGCTGACTCGTCCGGCACAAAGCACCACTATCCTGTCGCATAGTTCAATGAGAACGTCCAGATCTTCACCGACGTACACTACCGCTACTCCCTTTTTCTTCTGCTCTCCCATCAGCCGATATATCGTGTAACTGGTGTTTATGTCAAGACCGCGGACCGCATACGCGCTCATCAGCACGGTCGGATTTGAATCTATCTCTCTGCCTACCAGTATCTTTTGTACATTTCCGCCCGACATTCTGCGCACGGGCGCCTTCTCTCCCGGAGTGACCACCTCCAGCTCTTCTATTATTCTGTCCGCCGCTTTTTTAGGCGTTATTCTGTCCGTAAAAGGCGTTTTCCCTCGTTTATACGTCTTGAGCATTATATTATCGCGTATGCACATCCCGCCGACAAGCCCCATGCCCAATCTGTCCTCGGGGACAAAAGCGAGCTTGACCCCGAGAGCTCGTATCTTCGCCGGAGTTTGACGCAGCAGCTCTTTTTTCTCCCCGCTCTTTGGGTCGATGTACATTATGCTGCTGCCCTCCTCAGCGGGGAAAAGCCCCGCGATACATTCCAGCAGCTCTTTCTGACCGCTGCCGGAGATTCCCGCGATGCCGAGTATCTCTCCGCCGTAAGCCGTAAAGCTTACATTGGAAAGGACGCTCAAGCCATCCTCACTCTTGCAGTTCAAGTTGCTGATAAGCAGTCTCTCTTTTATATCGACAGGCTCGTCTCGCTCTATATTCAAAGCGGTCGCTCTGCCTACCATCATGTCCGTCAGCGCCTTGGGCGACGTCTCGCTCGTGTTTACCGTACCTATGTATTTACCCTTTCGCAGTACGGATACCCTGTCCGACAGCTCCATTACCTCGTTCAGCTTGTGCGTGATTATTACTATCGCCTTGCCGTCGTCCCGCATATTCCGCAGTACGGAGAAAAGCCTCTTGGTCTCCTGCGGAGTCAGAACCGCCGTAGGCTCGTCGAGTATCAGTATATTCGCGCCGCGGTAAAGCACTTTCACTATCTCTACCGTCTGCTTCTGAGATACGGTCAGCTCGTATATATGCTTGGTCGGATCGACGTCAAAGCCATACTTGCTGCATATATCTCTTATCTTTTCCTCGCACGCTTTCGTGTTCAATCTGCCTTGTTCCTTCAGGCCGAGCAGCGTATTTTCCGCGACCGTCAGCACATCTATGAGCTTGAAATGCTGATGTATCATTCCTATCCCTAAATCAAACGAATCCTTAGGCGAGCGGATCGTAACGGGGCTGCCGTCCACGTAGATCTGCCCTTCGTCCGGAAAATATATGCCGGACAGCATGTTCATCAGCGTCGTTTTTCCGCTGCCGTTCTCTCCGAGCAGCGACAGTATCTCCCCGCCGCGTATCTCGAGGTTTATTCCGTCATTGGCGATTACATCTCCGAATCTCTTGCCTATATTTTCCAGTAGCACGGTGTGTTTATTCGCCATTTCTCCACCTCCTTTATGGGTGTCCGTAGTTTCACAATAATTTCATCTAAGATGATAGCACAACTGTAGGTGCAAATGCAATAAAAAACGCTGTCGCGAATAATTTTTATGCCCTCGGCCGCAGCTCGAATTTTGTCCATAATATGAAAAAGTGTTGCAAAAGAAATGACGATGCTGTAAAATAGCTATGTAAAGCAATGAAGCTATTTCCGGATTCAACAAGGGGCTCCGCCCCGTCATTATAATCGCATCTTTTCACATATCTGCTGGAATATATAATATTTATTATATAACATATAATAATGTAAGTTATAGCATCCACGCATATTATTTCGTCTCTTTCGTGCAAATTACGCGCGATACATATCTACAGGAGGAAAGCAAAACAATGAAACTCAAAAGAATCATGGCTGCCGCTCTGGCCGGCGTTATGTGTCTCGCACTCGCTGCCTGCTCCGGCGGGTCAGACAGCTCTGCCGCAGCGTCAGAATCCGCTTCATCCGAGGCGTCCGAAGCCGTTTCCGAAGCTCCCGCTTCTGCCGAGGCTGAAGCAAGCGAAGCCGCTTCTGTCACACCCGTAGCTAAGGAAGACCTCAAGATTGGCTTTGTACACATCTCCGATCCGTCCGATATGGGTTATACCTACAACCACGACCTCGGCACTCAGGAAATGATCAAGGCTCTCGGTCTGAGCGAAGATCAGGTAATCAACAAGTACAACGTATCTGAAGACGACTCTTGCGCAACCGCTCTCCAGGAGCTGGTAGATCAGGGCTGCCAAATCATATTCGCTACTAGCTTCGGCTTCGAGAATTACGTAGTAGAAATGGCTAAAGAACATCCCGAAATTCAGTTCTGCCACGCTACAGGCGTAAAAGCCTCCACAGAAGGTCTCTCCAACTACCACAACTATTTCACATCCATTTATGAAGCCCGCTACCTCGGCGGTATCGCAGCCGGCATGAAACTCAAGGAGCTGGGCGAGACAAAGCTCGGCTATGTCGCCGCGTTCCCCTTTGCAGAGGTTATCTCCGGTTACACAGCTTTTTATCTCGGCGCTAAATCCGTCTGCCCCGAGGCTACTATGGATGTAATTTACACTCAGAGCTGGAACGACCCGACGACGGAAGCTCAGGTCGCTAAGACTCTGATCGACAGCGGCTGCAAGGTAATCAGCCAGCATTCCGACTCCACCGCTCCTGCTACCACAGCAGAGAAGAACGGCGCTTTCCAGGTTGGTTACAACTCTGACATGATCGACGCCGCACCCAACGCATCTCTCATCTCTGCTCGCTCTGACTGGGGCATCTACCTCGAGTACGCAGTTCAGTGCATGATCGACGGCAAGGCTATCGACACAGACTGGTGCCAGGGTCTGGCCGAGGGTGCGGTCTATGTCTCTCCGCTCAACACAGACATCGCTGCCGAAGGCACACAGGAAGCTATCGACGAAGCTACAGAGAAGATCAAGTCCGGCGAGCTGCACGTATTCGCAGGCCCGCTCACAGGTAAGGCCGTAGACGGCGGCGAAGATCTCAACCTCGCTGAGGGCGAATACTTCCACGAGTCTGAAGAGAGATCCGCTCCGTCCTTTGCTTACATCGTTGACGGTATAACAGAGGTCTCCGGTTCTAACTAATCTTTAAGCAAATTAACGAACTGAAAGCGGTCTTAAGGCCGCTTTCTTTTTGATTTGATGTATTTTTTCCTAAAAAGCATAAATTCTGCACATTCGCAGATTATACCACTATAGATATCCTCGCCTCTAAAAGCGGAGGCCTTAGTCTCAGTTTTTCGCCCTGCGAGGCTGCGTCCGGTATTTATTATTGACGTAATATTACGTATTACATTAAAATTAAATTCTCTTGCAATCTATATGAAAACGCTGTAAAATAGTGTCGCAAGCTTTTTTATTTTTAAACAGCCTTTCTGGCGCTATGCGCAAATATATATTCCATTAGGAGGAAAGAACACCAATGAAACTAAAGAAAATTCTGGCCGCAGGTATGGCCGCCGTCATGTGTTTAGGCATGGCCGCATGCTCCGGCGGTTCAGAGAGCTCCGCTCCGGCGTCCGAAGCGCCTGCTTCCGCGGCAGATACAGCAGCTGCTTCTTCCGAAGCGAGCAGCGAGTCTTCCGCTCTGACGCCCGTCGCTAAAGAAGACCTCAAAATCGGCTTTGTACACATTTCCGATCCGTCCGACAAGGGCTATACTTACAACCACGATTTAGGCACTCAGAAGATGGTAAAGGACCTCGGTCTCAATGAGGATCAAATTATCAATAAATACTACACGGCGGAAGGCGACGCTACTACAACCGCTCTTCAGGAGCTGGTAGATCAGGGCTGCCAAATCATATTCGCTACGAGCTTCGGATTCGAACCTTACGTAGTAGAAATGGCTAAAGCACATCCCGAAATCCAGTTCTGCCACGCTACCGGCGAACAGGCCGCTGAAGTAAATCTGCCCAACTATCACAACTACTTCACAGGCATCCACGAGGTCCGCTACCTCACAGGAATCGCCGCAGGCATGAAGCTGAACGAGCTGGGCGAGACAAAGCTCGGCTATGTCGCCGCATTCCCCTACGCCGAGTGCATATCCGCTTACTCCGCATTCTATCTAGGAGCCAAGTCCGTCTGCCCGGAGGCTACTATGGACGTGATTTACACTCAGCAGTGGAACGACCCGACGACAGAAGCTCAGGTCGCTCAGAAGCTCATCGACAGCGGCTGCGTAGTTCTCGGTCAGGACGCAGACTCCACGGCTACCGCTACTACTGCTGAGAACAACGGCGTCTTCCAGGTCGGCTACAATTCCGATATGATTGAGGCCGCTCCCAAGGCGTCTCTCATCTCCGCTCGTTCCGACTGGAGCATCTATCTCGATTACGCAGTTCAGTGCGTAATAGACGGCAAGGCAATCGACACAGACTGGTGCCAAGGTCTGGCCGACGGCGCTGTTTACCTCTCTCCGCTCAACACGGACATCGCTGCCGAAGGCACACAGGAAGCTCTCGACGAAGCTACGGAGAAGATCAAGTCCGGCGAGCTGGAGGTTTTCGCAGGTCCTCTCAAGGGTACTAACACCGTCGAAGGCGGCGAAGATCTCGACATAGCCGAAGGCGAAGCTTTCCACGAGTCCGTAGATCGTTCCGCACCTTACTTCACATACATTCTCGAAGGCGTGAACGTAATTTCCGGCGAAAGCTGATTAATCATTTTGACACATCTGACGGCTGCAAAGCCGTCTTTTTTATTTTATTTAAAAAGAGCCTCCTTTTTACTGATATACACCCCAAAAAGTCAGACACTTTTTTAGTGTATATCACATCCGGAAGCTCTTGGTTTAAATTTTATTTAATTGTTTTAATCCTGCTCAGCCCAGTTTCCGTTCTTGAATATCTGAACGCGCTCTCCGTTTTTTGTTACGCCTACTATTTCCAGGTCCTCCGTGCCTATCATAAAGTCTACGTGAACCGCCGAGTCGTTCACGCCTTTTTCTTTAAGCTGCTCGTCGCTCATCGCCTCGTACCCTTTTACCGTATTCGTAAAACCGCGTCCCAGAGCCAGATGGCACGCTGCATTCTCGTCGAAAAGCGTGTTGTAAAACAGCAGTCCGGAATTGGATATGGGCGAATCATACGGCACGAGAGCGCATTCTCCCAGATACGCCGCTCCGTCGTCCATTGCTATCAGCTCGCGCAGCAGGCTCTCCCCCTTTTCGGCTTTCACCTCCACAGCCTTGCCCCCGCGGAATTTCACCGAGAAATTCTCTATCAGCTCGCCCTGGTAGGACAGCGGCTTGCTCGCGACTACAATTCCTTCAGCCTCTCCGCGCATAGGCGACGTGTACGCCTCCTCGCTGGGTATATTCGCGTTGAACGGCACTCCGGATATGGTATCCTCCTCTCCGGCGAGGAACATTCCGCCGTCTATCAGTCCGACGGTAAAATCAGTGCCGCTGCCGGACTTGTACTCCAGCTTCTCCAATCCCAGAGAGTTGAGCCACGCGCACTTTTCGGACAGATTTTCGTTGTGCTTTGTCCACGCGGCTATGGGATCATCCGTGACTCTGGACGTATCCAGTATTGCCTCCCACAGCTTTTCAACCGCCTCCTCGTCTTTCAGCTCCGGAAAGAGCTTTTTCGCCCACGCTTTCCCCGGAGCGGCGGCTATGCACCACTGGTACCTGTTTTCCATTCTATCGCGCAGCGGCTTCAAAACCTTCATTTTCGCCTGTATTGCCTTGGCGTACTTCGCTTGATCTATTCCCGCCAATCCATCGGGGTCGTCGCTGAGTATGTATATTCTCGCGGGCAGCTTGAGACTCATGCTTTCCATTTTTGCATACTCCCATGCTTCAACTTCGCCCAAAACAAGCCCGTCCGCATTCTCAACCGCCATTTTCTCCAACGGCTGATGAGTCCAATCTACACGAACCTTTCTCGCTCCGGCTTCGTAGCACTCTTTGGCTATGCACTCTATAAACTCAGGCTGATCCAGCTCTGCCGAAATAACTACCTCCTGCCCCTGCTGTACGTTAACGCCCTTCTTGACTATGAGTTTTGCGAAATTTTCTATTCTCTTTTTCAATATTTCCTGCATACACCTTCTCCTTAATCGTAAAAAATTACTCCTCTAATTTATATTATATACCCCAAAAAGCTCCGTTTCAACGCAGCTCTGCGCTATTAGTTTACTCTAATGTTATATATTTATTCATATAACGTATTGAATAAATCGAATAATTGAATTTAACGCTGAGTGGTATAATTTAAGTGTTAATAAAATGCAAATCCACTTTCGGAGTTAAATAATGCAACAAAAAATCTCTTTGCACGGGCACGAGCCTACGCCTTCCTTGCTCAAGCTCTTCATTTATTTTTCAGTCCTCAGTCTGATATTCGCCTTTATACGAAGCGACGGCAGTCTGCTCGGAGGTCTGCATTCTATAGTTTTTTCTCCCGCCCAAAGCGCTTTGGACTATTTCAGCGTCGGCGGCGTCGGTTCCACCTTTCTGAACGTCAGCCTTGTAGGGTTCGGCTGCTGCCTCGTGCTGGGGCTGTCCCGCGCAGACCTGAACGCCGGCTCCGTCGTGGCGTTCTTCCTCACTGTCGGGTTCTCTTTTATGGGTATAAATATACTCAATATGTGGCCGTGCATACTGGGTACTATGCTTTTCTCTCTCGTGCGCAGAGAACATTTTTCCCAGCACGCCAACACCGCTCTGTTCTCCACGGCTATGGCGCCTTTTGTCAGCGAGGCTCTGCTCAGATATCCCGGTACAGAAGTTAGAAGCGAATTAGAGCTGGTTTATATACTTCTCGCGCTAGGCGTGGGGCTGTTCTCCGGCTTTCTCATGCCTGCTCTTTGTGAACATGCTCCCAACGTCCACATGGGCAGCAGCCTGTATAACGCAGGCGTCGGAGCAGGTCTGATAGGTTTTCTGTTATACACCCTCGGCTATAAAACTCTCGGCATCGAAGCGCCGACGACTTCTATCCTCGGAGACGGAGAGCCTTTTGTCGTGCCTATATTTTCTTGTATATTTTTCATATCCTGCATTGCCGTCGGTTTTGTATTGAACGGATGCAGCTTCCGTGGTTTTATTTCAGTAATGCGCTGTACGGGATATCACGCAAATCTCCCCAAAGACTATGGTATGCCTCTCACTATAATGTCAACCGGAGTGTACGGCCTGTTCATATTGCTGTACTATATAGTAATCGGCGCCAGCTTCACAGCGCCCACTCTGGGAGCGGTATTCTGCATGCTGGCTCCTGTCGCTCTGGGCTCAAATCCGCTCAACGTACTGCCCATTATGATAGGCTATCTGCTTGCGAGCTTATTCGGCTTCTGGGAGCTGGATACTCAGTCCATTATAATCGGACTTTGCTTCGCAAACGGCCTCTCTCCAATCTCGGGCAGATATGGTTTTCTCTGCGGAGTACTCGCAGGCATGTTTCATTCCTTCGTCGTCGTTTCTGTTCCTCTGCTGCACGGCGGGCTGTGTCTCTACAACGGCGGCTTCGCCTGCGCCATCGTCGCGATGCTTCTCACTCCGATATTCGAGACCTTCTTCCGCACCTCCGGCGTTATACGAATCCCGGGGATACTCCCCATTCCGAAGCGAAAAGACGATAACTCCGATGTAATAATACTGCCGAGGAATCATCGCCGCAGGCACATCCAGCCGGTGACAAAAATTGAAGACGCAGACATTCCGGATGAATTAGATATGGATTGAATATCGTGTCGCAAATCAAAACCACCGGTTGAACCGGTGGTTTGAACAGGCCCTATA